>Ga0126379_10000068_pt1 | contig 49119 bp, 42 predicted proteins | sample PanSoiMetPlot_24_FD_92640 | JGI IMG/M metagenome (GOLD analysis project Ga0126379, IMG submission 92640) | Tropical forest soil microbial communities from Panama - MetaG Plot_24 | ecosystem: Environmental > Terrestrial > Soil > Tropical forest > Bulk soil | place: Panama | collected 2016-02-17
GCGCACCACGCCGCCTCCGAGGGGGCGAAGCGGGTCCACTCCGTGGAGGTCCCGGGAACGACGCGGTCTTAGGATGCCGGGGTCGGCGTCGGCGTCGGCGTCATCGCGGGCGCGGGCGGCGCGCCGGACGGAGGCGCTCCGGAAGAGGGCGTCACGGCATTGGCTGCGGCCACGGACTCCGCCTGGATCTGCAGGTTGTTGTTGACCCCGCTGACCCCTTTGACGGAGCGGACGGTCTCCTCGATCTTCGCCTTCTCATCCTCGTTGTGAACGGGGCCCGCCAGAGTCACGACTCCGTTGGTCACGTCCACGGCGACGGCGGTGAGCGTCGAGAAGCGGACGTCCGACGCGAGCTTGGCCTTGATCGACGTCTTGATGCCGGCGTCGTCGGTCTGCCGCTCGATTGTCTGGTTGGGGCGGCAGGCGGCGGCGCAGAGCAGAAGAAAGGCGCCGGCGACGGACGCGGCGAAGTGAAAACGCTTCTTCATACGCAATTCCTTTCCACCCTCAAAACAGCAATCGACGTGCCACGAAAGCTCGTGCCGCGGACTAGAATCGCCGCAGCCTATGGCCCTTTCCTCCGGCACGCGCCTCGGTCCCTACGAGATCTCCGCGCTCCTGGGAGCGGGAGGAATGGGCGAGGTCTATCGCGCCCGCGACACGAAGCTGGGGCGCGACGTCGCGCTGAAGGTGTTGCTCGGAGAAGTTTCGGCTGACCCGGACAGGCGGCGGCGCTTCGAAGCCGAAGCACGGTCGGCGTCGGCCTTGAACCATCCCAACATCGTCACCGTCTACGACATCGACGCCGCGGACTCGACGATTTACATCGCGATGGAGCTCGTCGAGGGCCGGATGCTTCGCGAGCTGATCCTCGACGGATCGCTTCCGGTCCGCAAGGCTCTCGACATCGCCGTTCAAACATCCGAGGGCCTCGCCAAGGCGCACGCCGCCGGGATCGTCCACCGCGACCTGAAGCCCGAGAACCTGATGATTTCCCGGGACGGGTACGTGAAGATCCTCGACTTCGGGCTGGCCAAGCTCGTCGAGCCTGCGCGCGAGCGCGAGGGGCTCTCCGCTCTCCAGACGATGGCGGCGCCCGCGACGCAGCCGGGAACCGTCCTCGGGACCGCCGGGTACATGTCGCCCGAGCAGGCAAGCGGCGGCAGCGTCGATTTCCGCTCGGACCAGTTCGCCCTGGGCGCGATCCTCTATGAAATGACCACCCACCGCCGCGCCTTCCAACGAAAGACCGGCGCGGAAACGCTCGTCGCAATCATCCGCGAAGAGCCCGAGCCGATCGGGCAGATCAATCCCGGAGTTCCGGCGCCTCTTCGCTGGATCGTCGAGCGCTGCCTGGCCAAGGACCCGGAGGACCGCTACGCCTCCACGAAAGACCTGGCACGAGACCTCAAGAGCGTCCGGGACCATCTCTCCGAGGCCTCCGGCTCGGCGGCCGTCCAGGCGATCCCGGCGACCCGGCGCCGACCGGGATGGCTTCTTCCCGCCGCCGCGACGCTCCTCGCCGGCGCCGCCGCCGGGGTCTTTCTCGCACGCGCCACCGGGCCCGCCGGAACACAAGTGTCAATCTCCTTTCAGAGGCTGACCTTCCAGCGCGGGGCAATCTTCTCGGCGCGGTTCGCTCCGGACAGCCAGACCATCGCGTATGGGGCTTCGTGGGAAGGCCGGCCGGTGGAAGTCTTCACGACCCGGCCCGACAGTTTCGAGTCCCGGCCCCTCGGCGTCCCCGCGGATGTCCTCTCCATCTCGGCCGCCGGCGAGATCGCCATATCGCTGGGAAGGCACTACGTTCTGGGATTCGAAACAGTCGGGACCCTGGGCCGGGTCGGCCTGGGCGGCGGGACCCCGCGAGAGGTTCTCGAAAACGTCCAGGACGCCGACTGGGCGCCGGACGGGTCGGCCCTCGCGGTTGCACACTGGGTCGGTGACATCCGGCAACTCGAGTTCCCGCCGGGAAAGGCGATCTACCGGCCTTCGGGGTGGGTCAGTCACATCCGCTTCTCCCCCGACGGAAAATGGATCGCCTTTTTCGACCATCCCCAGAGGGGCGACGACTCGGCCGTCGTCAAGGTCGTCGGCCGGGACGGAACGGTCCGGCTGACAGGCCCTCCGGCCTCGACAGGCCTGACCTGGTCGCCGAAGGGAGACGAAGTCTGGTTCACGGGAAAGCGGCTCCAGGCGATCTCCCTGTCGGGAAAGACGCGCGACCTGCTCGCTTATCCCGGCGACGGCGGCATCCAGGACATCGCGCGCGACGGGCGAGCGCTCTTCCTGCGCGAGACCAGGCGGCGCGAGCTGGTCGGGCTTGCGCCCGGCGAGACGGCCGAGCGCAACCTGAGCTGGCTCGACTGGTCCAATCCTCGGGACCTCTCCGCCGACGGGACGACGGTGCTCTTCGACGAGGAGTCGAGCTCCGCGACCGGCCGGTATCTCATTTATCTCCGAAAGACCAACGGGTCGCCCGCGGTGATGATCGGCCGCGGCCGATCTTTCGCCCTGTCGCCGGACGGTCAATGGGCGGTCGCGGAGGAGGAGCTCGCCTCGACGAACCTCTCGCTTCTCCCGACGGGCACCGGCGAGCCCAGGCCGCTTCCGCCTTCGAACGTCCGGTGTCAGTTCGCGGACTTCTTCCCGGACGGCCGCCGGCTTCTCATCTCGGGAAGCGAGCCCCGCCACGGGGCCCGCCTCTACGTCCGCGAGCTCCCCGCCGGCCCCCCTAGAGCGATCACGCCGGAAGGCGTCGTCACGGTCCGGCATACCATCTCGCCCGACGGCAAATGGATCGCGGCCGTGGGCGCGGACGGGAGTCTGGCTCTTTACCCCGCCGAACCGGGGCCGCCGCGTCCGATCACCGCCGTCGAGCGGCAGGAACTTCCGATTCGCTGGGCCGGCGACGGCCGTCATCTCTACGTGCTTCGGCAGCAGGCCGTGACCGCCACCGTGTTCCGGGTCGATGTCGCGACAGGAGAGAGGACGGCCTGGAAAGAGTTTCGGCCCGCCGACCCGGCGGGCGTCGGCCAGATCGGTCCGATGCTTCTGACGGCGGACGGGAAGTCCTACGTCTACGGGTATCGCCGGAGCCTCCAGGACCTCTACCTCGTCACGGGTCTCCGCTAGTCCCGTCCGCGGATCTTCGAGAAAGGATCTTTCATGCCGCAGACGCAGCACGTCGAGAAACATTTCACGGCCTCGGAGAGGATCCGGGACATCGTCATCGGGATGTCCGACGGCCTGACTGTCCCCTTCGCGCTGGCGGCGGGGCTCTCCGGGGCGGTCGAGTCCACGCGCGTCGTCATCACGGCCGGGCTCGCCGAGATCGCGGCGGGCTCGATCGCGATGGGCCTCGGCGGGTACCTGGCGGCGCGGACCGATGCGGAGCACTACGTCTCCGAGCGCGCCCGGGAGACGCGGGAGACCGTCGAGATCCCCGAGGAGGAGCGGCGCGAAGTCGCGGAGGTCTTCCAGCATTACGGCATCTCCCACGCGCTCTCCAACGAGGCCGCGAGGGAGATGAGCAAGGACCGCAAGCGCTGGATCGATTTCATGATGCGCTTCGAGCTGGGCCTGGAGGAGCCGGACCCGAAGCGCGCCCGAACGAGCGCGCTGACCATCGGGCTGTCCTACGTCGCGGGAGGGCTCGTTCCCCTTCTCCCCTACTTCCTGATGCCGACGATGCGGTCCGCTCTTCTCGGTTCCGTCGGCCTGACGCTGCTGGCCCTTCTCGTCTTCGGGTACGTCAAGGGCCGCTTCACAGTGAAGAAGCCGCTGCGGAGCGCCTGGCAGACGGCCATCGTGGGCGGCCTCGCCGCCGCGGCGGCGTTCGCCATCGCGAAGTTCATCGCATAGAGTCGCACCTGTGCACAGGATCGAGCCCGCGCGGCTGAAGCCCGGAGTCTCCGCCGAGTCGCTGCCGGCGGGCGGCAAGTCCGGAGGCGGCGTCTCCGAACCGACGATCCTCCGCGGGAAGGCCCTGATCCTGTGGGATCCGAAGGTCCCCGGAAAGAAACGCGACGCCATCGACACCGACCAGATCACGCCCTCGGCCGACTGCGTTTCGGAAAGCCTGGAGACGCTCGACGAGCGGTGGAAGGCGGGCTCGTTCCGGTTCCTGATGCCGGAGTTTCGCGAGAGGGTCCACCGCGGCGAGACGTTCCTGATCGCCGGCGACCGGTTCGCGATCGGGTCTTCCCGCGAGATGAGCCCGGCGGGGCTCAAGGGCGTCGCGGAGGAAGCGGGCCTGGAGCTCGTCGTCGTCTGCGGCGCCGGAATGGGCGACATCTTCCGGCGAAACGCCCTGAACCTGGGGCTACACGTCGTCCAGAGCCCGAAGGCGGTGGCCGACGCGCAGGACGGCGATTCGTTCACTTTCGACGTCGGCTCTCGCCGCCTGACCAACGAGACGCGCGGGAAGACCTACGAGCCCGTTCCTCTCTCCGCCAAGGAAGAGGAGATCCGGGAGAGCGGCGGTATCTTTGCGGTGGGCCGGCGGGAGTTTCGACGCTCCATCGAAAGAAAGCCCGAGGTCGTCTGGCCGGACGCGGGAGAAGCGCGCCGCATGACGACGACCGAGCAGATCGTCTGGGCGCACCGCGTGGACAAGGAAGCCGCGGTCGTCGCGGGCACGACGCTCCGAGTCTTCGCCGACCTGCTGCCGGCGTCCGACGGCACCGCGCCCTTCGCCATCCACACGTTCAACCAGATCACCGGCGGCTCGGCGATTTTTCCGAGGCAGGCGGCGATCGCCAACGACCACTTCGTCTTCACCGGAAAGGACGCCGACGAGAAGCAGACTTCCATCGGGCGGGAGTTCGCGAAGCGCCACGGCATCGAGAAGCCGTATTACGCGACCCCCGGCGACGGCATCTTTCACTTCTATTTCCCGGAGCAGGGGCTCGTCCTGCCGGGCCAGTTCATCCCGGGGGCGGACTCGCACAGCCGAGCCTACGGAGCGTACGGAGCCGTCGGGTACGGAGTGGGCTCGACGACTTTGGGTTTCGGCTGGGCGACCGGGTACGTCTACTTCACGCTGGCGAAGCAGCGGCGGGTTGTCTTTCGCGGGAAGCTCCGCCCGTGGGTTTCGGGGAAGGACATCGTGCTGGAGCTCCTGCGCCGGTGGGGCGCGAAGCAGTCGCAGGGAATGTCGGTCGAGTTCGTGGATTCGGACAGGCAGCTCCCGATCGCCTACCGCAACACGATCGCCAACATGATGGCGGAGGCCGAGGCGCAGAACGGCATCTTCGCGCAGGACGAGATCACCGAGGCGTGGTACCGGCAGAAAGGGATCGTAGACCTTCCGTACCCGCGCCTTTCGCCGGGTGAAGATGCCGTTTACGAGATCGGCGAGGAGTTTGCCCTTGCCGACGTCGAGCCCATGATCGCCAAACCGTTCGCGCCCGGCAATGCGTTTCCAGCCGACGAGGTCGCTCGCGAGCACCTGACGTTCGACAAGGCGCTGATAGGATCCTGCACCAACGGAGGTTACGACGACCTCCTCCAGGCCGCGCTCGTCCTGAACGCCGCGCGCGGCAGAGGGTTCTCGAAGGTCGCAAAGGACTTCGCGATCTTCCCGGGTTCCGGCGGCGTTGGGCGGCAGATCGAGAACCCCGACCCGCGGCTGGGCGGCGAATCCATAGCCGAGGTCTTCCGCTCGGTGGGAGGCCAGATCCGCCGCTCCTGGTGCGGCCCCTGCTTCGGCCAGGGACCCGATGCGCTCGCCCCGGGGCAGCGCGCGATCACCTCCTTCAACCGGAACTGGCAAAACCGGATGGGAGTCGGCGGAGAGGGCTACCTCGCCTCCCCCGCCGTCGTCGCCGCCTCCGCCCTCGTCGGCTACATGGCCCCTCCCTCCGAGCTCGGCCTGGAGTGGAGCCCGGAAAGATTCGGCGTGTAGGGGAGGGCCTTGCACCCTCCCGTTCACGGAACAGTCACAAACCACGCCTAAACTCTCCGGCATGAGCCACGCCGGCGCTCCGGCCGGCGCCCGCCGCCGGCGAATCCTGATCGTCGAAGACGACCCCAAAACTGCCGCCACGCTTTGCCTGTACCTCGAGCACGCCGGCTTCGAAGTCGCGATCGCCTCCGACGGCGCGGCGGCGCTAAGGAAGCAGCGAGCCGATCCCGCCGACTTAGTCCTCCTCGACGTGATGCTCCCGGAGGTGGACGGCCTGGCGGTCTGCCGGGCTCTTCGCGCGGAATCGGATGTCGCGACGATCCTCGTCACGGCCCGGACGACGGAATCCGACAAGCTCGAGGGGCTGGGCGCCGGCGCGGACGACTACGTCAGCAAACCGTTCTCTCCCCGGGAAGTCGTCGCTCGGGTCCGCGCGGTCCTGCGCCGCACGCTGCCAGGGCGCGACGCCGGCTCGCGCGAGCGGATCGAGTCGCGGAACATCCGGCTGCACCTCGGTTCGCGCGAGGCCATCGTGCGCGGCAAGCCGGTCGGCCTCACGCGGGCGGAGTTCGACCTCCTCGCTGCTTTTCTCCGCTCCCCCGGCCGCGCCTTCACGCGGCAGGAGCTCGCGCGCCGCGCCTTCGGCCCCGACTACGAGGCGCTGGACCGGACCGTGGACGCGCACGTCATGCGCCTGCGCCGCAAGATCGAATCCTCCTCGGAGCCTCCCCTGATCGTCACGGTCCACGGGATCGGCTACAAGCTCGCCGACCGAGCGGCGCGGTCCGATGGGTAGCCTGAGGGCCCGGCTCCTCCTGACGGTCGGGGCGGTCGTTTTGCTCTCTCTGACCGCAGTCGCATTCATCTCGAGCCGCGCGACGCGGCATGCGTTCCTGAAGCTCGAGGACATCCGGGCGACGCGCCACCTCGACCCCGCGCCGATCGGAAGCTCCGTCGAGGAACAGTATCGACGCGACGGCTGGAAGAGGATTGGTCCCCTCCTGACCACGCTCGCGAAGGAGAGGCAGGAAGAGCTCGTCCTGCTCGACGGCAACGACCGGGTCGTCGCGACGTCGGCGGGCCTCGCCGGCGCGCGCATCGCGCCGGATCCGGCCGGCGGCCTGCGGATCGAGCGCCAGGCGGCGAACGGTCGCGAGCTGGTCCTCGCGAAGGTCCCCGCGGTGCCGGTCCGCGACGCCTTCGGGCAAACGGTCGGCCGCCTCTACCCGGTCGGCCTCCTGGGGAGCGCCCGCAGCCGCGAGGAGCGCGAATTCTTCGGCTCCGTGGACCGCTGGATCTTCGGCGCCCTCGCCGCCGCGGGGGTCCTGGCGCTCCTGGCCACGGCGGCGCTCTCCCGGCGGATTCTGAAGCCCGTCGAGGAGCTCACGGCGGCCGCGCGCCAGATGGAGCGGGGCGACCTCGCGGCGCAGGTGGACGTCCGCACCAGCGACGAGATCGGCGAGCTCGGCAGGGCGTTCAACTCGATGGCGCAGGCGCGGGCGAACGCGGAAGAGGTGCGCCGGCGGATGGTGGGTGACATCGCGCACGAGCTGCGGACTCCGCTGACGAACCTGAAGGCGCAGCTCGAAGCGATCGAGGACGGCCTTCTTCCCCCGAACGCCGAGACCCAGGCCTCGCTGCGCGAGGAAACGGCGCTCCTCGAGCATCTCGTGGACGACCTGCAGGAGCTGGCGCTCGCGGAAGCCGGCCAGCTGAAGCTGGAGCTTGCCGAGATCTCCATCGAGGAGGCAGCGCGCGCGGCGATCGCCGCGTTGAAGTCCACCGCGGAGGCGGCGGGAGTGCGCCTGGAATCCTCCGTCAATGGGGCGGTGCCGCCGGTCCGCGCCGACTGGAAGCGCGTCGGCCAGATCCTGCGCAACCTCCTGACCAACGCGATCACGCACAGCCCGCGGGACGGAGTCGTCCGGATCGCGGCCCGCGAAGAAGGGAAAGCGGTCGAAATCGAGATCCGCGACGAAGGCTCCGGCATCGCCCCGGACCACCTCGCGCGAATCTTCGACCGCTTCTACCGGGCGGATGCTTCCCGGTCCCGCCGAACCGGCGGAGCGGGCCTCGGTCTCGCGATCGTCCGCCAGCTCGCCCGCGCCCAGGGCGGCGACGCCCGCGCCGAGAGTGTTCCCGGGAAGGGCGCTACTCTCTTCTTCACTCTTCCGAAGGTATAGAGCTCGTCACCAAATTTTCACGGATGCTTTCTAGAGTTCTTTCCATGCAGAGGAGAGAACGCATGCATCCCCTTACCAGGGCGCCTTTCTTCGCGGCCTCGCTCGTTGCGGTCGCCTCGCTCGCCGGCCTCTCCGCAGAGAGCTTCGACCGCCAGGCGGTCGTCTCGCGAGTCGCGGACCTGCTCGACGAGATGTACGTGGACCCGAAGATCGGCAAGGACGTCGCCGACCACCTGCGCCGCCGCCAGAAGGAGGGGGCGTTCGACAAGTGCGGAGCTCCATCCGCCCTCGCCGACGCCGTCACGAAGGCGATGCGCGAGGTCGCCGACGACAAGCATCTCTACCTGCGTTACGGACAGGAGCCGGGCTTTCCCACCGGAGGCATGCGCGTCGTCCATTCCGCTCCGGGGACCGCCGCCGCGGAGGCTCCCGCCGAAGGCGTGCGCCGCGTCGTCGTGGCTCCGCCGGACGGGGCGCCCTCCCCGATGGCCGGAACCGGACCGGCCCGCTCCGGTGTCGCCCGCGTCGAGCGGCTCGAAGGAAACGTGGGCTACCTCGCCCTCTCCGGATTCTTCCCGGGGGACCGCCAGCGCGATTCCGTCGCCTCCGCGATGAACGTCCTCGAGGACACCGACGCGCTCGTCATCGACGTCACGAAATGCCCGGGCGGAACACCGGGCGCGGTGCTGTTTCTCGAGAGCTACCTCTTCCCTCCCGACGGGAGAGAAATGATCTCGCGCTACGACCGGCCGATGGACCGGACCGACCACGAGTTCGTCTTGAAAGACGTTCCGGGGAAACGGCGGCCGGACGTTCCGGTCTACGTCGTCACGAGCGCAGCGACCGGTTCGGGCTGCGAGGCTTTCGCGTACACGCTCCAGAAGCACGGGCGCGCGACGGTCGTCGGAGAACGCACGGCGGGCGCCGGGTACAACAACGTCCTCATGCCGGCGGGCGACGGGTTCACCGCCTCCGTGTCCGTCGCCCGGCCGGTCCACCCGAAGACCGGGAAAGGTTGGGAGAAGACTGGCGTCGAGCCGGACGTCGCGGCCGCCGCGGAGAAGGGAGTCGCGGCGGCGCACCGGGAGGCGCTGCAGGCGCTCCTCGCGAACGCGCCGAAGGAGCGCCGCCGCGCGATCGAGTGGGCGCTCGAAGGCGTCCGCGCCCGCGAGAATCCGGTCCGGGAAACCGCGGCAACGCTGGAAGCCGCGGCGGGACATTACGGCGCGCGCGAATTGATCGTCTCGGGGGGGTCCCTCTACTACAAGAGCGCCGGCGGACGCCCTTATGGGCCGCTCCTGCCGGTCGGAAACGGGCGCTTCCTCGCCGCGGAGGACCTGCGCGTGACTCTCGAGCGGGGAGGCGGCGGCGCCGTCACGGCGCTCGCGGTCGAGCGCCCCGACGGAATCGTCGAGCGTTTCGCCCGCCGGGATTCGGAACCGTCGCCGGCGGCGCCCTGCGCCGCCGAAAAAGGAGACCGGTCATGAATCTCTTTTCCAGTCTTTTCCTGGCTCTCGCGATCCTCGCTCCCGGGGAGTCGGCGGCGGAAGCTCCGCCTCGCGCCGCCGCGTTCCTCGAAGCGATCCGCGCCGGCGACCCTGATGTGACGCTCCAGTTCGTGCGGAAGGAATTCGACCCGGAGGACCTGAAGAGAATGCCGGCCGAGCCTCGCGCCCGCCGGCTCGCCGGTGTCGGCAGGGAGCATCCCGGACTCGCCTTCATCCGCGTCATCCAGGAATCGCCCCGGCAGCTGCGCTTCCTGGCCCGCGACGCGAACAACCGGTACGTCGAGATCGCCCTCGAGCTCTCTCCGGAATCCCACGGGATCCTGGGTGTGGACCTGGCGCCCGCCGACGAATCCACCGGGAAGCCGGTCGATGCGAAGGCCAGCGACGCGGAGGCGGCCGCCGCGGCGAGGGCGTGGATCGACGAGCTCGCGGGCAAGGACCAGTTCTCCGGCTCGGTCCTCGTCGCCCGGGACGGCAAGCCTTTCTTCGAGGGGGCCTGGGGGATGGCGGACCGGGAGAAGAAGATCGCCAACCGGCCGGACACGTCCTACAACCTCGCCTCGATCGGCAAGATCTTCACTCAGGTCGCGATCGCTCAGCTCGCCGCGAAGGGAAAGCTCGCGCTGACCGACACGATCTCGAAGCACTTGCCGGACCTCCCGGTTCCTTCCTCCGACAAGATCACGATCCAGCAGCTCGTCACGCACTCCTCGGGAATGGGAGACATCTTCGGGGAGAAGTACTTCCAGGCCCCCGCGTCGAGCCTGAAGCGCCTCTCCGACTACGTCCCTTTCTTCGCGAACGTACCCCTGCAGTTCGAGCCGGGGTCGGGCAACTCCTACTCCAACGCCGGCTACGTCGTCCTCGGACTGATCGTCGAGAAGGTCTCTGGAAAGGAGTTCCACGAGTACGTACGCGAAAACATCTTCGTTCCCGCCGGGATGAAGGACTCCGGCCCCTACGAGCCGCAGGTCGCCGTGGCCAACCGCGCGATCGGGTACACGCTCCGCGGCCCCGGAGGTCCCGGCGCTCCCCAGCCGGTCACCGCGAATCTACCCGCTCGCAACAGCTCGGCCGGCGGGTCCCGCTCCACAGCTCCCGACCTGCTTCGATTCGACCAGGCCCTCCGCGCGGACCGGCTCCTGCCGAGGGCCTGGACCGACTGGATCTTTTCCAACAGGCCCGGCGCTCGCGCGAAGAATCCCGGCGAGGCGGCGGGCCGCAGCGGCGCCCTCGCCATCGCCGGCGGCTCCCCCGGCGTCTCCACCGCTATGGACATGAACCTCGACACCGGCACCACGATCATCGTCCTGACCAACATGGACCCCCAGGTCTCCGAACGGGTCCTCTCCCGAATCCGCCAGTGGCTTCCGAAAGGACAGTCGATCGTCGGTAGTCGATGGTCGATAGTTCAGGGCCGGGCTTGTTCTACTTGAAGTGGCGGGCAATAAGGGCCGAGGGGGTCGCGGCGCCACCAGGCGCCGGTCTGGCGGCGGGTGGCGAAGTCGGTGAAACGGTAGGAGTAGGTCGTGGTGCGGAGGTAGCGGGGCGGGGAGTCGGGGAAAGGGTTGTGCCCGAGAAGCCGCAGGACCGGCGGGGAGCCTTCCAGGAGCCGGCGCTGGAAAGAGTAGAACCACGGGTTGTCCTCGCAGCGGCCCAGTGCCGCGAACCACATCTGCCAGTCCAGGCGAGGCTGGTGGGGCGCGACGAAAGCGGGCCGGCGCTTGGCGTCGCCCGGCTTCCAGCGGAATTCGTAGGCCTTCCACGTCTCGCCGTCGGCGCTTCCTTCCACCGCGATCTCCGGGCGGCTCGTCGTCATCACCATGAAGAGGCCGTACGAGCCGACCGAGCGAAACGGGATCGCGGCCCGCACGATCGAGATGGCGAAGCCGGGCCACGGCATTCGCCACCGGAGCGTTCCCGAGACGAAGTGGACGCAGCTCAACAGGAACAGCACCGCGGCCGCCGGCCACAGGAGCCACCGCGGCCAGCCTCGACGCGGTGAGCGCTCGCCGGCCGGACCGGCAGGCCGGAACCGCCGCGGGAACGAAGCGTCGTCCACCAGCAGGACGCAGAGCGCGATCGTCAGCAGGTTGAAGAACGCGTAGTTGCCCGTCAGCGCGATGAGCGCTTCGAGACTCACCATCGCGGCCGCGGCGATCAGGCGCAGACGTCGCGGGGCGAGGATGAAGAACGGCGCCGCGAGCTCGACGGCGAACATGAACAGGCAAGACGCCTTCTGGAACGAGAGCGGAAGCTTGTCCATGAACCAGGCCGTCCAGGGAGGGAGAGGCTGCGACCAGTAGTGGTACGTCAGCGCCGTCAGGTTCCTCCAGTTGGGATCGCCGCTGGCGAGCTTGACGAGGCCCGACGAGAACATCAGCCGGAAGAGAAGCCACAGCAGCAGCGCCCGGGCGACGCGCGAGCCCGGAAGGAACCTCCCGAACCTCGCCGCCCTCCACGGCGCGAGGAAGATCGCGAGGAAGCCCGTCTCCAGAAGCAGCAGGTCCCACTGAAACTCCAGGAAGTCCTGGCCGACGACCGAGAGCGACAGGTAGAACAGCCAGCTGACGAAGATCGCCGGCGCCGGAACGAACCCCGCGAGCACCAGCGCCGAGGCGAGCGTTCCGCCGGCGCAGAGGAAATGGAGGAAGCCGTCGGAGGAGCTGATCCATGCGAGCGTCGGGAAGAGCGTCCAGCGCGCTCCGCCGAGCTGCGACCGGACGCTCTCGAGGAACTCTCCGGCCGGCAGGATTCCGCGCGATCCGATCAACCCGTCTACCTGGATCCACAACGAGAGGAACGCCGCCAGGAAGCACAGCCCGACGAGCCGGACGAAGAGTCCGTTGGCCAGCGCGTAGGTCGGTGCCTCGACGGACTTGCCCCAGAGAAGAGTCGTCGCGGCGGAAGCCGCCGTCCGGTGCCGCGCGATCAGGCGATACCCCAGCTCCGTGACCGGGGCGAACCCGGGCACCGACCGGTAGAGGGCGAGCATCCATCCTCCCCCCGGCGCGAAGGTGAGCGACCGGAACACCGCCTCCGCGGCCTCGAACCAGTCGCCGTCGGGGGTTACGAGAACCACCGAGTCGTGGAACGCCTCGGCCGGGATCTCGGGAAACCGCGCCGCCGCCTCCTGCGACGGGGCGTAGTCCACGCGCCCGGCCGTCCAGGACTTCCATCGGAGAATCCAGCGCCGGCAGAAGCCGCAATCGCCGTCGAAGATCAGGAGCGGCTTTTCGGGGGCGGCGGCCACTCGCCGCGGATCGCCCATCACGCCGTGAGTCTATTGCGCCCGATGTTCTGACCGGCGATTGCCCGCGTCCGGGGACAGAGCGGTCCTCGCCCGGTGACAAAATGTTGGAGAATCAGGCCCTTCCAGGACGTTTGTCGCCGGGAACGGGAGTTGCACCGGGACTGGCAATGGAACGGAGGACTTCGATGAAACGCACTCTGCCCGGCATTCTCTCGACCGCCACGGTGGCCCTCGCCGCGCTTCTGACCGCCGTCCCGGCGCAGGCGCAGGCGCAGGGGCGCGACGAGTATGGAGACATCCAGCAGACCGTCGCCCGGATCTCCTACTTCGACGGCCAGGTCTCCTTCGCGCGAGGCGACGACCCGGACGATTGGCAGCCGGCCGACCGCAACGTCCCGATGACGCTGGGCGACCGCGTGTACACCGGAAACCGCAGCCGCATCGAGCTCCAGGTGCACGGCGGCGACGTCATCCGGCTGGGCGCGCAGTCGGACCTCGCGGCGCTGAACTTAACCGACGACACCCGGCAGTTTTCGATGCGCGCCGGCGTCGCCTCCTTCCATGTCCGGGACGTCTCGGACAACCAGGTCTGGGAGGTGGACACGCCAAACGCCGCCGTGACGTTCGAGGCTCGCGGCGATTACCGGATCGACGTGGACGGCAACGGCGATACGCGCGTTTTCGTCCGCCGCGGCAGCGCGAACGTCGCCGCCGGCGGCGGCCAGATCCCGGTGGACCAGGGCCAGGGGATCCAGATCTACGGAACCGACCAGCCCCAGTACGACTACGTGAGGGTCGCCGCGGGCGACGGCTGGGACCAGTGGGTCGATCAGCGCGAGTCGCGCTTCGCCAACGCGAAGTCCTACCGCTACATCAGCGCGGACATCGTCGGCGCCGACGACCTGGACGAGAACGGCCGCTGGGAGCAGGTGCCCCAGTACGGTTGGGCCTGGACGCCGACGGTGGTCGCCGCCGATTGGGCCCCGTACCGCGTCGGGCACTGGATCTGGCAGGACCCGTGGGGATGGACGTGGGTCTCCGCCGAGCCCTGGGGCTGGGCGCCGTACCACTACGGGCGCTGGGTCGTGGTCTCCTCCCGCTGGTTCTGGATCCCGGTAGCCCCGGCGGTCCGCTACGTGAGGTACTCGCCCGCCCTGGTCGCCTTCACCGGCGGCGGCCCCGGCTTCTCGGTTTCGATTACGTCCGGCGGCGGCGGCTTCGTCGGCTGGTTCCCGCTCGGGCCCCGGGATCCGTTCAACCCGTGGTGGGGCTCCCGCGTCGTGCACACGACGACGGTCACCAACGTGACCTACGTCAACCGCACGTACGTTACCGTCGTCAACCAGAGCGCCTTCGTCTCGGGCACTCCCGTCTCGCGCGCCTGGGTGCGCGACCGCGCGGTCGTAACCCAGGTGGAGTCCGCGCCGGTCATCCGCGGCACGATTCCCGTGATGCCGACCGCCGGGGCGCTGCGCGTCGCGGTCAACACGGAAGCGCGAACCGCTCCGCGCCCGCCCGCGGCCATCGTCTCGCGCCCGGTCGTGGTGCGGGCGGCTCCGCCTCCGGCGCCTCCGACGTTCCAGGCCAAGATCGGTGTCATCACCCGGAACGGTGGGGCGCCGGTCGAGCCGGCCGCGGCGGCGAGGATCTCGGTGGAGAACCGCGGGCGTCCGCAGACCGTGACCGAAGTCCGGCCGGTCGCCGCGGAGCCCGGACGCGTCACCCTGGCCCCCAAGAACGCCGAAGCCGGCGACAGAAGGCGGCCCGAGCCGGTGACCGCCGCCCCCGCCCGGGGTCGTCCGATCGCCACGCAGCAGCAGCCCGTCGCGGCCCAACCGGTAACGGGTGGCGAGAATCCCTCCGGACCGCCGTCGCGCGAGGTCGTCCCCCGGCAGCCGGCGCAGACCCAGGAAGAGCAACCACCGCAACCACAACCTCGGGGCAACGAGCGCCGGCGAGTCGAGCCCGCGCAGCCTCAGCAGGAGCCGCAGGTGGCTCCCCAGGTGACCCCGCGCGGCTTCGAACGCCGACGTGTCGAGCCGCCCTCGGCTCAGCCGCAGCAGCCGCAGGAGATTCAGCAGCAGCAGCCGAGGGGCCAGGAGAGGCGCCGCGTCGAGCCCGCCCCGACTCCCCAGCAGCAGCCGCAGCAGCCGGAAGTTCAACAGCAGCCGCGGGGGCAGGAGCGCCGCCGTGTCGAGCCGGCTCCGCAGCAGCAGGTTCCTCCGCCGCAGCCGCCGCAGGGCTACGAGCGGCAGAGGAGGCAGGAGCCGACACCCAAGCCGGACAACCCTCAGGGTCAGCAGCGCGGGCGGCAGGCGGGCCCGCCTCCGCAGCAGCAACAGCAGCAGCCCACTCCCCAGCAACAGCGGCAGCAGCCTCCTCCCCAGCAACAGCAACAGCCGCAGGGCGAGAACCGCCAGCAGGTCCAGCGAGGACGGCAGGCCAATCCGCCCGAGGGACAGCAGAACAAGGAAAAGGGCAACGAGAAGAAGGACGAGAAGAAGCAGGAGCGGGGGCGGCCCACTCCGAAACCCGACTAACAGGCAAAAGCATCCGATCGGAGGCGCCCGGCGAGAGCCGGGCGTTTTCGTTTTGTAAGCTACTGGCATGGCTTGGCTTAGCCGATACTTAAAGTTGACAATTTTGTATAGATTCGAATATGCTGGCCTGTCCCTGGAGGAAGAATGAGCACCGAAAAGGACTCCCTGCTGGAGCTGGCCAACCGCGAGTACAAGGCCGGCTTCGTCACGGACATCGAGTCCGAGAGCGTTCCCCCGGGCCTGTCCGAAGAAATCATCCGCACGATCTCGCAGAAGAAAATCGAGCCGGAGTGGCTGCTCGAGTGGCGGCTCAAGGCGTACCGCCACTGGCTGACGATGACCGAGCCGACGTGGCCCAACGTCCACTACCCCGCCATCGATTACCAGGCGATCGTCTACTACGCCGCTCCCAAGACGAAGAAGGACGCGCCCAAGAGCCTCGAGGAAGTGGACCCGAAGCTCCTGGAGACGTACGAGAAGCTCGGCATCCCGCTTCGGGAGCGCGGCAAACTCGCCGGCGTCGCCGTGGACGCCGTCTTCGACTCGGTCTCGGTCGCGACGACCTTCCGGGAGCAGCTCGCGAAGGTCGGCGTCATCTTCTGCTCCTTCTCCGAGGCGGTGCAGAACCACCCGGAACTGGTCAAGAAGTACCTCGGCTCCGTCGTCCCGTACTCGGACAACTTCTTCGCGACCTTGAACTCCGCCGTCTTCTCCGACGGCTCTTTCTGCTACATCCCGAAGGGCGTGCGCTGCCCGATGGAGCTCTCGACGTACTTCCGGATCAACTCCGCGAAGACGGGCCAGTTCGAACGGACGCTGATCATCGCTGACGAAGGCGCCTACGTCTCTTACCTCGAAGGCTGCACAGCGCCCATCCGCGACGAGAACCAGCTCCACGCGGCCGTCGTCGAGCTGGTCGCCCTGGACAACGCGGAGATCAAGTACTCGACGGTCCAGAACTGGTACCCGGGCGACATCAACGGCAAGGGGGGCATCTACAACTTCGTCACCAAGCGCGGAAAGTGCCTGGGGAAGAACTCCAAGATCTCCTGGACGCAGGTCGAGACCGGCTCGGCGATCACGTGGAAGTACCCGAGCTGCATCCTGCAGGGCGAGAACTCCGTCGGCGAGTTTTACTCTGTGGCCGTCACGAACAACCTCCAGCAGGCGGACACGGGCACGAAGATGATCCACATCGGGAAGAACACGCGCTCGACGATCGTGTCCAAGGGAATCTCGGCCGGGCGCGGGCAGAACACCTACCGCGGGATGGTCAAGATCCTGGGCAAGGCGGACAACGCCCGCAACTACTCGCAGTGCGATTCGCTGCTGATCGGGGACAAGTGCGGGGCCCACACGTTCCCCTATATCGAGGTCAACAACTCGACGGCGCAGATGGAGCACGAGGCCTCGACGTCGAAGATCGGCGAGGACCAGATCTTCTACTTCCAGCAGCGCGGGGTTTCGCCGGAGGAGGCCGTCAACATGATCGTCTCGGGGTTCTGCAAGTCGGTGTTCAAGGAGCTTCCGATGGAGTTCGCCGTGGAGGCGCAGAAGCTCCTCGGCGTTTCGCTGGAGGGGTCGGTCGGATAAGAGGGCGCGACCGGGCGGGAGGGGCAAGCCCCTCCCCTACGGCACCGAAAGGCACGACGAGAGAAGCACGAAGGCGCGACGAGAGAAAAACGACGAAAGAGAGAGGAATGCTTCTAGAGATTCGGGAACTGTACGCCTCGGTGGGAGGCAACGAGATCTTGAAGGGAGTGGACCTGAAGGTGGACTACGGCGAGGTCCACGCCATCATGGGGCCCAACGGATCGGGGAAGAGCACGCTCGCCCACGTCCTGGCCGGGCGGCCGGGCTACGAGGTCACCCGGGGAGAGGTCCTCTACAAGGGGATGGACCTGCTCGCGATGAACCCTGAGACCCGCGCCCGCGAGGGGATCTTCCTCGCCTTCCAGTATCCGGTCGAGATCCCGGGAGTCTCCAACGTCTACTTTCTGAAGAACGCCCTCAACGCGATCCGCAAGCACCGCGGCGAGCCGGAACTCGACGCGATGGACTTCCTGAAGCTCACCCGCGAGAAGGCGAAGCTCGTCGAGATCGACGAGGATCTCGTCAAGCGGCCGGTCAACGAGGGCTTCTCCGGCGGCGAGAAGAAGCGAAATGAGATCTTCCAGATGGCCGTCCTCGATCCAACGCTTGCGGTGCTGGACGAGACCGACTCGGGCCTGGACATCGACGCCCTGAGGACGGTCGCCTCCGGCGTCAACCAGCTCCGCAACCCGAAGCGCTCGATGATCGTCGTCACGCACTACCAGAGGCTCCTCAACTACATCGTCCCGGACTTCCTGCACGTCCTGGTCGAGGGTCGCATCGCCCTCTCGGGCGGTAAGGAGCTGGCGCTGGAGCTCGAGGAGAAAGGCTACGCGTGGCTCGAGAAGGAGCCTCCCTCGGCCCGCTCGGCGGTCCCGGGGGCTCGGGGGACCGAAAGGTCCCCCGCTGAGATTTAGCTATGGAAGCCGTCGCCCATCCCGACGACCTCTTCTCGGCGGCAATGGCCGACTTCGAGGAGACGCGCTTCAAGGGAGAGCGGGCCTGGGTCGGCGGCATGCGGCGCGCGGGGATGACGAGCTTTTCGAAGATCGGTTTCCCGACCGCGAAGGACGAGGCCTGGAGATATACGAACCCGGCCTCGATCGTCCGCACGCCGTTCCGGCTGTTCCAGGAGAGCGAGCCGGGGCGGATCGAATCGGGCGCGATCCCGGGGGGAGAAGCGCCGCGGCTCGTCTTCGTCAACGGCTGGTACGCGCCCGGCCTTTCTCGCGGGACGTTCGGACCGGCCGTCGCCTTCAACCTCAGACAGGCGATGGCCGCCGAGGAAGGCGCCGTGCAAGCCAGCCTCGGGAGAATCGCGGTCCCTCTCCGCCACTCCTTCACGGCTTTGAACGCCGCGTTCCTCGGGGACGGCGCCTTCGTCCGGATCCCGCGCGGAGCGATCGTGGAGGAGCCGATCCACCTGGTCTTCGTCACGTCGCCCGGCGCGCAGCCGGCCGCCTCCCATCCGCGCAACCTCATCCTGGCCGAGCCCGAGAGCCAGGCGAAAATCATCGAGACCTACATCGGGGCCGATGCCGATGGAAGCTCGGCGGGACCGACGCTGACCAACGCGGTGACGGAGATCGCCTGCGGCGAGGGGGCCATTCTCGAGCACACCAAGCTCCAGCGCGAAGGCTCCGCGGCGCTCCACCTTCACCGCATCGCCGCGGCGCAGGGGCGGGCCAGCCGGTTCGATTCGCACAACCTCTGCTTCGGCGGAAGGCTCGCCCGCACCGACATCGACGTCGTCTTCCAGGCCGAGGGAGGCGAGTGCTCCTTGAACGGCCTCTTCGTCACGCACGGCTCCCAGCACGTGGACAACCACACGCTGATCGACCACGCGAAGCCGCACTGCGTCAGCCGCGAGCTCTACAAGGGCATCCTCTCGGGCCGGTCTCGCGGCGTCTTCCACGGGAAGGTGATCGTCCGGCCCGACGCCCAGAAGACCGACGCAATCCAGACGAACAAGAACCTGCTCCTTTCCCGCGAGGCGCTGGTCAACTCGACGCCGGCGCTGGAGATCCTGGCCGACGATGTCAAGTGCAAGCACGGCTCGACGATCGGGCAGCTCGACGCCAACGCGCTCTTCTACCTGCGGGCGCGGGGGATCGGTGAGGAGGACGCCCGCGCGATGCTGACCTACGGCTTCGCCGCCGACCTCGCCTCGCGCATTCGCGTTCCCTGGGTCCGCGAGGAGGTCGAGAGGCTCCTCGGCGGCAGGCTCGCGGGAGCACTGGAGGCCGCATGAGCACCGCGACTCGGCCGGCGCCGCCGGCCCGGCCGGCCTACGACGTCGAGCGGCTGCGCCGCGATTTCCCGATCCTGTCGCGCCGCGTTCACGGCAAGCCGCTCGTCTACCTCGACAACGCCGCGACGACCCACAAGCCGTCCGCGGTGCTGGGGACGGTCCGAACGTTCTACGAGCACTCCTACGCCAACATCCACCGCGGCGTGCATGAGCTCTCGGTGGAGGCGAGCGAGATCTACGAGAAGGCGCGGGAGCGCGCGAGGGCCTTCGTCAACGCCGCCGAAGCCCGCGAGATCGTCTTCGTGCGTGGGACGACCGAGGGGATCAACCTCGTCGCGCAGACTTACGGCCGCGCCAACGTCGGCCGCGGCGACGAGGTGCTCATCACGGCGCTCGAGCACCACTCCAACATCGTCCCGTGGCAGATCCTCTGCGAGGAGAAGGGCGCACGTCTCAAGATCGTCCCCATCGACGAGCGCGGCCAGGTCCGAATCGACGAGCTCGAGAAGCTCCTCTCGGAGAAGACCCGGATCCTCGCCGTCTCGCACGTCTCCAACGCGCTCGGCACGGCCAACCCGGTCGGCCGGATCGTCGCCCTGGCCCACGCGCGCGGCGTGCCGGTGATCGTGGACGGCGCGCAGGCGGCCCCTCGGATCCCGGTTGACGTGCGGGAGCTGGACTGCGACTTCTACACGTTCTCCGGCCACAAGATGTATGCCCCGACCGGCATTGGCGTGCTCTACGCGAAGGCGAAGCTCCTCGAGGCGATGCCGCCGTACCAGGGAGGCGGCGACATGATCAGCTCCGTCACCTTCGAGAAGACGACGTATAACATCCTCCCCTTCAAGTTCGAGGCGGGCACGCCCAACATCGCCGGCGCGGTCGGCCTGGCCGCGGCGATGGACTACCTCGGGGCGATCGGCATGGACGCCGTCGAGGCGCACGAGGACGACTTGCTCTCCTATGCCACGGCGCGGTTGTCCGCGATCGAAGGTCTGACGATCCTCGGCACGGCCGAGCACAAGGCTGCGGTCGTCTCCTTTACGCTCGAAGGGGTGCATCCCCACGACATCGGGACCGTTCTGGACCGCGAGGGGATCGCGGTCCGCACCGGCCACCACTGCGCGCAGCCCGTGATGGACTTCTTCAAGGTCCCCGCCACGGCGCGCGCCTCTTTCGGGCTCTACAACACGCGCGAGGAAGTGGACGCGCTCGCGCGCGGGATCGAGAAGGTCCAGGAGATGTTCCGCCCATGAGCACCGACCTGCGGGACCTCTACCAGGAGGTCATCCTCGACCACTCCAAGCGGCCGAGGAACTTCAAGCCGATGCCGGACGCCAACCGCTCCGCGGAGGGATACAACCCGCTCTGCGGCGACCGGGAGACGGTCTACCTGAAGCTCGACGGCGACCGTGTCCAGGACGTCGCGTTCCAGGGCGCGGGCTGCGCGATCTCGACGGCGTCCGCCTCGATGATGACGGAGCGGGTCAAGGGAATGACGAGGAAAGAGGCCGAGGAGCTCTTCGAGCGGTTCCGCGCGCTCATCACGGGCGCGAAGCCCCCGGTGGGCGGCGGGCCGGAGCTCGAGAAGCTCGAGGTCTTCTCGGGTGTCCGCGAGTACCCCGTTCGGATCAAGTGCGCCACGCTGCCGTGGCACACGCTGAAGGCCGCCCTGAACGACCAGGGCCAGACCGTTTCCACGGAGCTTTCCGAGGGGCCTCCCGCGGAGAGCGGAGGAGCGTAAGGAGCAACGATGCCCCCCAAGGAAGTCACGACGACGCGCGAGGTCGAGGCCCGCGAGATCCCGAGCGGGATGAAGCTGACGATCCCGGAAGGCACCCCGGTCGCGATCACGCAGTCTCTCGGCGGCAGCTACACCGTCGTCACGCCGTACGGCTCGTTAGCGCGCATCGACGGCAAGGACGGCGACGCCATCGGCCAGGACATCCTGGCCTCGCCCGAGGCCGCGGCCGCCGGCAAGTCCACCGAGGGGCTGGCGTGGGACCAGCTGAAGACCTGCTACGACCCGGAGATCCCCGTCAACATCGTGGACCTCGGCCTTGTGTACAAGTGCGAGGTCTCGGATCTGCCCGAGGGCGGCAAGAAGATCGACGTGCGCTTCACCCTGACGGCGCCGGGCTGCGGGATGGGCGACGTCCTTCGCGAGGACATCAAGGGCAAGCTCCTGGCGCTGCCTGACGTGCGCGAGGCGGACGTCACGGTCCTCTTCGACCCGCCGTGGAACATGAGCATGATGTCGGAAGCCGCCAAGCTGCAGTTGGGACTAATGTGAAACTATCTTCCCAAGAAGAGTACGGGCTGCGGTGCCTGCTCCGCGTCGGGCGTGCGGGAATGGAGGGGAGCGTCACCATCGCCGAGCTCTCGAAGTCCGAGGGGATCAGCGAGCCCAACGTCGCCAAGATGATGCGGGTCCTGCGCACCGCCGGTTTCGTCCAGTCCACGCGGGGCCAGTCCGGCGGCTACTCGCTCGCCCGGCCGGCCGGAGAGATTAGCGTCGGCGAAGCCCTCGCGGCGCTCGGCGGCCGCCTCTACGAGGCGACCTTCTGCGAGACGCACGCCGGCATGGAGCGGCTCTGCACGAATCTCCCGGACTGCTCGATCCGCTCGGTCTGGCGGATGGTCCAGAGCGCCGTGGACCAGGTCCTCGAAAAGATCACGCTGAAGGACCTGCTCGTGCCCGAGCGGGACATGGCGTGGCCCCGTCCCGGATCCCCGACGCTTCCAAGCCTGACTGGCCCCCAGGCGTGACGGATCGTCCCCGCGGAGGGACACGTCGAGGCCTCCCATCCCGGGTTTCGGGCGGGAACGGATCTCGCACTGAACAACGGTGGAGGTCTTATGAAAGTCTTGAGAATCGCCATCGCGCTGGCCGCGGTCTCGCTGGCGGAGGGCTGCGCATCGAGCTACGGACGCGGCCCCTCGGCCGCCTCCCCCAACCCGATGGCCAACTTCTCCTCGATGGTCTCGGGGACGTTCCGCGGCTCGACTCCGGGCAACGAGCTGACGCTGGACATCGCCAACGCCGGGTTCGTCTCGACGACGGAGGCGTTCGACCTGTTCCTGACGGCGTCGGGCCGCTACCAGGGCACCAACGTCCGTGACACGGGCCTGATTCACGCCGAGAACCAGGGCCGAAACGTCGGCATCACCTACATCCCGCACTTCGATCCGACCGTGAGCGGCCTTTCCCGAGACGCGACCCGCTTCACGCCGGAGGAGCTCCGCTCCGCCTGCAACCTGGTGCTCGAGCCGAGCGGCGACGGCTACGCCGGGGAGACGCAGGGCTCGACGTCCTGCGCCTTCGCCATCCACGGCGCGACCGGCAAGTGGACCATCGAGGTGGACGCGGGCCAGATCCGCCTGCGCAATGCCCAGTCCGGCGAGACCCTGCGGTTCCAGCGCGCCTCGCGCTGAGAGGGGAACGGTGAGCCGCCCGCGATCAGTTACGACGCGAGCAGCCGCGCTCGCGTCGAGCCGCGCCGCAGGTCCATCGCCATCCCGAGATAGGCGTTCAGGGTATCGAGCGCGAGGCGGTCCGCCGGCGTCGTCAGGATCCGGATGCCTGCCCGCCGGAGCTTGACGGCGAGCCGGCGGTTCGCGAGAAGGATCTCGAGCGCCGAGACCTTCGCGAAGACCTCGCGGGTCGACGCCGGCTCGCCAAGCGCCAGGCGCGCGAGGTCCGCGTCCTCCAGGTTGACGAGCAGGACGCGGTGGCGGATGGAGAGCTCCAGCAGCGCGACCCGGAGGACCTCGGCGCTGACCAGGTCCACGAGCGAGGTGAAGAGGACGACGTTGGCGCGCCGGGGCTCCAGCCGGGCGGCTTCCGAAGCGGCGATGTCGTAGGCCGGCTCGACCATGTGCGCCTCGACGTCAAAGAGCCGCTCGTAGAGGATGCTCGACCCCCGCGCTCCCGCGGGCGTGCGGACGAGCCGCTCGATCCGATTGGAGAAGGCGAGCGTCGTGACCCGGTCGCCGCGAGCCGCCGCGACCCGGGCCAGCGCCAGCGCGGCCGAGAGCGCCGCGTCGAGCTTGCTCGTCTTTTCTTCGGCTTCCCGCGAGGCCATCCCGCGGGCGCAGTCGAGAAGCACGAGCAGCCGCGCCCCGCGCTCCCACGTCTCCTCCCTCGTGATGAGCTTGCCGTGCCGCGCGGTCGCCCTCCAATGGATCTTGCCGGGCGGATCGCCCGGCAGGTACGCGCGCACGCCGTAGGGCTCGGTCCCGATGCCGCGAGTCGAGAGCGGCGCGAGCCCCAGCTCCCGCCGCTGCGCGAGAGCCAGGAGCCGGCCGGCCGCCCCGCTCCAGCGGACCTGCGGATAGACACGCGCCGGCTCGGCGGGCAGCAGGTCCCTCTGGGCCCACGCCAGGCGCCACGGCCCGAGCACCCTGGCGGAGAAGGGCGCGAACGCGTGGTCTCCCCGGCGGCGGGGAACCACCTGGTATCGCCAGATCGTCTCGCGCCCGGGAACGAGGTCGGCGCGGACGCGGATCGGCTCACCGGCGATCGCAGGATCGAGGCCTTCCCGCAGGACGGCCGTGGCGGCCCGCGGACCGGGATTGAAGACTCGGACGGCGATCTCGGAGGCCACTCCCTGGACGAGGAGGGGCGGGCGCGCCCGCGACGCGGAGAGGACCACGCGGCGAGCCCTCGCGTAATCCACGAGCAAGAGCGCGACGAGGATCCCGTCGAGCGGAAGGACGAGCCGGGCGAGCCCCGGCGTAATGACCGCCGCCGCGATGACGAGGGCGACGAGGCCGAGCGCGCCGAAGAAGCGGCGTGCGGGGATCACGAAATCACCGCGGGACTTCGACGGCCGCCGCCGCGTCCTGGAGAACCCTCGCCGCCGAGCGCCCCTCGATCTCGGACTCCGCCGTCAGGAGCAGCCGGTGCGACCACGCGGCCTCCATGTGGCGTTTGACGTCGTCGGGCGTGATGTAGTCGCGGCCGTAGACGAGCGCTGATGCCCGCGCCATCTCCAGCAGCGCCAGGCACCCTCGAGGGGAGATCGCGAGCTCGACGTCGGGCGACGAGCGGACCTTCGCGGCAAGCTTCGCCAGGTAATCGAGCAGCTCCGGCGCGACGTGTACCCGGGCGGAGGCGCCTCGGAGCGCCGCCGCCTCCGCCGGCTCCATGACGGGAGCGACGGCGGCCGGCCGTGTGCCCCACCCGAAGAGCTCGCCGGCGACGGCGCGGCGGAAGATCTCGACCTCGACGTCGCGCTCCGGCAGACCCATCGACACCCGCGCCAGGAACCGGTCGAGCTGCGCCTCGGGAAGCGGGTACGTGCCCTCGAAGTCCACCGGGTTCTGCGTGGCGACGACGAAGAACTCGGAGGCGAGCGGATGGGACACGCCGTCGATCGTCACCTGCCGCTCCTGCATCGCTTCGAGGAGCGCCGACTGGGTCTTCGGCGGGGTCCGGTTGATCTCGTCCGCCATGAGGATCTGCGTGAAGACCGGGCCGCGGACGAGGCGGAAGGCGGCGGAGCCCTGGTCGAAGACGTTCCCGCCGATCACGTCCGCCGGCATCAGGTCCGGCGTGAACTGGACGCGGGAGAACTTCAGGCCGAGGCATCCGGCGAAGGCGCGGGCGAGCAGCGTCTTGCCGATGCCGGGAACCCCCTCGAGCAGGACGTGGCCGCCCGCGATGTAGGCGGACAGCAGCGACTCGACGGCGGCTTTCTGGCCGAGGACCGCGTCGCCCGCCTTCTCCACGACTGCGGCGCAGGCGGCAGCGAGCCTGTCGGACGAAACCGGCGTGGGTGGCCCCGGAGCGTTCATCGTGCGGCTCCCCTTTTCCCGGCCTGGATCCGGCCGATCTCTTTTCCGAGCGCGAGAAGGGATTCTTCGCTCCCCTGCTCGGCCAGGGCGAGCGACTCTTCCGGAACGGCGAGCGCGGGATCGTAGGAGCGCGCCCGTTCCAGCAGGAGCTCGCCCGCCTCGCGATAATGCCCGAATCGCCGGTGGCGCGTCGCGAGCCCGAGCAGGAACGTCGCGGTCGATCCGGTGCGTACCGGCGTCTCCTTCCACGCGGGACCGAACCGGCGCGAGAGCGCGAGGACCGCCAGGGCGTAGAGCAGGAGCAGCTGCCCGGCCAGCAGATCGAACGGAAAGGAAGCGCTCCCCGTTTCCAGATCCGGCGAGGACAGGCCATGGAAGTGCTCCTCGAAGAGGAGCGTCGGGCCCATCCATTCGCGCACCCACTCGGCGAGGTCCGCGTTTCCTTCCGCGGAGATGCGCCCGTTGGAGAGGGCGTCGGCCGGCAGGACCAGCACCGTCCCGCGCAGGTACGGCGAGGTAAAGACCATCGGGTCGCCGCCCTGGGCCCGGTAGAGGATCCGCGCGTCCTTCCCCGGTACCGGGATCCGCCGGGGCGCGTGAACATGAATTTCGGCGACTTCACGGGCGGACCCGCCCGCCGCGGGCTGCGCGTCGAGACGCCAGACCTCCGACTGAAAGCGGTACCAGGCCACCGGGTTGACCGGCAGCTCTCCGCGCACGCTCTTGCCCGACATCCCGAAGGCGTGGAAGACGCGGGACTCTTCCCGGACGCGCGGCTCTCCGGAGAAGGCCAGCACCAGCCGGTTCCCCCTCCCGACCCAGGAACGCAGCGCCTCGAGCTCCTCGTCGGTGCGGAATCCCTTCTCGGGAAACGCGATCAGGACCCCGCCCTCCCGCCCGCGCGAAACGGGGCGGTCGAGGAGCTCGACCTTTGATCCCCGGATTTCCGCGTAGCGCCGCAACGTCGACCATCCCTGCGACGAAGCCGAGAGCGCGCTCGGACCGGCGGAAGGCCGACGCGCCGCCAGCGCCGCGACGATCACGGCGAGCAGCAGTCCGGCCGCCGCGAGGAGCACGCCGCGCCTCTCCGTCACGAGAGCGTCTCCGCGAGCCGCGCGTAGAGCTGCTGCGCCTGTCCGGCGGCCGGCGCGCGGGAGCCGTAGATCATGGAGTCCAGCTCGCGGGCCTCCGGCGCGAGGTCGCCACGGCGCCTCGCGGCCAGAAGCTCCCGGCTCGTCCAGGCCGGATCGACGGGCGCTTCTCCAAGCGACCGGGCGAACCACCACCAGAGGGCACGCAGCGCGCCGGAGAGGTCGCCCGCCTCGAGAAGCCGCTCGAACTCGCGGGCGAGCTCCTCGCGGGTCGCCTGGGCGGCGGGCGGGACGGCGCGGGTCTCGAGCTCCAGGCGCGGAAGCACCGTCGTCTTCCGGTCGAGCGAGCGGACGAGGAGGCGAATCCCGGCCACGACGAGCGCGATCAACCCGGCGGCGATGACGGCCAGGACGAAGTACATCAGCGCCTCGCCGAAGGACGACCAGAACCTCTCGTTTCCGCCGACGAGACGCTCGAGAAAGCGCATCACCGCGTCGTTGATCGCCTCGCCGTAGGAGGTCCAGCTCGGCGAGGCGGGAACGCGACTGGCCCCCGTCTCGGTGAAGGCGCGCTCGAGAGCGCCCCGATCCGGGCGCCCCGAACCGGAGGCGGAGGCGGCGGCCGCGGCGGCCAGAACGACGAGCGGGATCACCTGGGCGCGACCGGCGGCGGCGTCTCGGGAGGGCCCCCCGACATCCGGTCGATCTCCGCCTCCAGGTCCATCCCCTCCTTGCGACGGCGGATGTCGAAGTAGAGCAGCGCGAGCCCGAAGCTCGTGTACACCCCGACCGCGGTCGTTACGAGCGAGGAGAGGATCGAGGACGGCACCTGCGTCCACATCATTCTCGACATCCACGCGGCGGAGTCCACCTGCCCTCTCCCGGCGACCTCGCGCGCCGCCGAGTACCCCTGGAACACCGCGAAAGGAAGCTCCACGACGATCCGGACGACGTAGGAGATCACCATCGCGATGACGAAGAGGGCGAAGATCTTGACCTTCGGGTTGGCGAGAAAACGCCGCTGCGGGTTGTATCGGACGAGCTGGCTCGACCGCCGCATCGCCGCGAACCCGAAGACCTTCTCCGCCGCCATGACCTGCGTGACGAGCGACAGGATCAGGCCGACGTAGATCGCGGGAAAGAAGAAGAAGAGGAAGGAGACTCCCAGCGCGATCCAGACGAGGACGAGGGTGCCCATCACGCGAAGCTGGAGGACGAACCGCCAGCTCTCTTTCATGCCGACTCGTCCCCTCTCGACCGCGCCGGTGCAGGCGAAGGCGAGCGCGGTGTACGCCAGGCTCTGCGCGACGACGAGCACGAAGAACGCCAGCAGAACTCCCCCACAGCCGCCGGCCATGGCGAGGACCGACCGCGTGGTCAGGGCCGACTGGATGCCGCGCATCCAGGCGAGCTGCACGACCGTGAGCGCGGCGAAGAGGAGGCTGACGGGGATCGCCACCGGGAAGTAGATCCATCGGAAGTGGCGGCGGGTCAGCTTCATCGCCTCGTCCACGAGGATGCGGAAGGGCATCGTCGAGGCGAGGCCTTGCCCGGTGTCCTCCGTCGCGGGGGTCACGCCTCGCTCCTTCGCAGAAACGGGTTCCAGGCGACGAACAGGAAGAGCGCCTCCAGCGTCAGCCCCGCGGCGAGCTTGACGGCGAAGGGCAGGGCCGGAGAGGGAGACACGAGGCTCTCGACGATCGCGAGCGGCACGAACCAGGGCGCGCATCCCCCGAGCACCGTCAGCGACTCCCGCGCGGCGTCGCGCATCGCCTCGCGGCGCGGGCGGTCGCCTCCCTCGACCAGGGCCTGACCCATCTTCAATCCCGCCGCCGCCGTGACGAGGATCAGGGTGATCTCGAGGATCCCGTGGGCGGCGACGAACTCCAGAAGGCGCGGAGCGAGAGAGTAGTGCGCCGTCACGCCGACGAGAGCTCCCAGGAGAAACCCGTTCATCAGGACGATGTAGAGCGACCCGAGCCCCGCCAGGGCGCCGCCGGCCCAACCCACGATCGCCACTGAGATGTTGTTGGTCGCGATGCCCGAAGAGGAGACCGAGGGCGGGACCGTCCGAACGAGCGACTCGGTCCATAGGTGGCCGCGCTCCAGGTCTTCGATGGCGCCTCTCGGGAGGAGCGACGTCGCCAGCGCCGTCTGCTCCAGCGCCAGGAAGAGGCCGAAGACCGCGGCCAGCCCGAAGAGGGACACCGTCACGAAGAGATTCGGCGCCAGCCGCCGGAAGGCCTCCGGGAACCGGCGCGTCCAGAAGTCGCGGAAGCGATGCGGGGTCTCGTCCCGGGTCTCGTAGAGCCAGCGGGTCCCCTCGAGGACCAGGCGCGACAGCCGCTGCGCCGCCGCCGTCGCGGGGAACCGCGAGGAGACGAGGGCGTGGTCCTGAAGGATCTGCCGGTACGCAAGGGCCAGGTCTTCCAGCTCGCGGTACTCGAGGCGGTGGCTCCGCCGGCGCGCCTCCAAGAGGCGCGCGTCGAACTCTCGCCACGCCGGCTCGCGAAGCTCGAGCAGGGCGGCATAGTTCACGAGCTCACCCGCTCCTCCCGGCGGCGAACGCCCGCCGAAGGACCTCGACGGAAGGCCCGCCGCGGTCGATCCCGGAAAGGAACTCCGGGTGCCGCGCGGCGAGAACGCCGACGAGCCGCGAGGCCATCCGCTCCACCCGCTCGGGCTCCATCTCGGAGGAGCGCTCGAGAAGCATCTCGACTGCGGCGATGTCGCGGCTCGTCCACCCCTCCGGGACCCGTCGGAGCATCGAGCCTCCCGGTTTCTCCTCGTGGACGACGAGGGTTCCCGCGAGGCGGTCCCCGAGACGGCGTCCGAGCGGATCGAGCGCGATCATCGGGATTCCCGCCAGCAGGTCCACCGGCCGCGTCAGGTTGCGGACCAGCAGGCTGCCGACGGTCGGCGTTCCCCCTTCCCGGGTCACGACGCGCAGGCGGACGATCCGCTTCCCCAGCGTCTGCTGCCGGAAGAGGATCTCCGACCCAGAGAAGTAGCCCCAGTCGATGACGAAGATCCCGACGACGTAGACCGCCGCTCCCCAGCCCGGACGGTCTCCCGCCATCCGCATCGAGCCGAAGGCCGTGAACACCCACACGATCTGCAGGACGGCCTGGGCGGCGTAGTCGAAGACCGCGGCGAGCACCCGGCTTCCCACGCCCGCGACCGGAAGCGTGACCGCGACGTTGTCGAGGCCCAGGACCGTCGCCTCGCCCCCGGAGCTCGGAAGGGCCGTGGGATCGTCCAGCACTGAATGTCTCTTGCCCGTAATCTAGCAGGAACGGAGCGGGGCGGAGGCGAATTAGAATTCCGCCCTTCCGATGGGCGTTTCCGCCCCTTTTGAAAGGAGTCCGAAGATGCGCTCGACCAGCCTTTCGAGGGCCCTTCTCGCCGCGGCGGCGACCGCGCTGGTCGTCGGCGTTGTGGCCGGCGCGGCGCCGGGGACCGACCGGCCGCCCAAAACGAAGACGGACGACGTCAAGGACGCGTACGGTTCCGTCCAGGTCGCCGATCCCTACCGGTGGCTCGAGGACCAGAAAGCGCCGGAGACCCGCGCGTGGATCGACGAGCAGAACAAGTACTCGGAGTCGTTTCTCCACTCGTACCCGGGACGTAACGCGCTCAAGCAGCGCGTGACGGAGCTCCTGAAGATCGACACGATCGGCGTGCCGAGCGAGCACGGCGGCCGCTACTTCTTCACCCGGCGCCTGGCCGACCAGGACCTTCCGGTCGTCTTCGTCCGCAACGGGGCGGCGGGCAAGGACGAAGTCCTGATCGATCCGCACCCGCTGAGCGCCGACCACACGACGTCGGTCGACCTGCTCGGCGTCATCGCGGACGGGACCCTCGCGGCCTACGGAGTCCGCCTCGGCGGCGAGGACGAAGTCACCGTCCACTTCCTCGACGTGGACAGCCGCAAGGAGCTGCCCGAGGTCCTCCCGCGGGCCCGCTACCAGGGCGTCCGGGTCCGCAACGACCGCAGCGGCGTGTTCTTCTCGCGGCAGGAGAAGGAAGGGCCCCGCGTGTACTGGCACGCGTTCGGGACCGACTTCTCGAAGGACGTGAAGATCTTCGGCGACGGCTACGGGCCCGAGAAGGGTTTGGGCGTCGGCCTTTCCGAGGACAACCATTGGCTCACCCTGACCGTCTCGCACGGCTCGGCCGCCACCAAGACGGAGATCTACGTCCGGGACCTCTCGACGGAACCAAAGGGCGCGGGGTCCGCGCCTCTGCAGATCGTTCCGATCGTCAACGACGTCGAGGCGCGCTTCTCCGCCGAAGTCGCCGGCGACACGATGTACCTCGAGACGGCCTGGGATGCGCCCAACGGCCGGGTCTTCGCCGTGGACCTGAAGAACCCGGCGCGAGACAAGTGGAAAGAGGTGATTCCGGCCGGCAAGTCGGCCATCCAGAGCGTCTCGACGATCGGCGGGCGGCTCTTCGTGCGCTACCTCGAGGACGTCCAGTCCCGGATCCGCATCTTCGACCCACAGGGCAAGCCGATGGGAGAGATCTCTTTCCCGCAGATCGGGTCCGCCGGCGCTCCGCGCGGCCGGTGGACCAGGAACGAGGCGTTCTACACTTTCACCTCCTTCGTCACGCCGATGACGATCTACCGCTACGACGTCGCGAAGGGGACCCGCGAGGTGTGGGCGCAGGAGACCGTCCCGTTCGACGGCGATCGCTACGAGATCAAGCAGGTCAAATACGCGTCCAAGGACGGGACGCAGATCCCGATGTTCCTGGCTCACCGGAAGGGAATCCAGCTCGACGGCTCGAACCCGGCCCTGCTGACGGGATACGGCGGCTTCAACCTCTCCCAGACGCCGAACTTCTCCGCCCAGGCGGCGCTGTGGGTCGAAAGCGGCGGCGTCTACGCCCTTCCCAACCTGAGGGGCGGCGGCGAGTTCGGCGAGGAGTGGCACCGGGCCGGGATGCTCGCCAAGAAGCAGAACGTCTTCGACGACTTCGTGGGCGCTGCGGAGTGGCTGATCAAGAACGGCTACACGTCGGCGTCGAAGCTCGCGATCACCGGCGGCTCCAACGGCGGGCTCCTCGTCGGCGCGGCGCTGACGCAGCGCCCGGACCTCTTCGCCGCGGTCGTCTGCTCCTATCCGCTGCTGGACATGGTCCGGTACCACAAGTTCCTCGTGGCGGGTTACTGGGTGCCCGAGTACGGCTCGGCCGACAAGCCGGACCAGTTCCCGTTCCTTTACGCCTACTCTCCGTACCACCACGTCAAGGCGGGAACGAAGTACCCGGCCGTGCTCTTCATCACGGGAGACTCCGACACTCGGGTGGCGCCGCTCCACGCGCGGAAGATGACGGCGCTTCTCCAGGCCTCCACCGGCTCGGATAAGCCCGTGATCCTCCACTACGACACGAAGGCCGGCCACTCCCGCGCCGCGACTCCTATCACCAAGCGCATCGACGAGCTGACCGATGAGTTCTCGTTCCTCTTCGTGGAGACCGGCGCGAGGATGGCGGTGAAGAAAGCGGCGTAAATGGCTCGCCCGACCCTCTTCCTCGTGTACCGCAAGCCGGGGCCGGCGTGGGTCGCCGGCCTTCCGACACGCGAGCAGCCGCTCTGGAACGAGCACGCCGCCTTCATGGACGGGATCTTCGAGGAAGGGCGGATCGTCCTCGCCGGGCCCTACGGGAAGGACGGACGCGCCCTCGTCGTCATGGACGTTCGCGACGAAGCGCATGCCAGCTCGCTCTTCGACGAGGACCCCTGGGTGAAGGCGGGAATCCTGCTGACGGAAGAGGTCGTCCCCTGGACGATCTTCCTCGATTCCCGGCGGGCGCCCGCGCCGAGCGTGGACCTGGATCTCTGAGCGCAAGAGCTCCACGGCCGTGAGGATCCTGTTTCTCGCCGCGGAAGCGGAGCCGTTCGTCAAGGTCGGCGGACTGGCCGACGTCGCCGGGTCGCTTCCGGGGGCGCTGCGCGCACTGGGCCACGACGTGCGGCTGATCATGCCGGGCTACGGCGCGCTTCTCTGGGACCGCTACGAGCCGCGGCAGGTCGCGGCCTTCGACGTTCCGTACGCGAGGGGAGCGCAGAGGGCCGAGATCTGGGAGACGCGAAACGGCGACGTCCCCGTCTTCCTCGTCACGGGGCCGCCGATCCCGAAAGACTCCCGCATCTACGGCGCGGGGATCCAGGAGGACGCGCCGAAGTTCACCTTCTTCTCGCTGGCCGCCCTCTTCTCGACGCAGGCGCTGTCCTGGCAGCCCGACGTGGTCCACACCAACGACTGGCACACCGGGGCCGCGGCCTGGTGGCTGGCCACGGCCGGCCGGGTCAACGACTACTTCCGCTCCGTCGCCTCGGTCTTCACGATCCACAACCTGCTCTACCGCGGCGAGGGCTCGGGACAGTCCATGGCCGACTACGGCGTGCCCGTGACCGACGCGGCGCGCGCGCTTCCCGACGGCTATCGCGATTCGCCGCTCGCGCTGGCGCTTCTTTCCGCGCACATGCTCTCGACGGTATCGCCGACCTACGCGCGCGAGATCCTGACTCCTTTCTACGGCGAGGGGCTCGACGGGATCCTGCGGGCGCGGCAGGACCGGCTGGCCGGGATCTTAAACGGTATCGACATGGACTTCTGGAACCCGGCCAACGGCGCGGAGATCGCGTCGAGCTTCGGTGCCGAGACGCTCGAGAAGCGCGCGGCGAACAAGGCGGCGCTGCAGTCGAGCGCCGGGCTCGAGCCCGATCCCGGGGCGCCGCTCCTCGGGGTCGTCTCGCGGCTCGACCCTCAGAAGGGGCTCTCGATCGCCGTCCCCGCCGTGCGCCGCTGGCTCGCCCGCGGAGGGCAGTTCTTCCTGCTCGGAACGGGGCAGCAGGCGCTCCAGCACGAGTTCGCGGCCATCGAGCGGGACCACCCGGGGCGCGCCTCGGTGCGCCTGCGCTTCGACCCGGGCTTCGCGCGATCGGTCTACGCCGGTGCCGACATGATCCTGATCCCCTCTCGTTACGAGCCGTGCGGGCTCACGCAAATGATTGCGATGCGCTACGGGGCGGTTCCCGTCGCCCGCCGGACAGGAGGGCTCGCCGATACGATCACGGACGCCGGCGATCCGGGCGGGACCGGGTTTCTGTTCGACGATTTCAATCCTGGCGCGTTGACCCACGCGCTCGACCGGGCCATGTCGGTATACGCTCAGCCGGCACAATGGTCCGAAATTCAGCGCCGGGGAATGACGAGAGACTTCTCCTGGAGCCGCTCCGCTCCACGGTACGTGAGTCTCTACGAGCGCGCGATCGCTCTAAGAACCGGATGACCACCTTTACAGGGGAGGAACGGCGGAGCCGAGGAGCAGAGGAGATCTCGAAACCGGGCTTTCTCCTCTGCACCTCCGCCCCTCTGCTCCTCTGCTCACCATGAGGACGCGCGCGGTGATTCTCGCGGGCGGCGAGGGGTCCCGGCTCGGGGTCCTGACGGACAAGCGCGCCAAGCCGGCCGTTCCCTTCGCGGGAAAGTACCGGATCATCGACTTCACGCTCTCCAACTGCGTCAACTCCGGGATCGTGGACGTCATGATCCTGACGCAGTACCGCCCCCACTCCTTGAACGAGCACATCGGAGCGGGCCGTCCCTGGGACCTCGACCGCGGCTTCACCGGCGGCGTCCAGATCTACCAGCCTTACCGTGGACGCGCCGTCACCGACTGGTACAAGGGGACCGCCGACGCGATCACGCAGAACATCAACTTCCTCGAGCGGGGCGACCCGGACATCATCCTGGTGCTCTCCGGCGACCACATCTACAAGATGAACTACGCCTCGCTCATCGATTTCCACACCGCCAAGCAGGCCGACGTCACGATCGCGACCCTCAACGTCACGCGCGACGAGGCGAAGCGGATGGGGATCCTCGCGACCGACCAGGAGTATCGCGTCGTCCAGTTCGTGGAGAAGCCGGCGGACCCGCCGGGCACGCTCGCCTCGATGGGGGTGTACGTCTTCTCGCGCCGGATGCTCGCCCAGATGCTGACGGAGGACGCCAAGCGGCGCGACTCCACGCACGACTTCGGCAAGGACATCATCCCGCGCATGGTCCAGAGCGGCTTCCGGGTCTTCGCCTACCCGTTCCAGGGCTACTGGGTGGACGTGGGGACGATCGAGGCGTACTGGCAGACGCAGATGGACCTGCTCAAGCACCCGCCCGCGCTCGACCTGAACGACCGCTCCTGGATCGTCCACACCAAGTCCGAGGAGCGCCCGCCCGTGCGGATCCAGGAAGGCGCGGTCGTCAAGGACAGCATGATCACGGACGGCTGCGTGATCTCGGCGGGCGCGCGAGTCGAAAAGAGTGTCCTTTCTCCCGGCGTTTTCGTCGGGCCTGGTGCGGTGATCCGCTACTCCGTCATCCTGACCGACACGTCCATCGAGGCGGGCGCTCGCATCGAGCGCTCCGTCATCGACAAGATCGTCCGCGTCGGAAGAAACGTGAAGATGGGCCTGCCGCCCAAGAAGGGCGCCGCGCCCGCCGAGGGGGCGGGCATCACGACGGTCGGCAAGAACGCGAGCATCCCCGCGGGGATCCGGATCCCGCGGGGCTCCGTCGTCGCCGCCGACGCCACCCCGGAGTACTTCCTCAAGGCCGCACCGCTGCCCGCCGCCCTCGTCCGAAAGTGACAGCGGCAGAGCGAACGCTCCGCAGCTGTCATCCTGAGCAACGCGAAGCGAGCAAGGGATCTTCTCGACCAAGGCTCGTCATCCTCCTCGGCCTGGCGGTCCTCGCGGCGGGACCCGCGGCGTCGGCCCCGCATCGGGAGGTCGCGATCACCTTCGACGATCTCCCGACGGTCTCGGTGCCCGGCGAGGGGATCGCGCCGATGCGCGAGATGACGGAGAAGCTCGTGGGGGCGATCGTGCGGGCGAAGGTGCCCGTGGTCGCCTTCGTCAACGAGGGGAAACTCGGGCTGTCGGGCTCGCCGGACCCCGAGCGGGTCGCGCTTCTGGAGCGCTGGGCGGCGGCGGGGATCGAGCTCGGCAACCACACCCGTTCGCACCGGGACCTTCACCGGATCCCGCTCGAGGAATTCGAAGCGGACGTCGCCGCGGGCGAGGAGACGACCCGTTCGCTAATGGCGGCGCGAGGCAAGACGCTCCGATGGTTCCGCCACCCGTTCCTCCACACGGGATTGACGCTCGAGACCCGGAAGTCGCTGGAGGAATTCCTGTCGGCTCGCGGATACCGGATTGCCCCCGTGACCTTCGACAACTCGGAGTGGATCTTCGCGAGCGCCTACGCGAAAGCCTTGGATCGCGGCGACCGGGCGATGGCTGACAAGATCGCGCGCGCCTACGTCCCGTACATGGAAGACAAGATCGCCTACTTCGAGAAGCAGTCCACCGCCCTCTTCGGCCGCGAGATTCGCCAGGTCCTCCTCGTCCACGCCAACGCGTTGAACGCGGACCGCTTCGCCGAGCTCGCCTCACGGCTCCGCGCGCGCGGCTACGCCTTCATCACCCTGGACCGAGCCCTCGAAGATCCGGCCTACACGACGACCGACACCTTCACCGGCCGCGGCGGAATCTCCTGGCTCCACCGCTGGGCCCTGAGCGGAAAAGGCCCCGTCCTCCCCAACGAGCCCGCCTGCCCCCGTTTCGTCCTCGACGCCGCCGGCGTCCAAAGCGAGTAGCGGCCCTCGCTCGTATACTGCGCGCGATTTCCAGGAGGCATCCATGCGGAGAATCTCTGCGGCGCTCGCGCTGACCGTGCTTTCCTGCGGCGCCGGTCTCGGACAGGAGTCGGTCACGGGGCCGGTCGATCCCCTGAAGTTTTCGCAGCTGAAGGACTTCGTCGCAAGGAGGTCCTCTTCCAACAACCCGGACCCCGCCTCCAACGACGACAGCAAGCGCCCCATCCCCGGCGAGACGATCACGCTCGCGGACCTCGAGGGGCCCGGCATCGTCGCCCACATCTGGTTGACCATCGCCGCCAACGAGTACGGCTGGCCGCGCCTGCTCCGCCTGCGCGTCTACTACGACGGGAGCGCCGAGCCTTCCGTGGATGCGCCGGTCGGCGACTTTTTCGGCGTCGGCCACGGCTTCGAGAGGCCCGTCAAGTCGCTCATGGTCCGCGACAGCTCCGACGGGCGCGCGCGCAACAGCTACTGGCCGATGCCATTTCGCAAGTCGTGCCGCATCACGATCACCAACGAGGGGCGCCGCCGCGTCTCCAACGTCTACTACCACGTGGACTGGGAGAAGTGGAAAGAGCTTCCCGCCGGGACCGCCTACTTCCACGCCCGCTACCGCCAGGCGCTTCCCGCGCCGGCCAACGGGAAGCCCTACGTCTTCCTCGACGTGAAGGGCCGCGGCTTCTACGTCGGGACCGTGCTCTCGGTCGTGCAGGCCGAGGCCGGATGGTTCGGCGAGGGGGACGAGCACTTCTTCGTCGACGGGGAGAAGACCGCCTCGATCGAGGGCACGGGCTCCGAGGACTACTTCAACGACGCCTGGGGACTCCACGTCGAGGACGGACCCTTCACCGGCGTGCCGGTCGCGGAAGGAACGGGCCTGGGCTCGCGGATGACGGCGTACCGCTGGCACCTGACCGATCCCGTCCCCTTCACGAAGGCCCTCTACTTCGAGATCGAGCACAAGGGGTGGACCTTCAAGCCGGACGGATCGGTGAAGTCCTCCTTCGGAGAGCGCGTGGACCTGATGTCGAGCGTCTCGTTCTGGTACCAGGACGGGATCGCACAGGGGCTGCCGCCCCTTCCCTACGGCTCGGCGCGGCTGCCGCAGGGCAACGCGACGCAAATCGAGGTCGAGAACGCGCTCTCCCAGGTGAAGGCGGAGAAGGGGAAAGCCTCGATCTCGCGGGACCTCTTCTGGTCCAAGGACGTCATCCTCTTCGAGGGAGAAGGGCAGGGCGCGAAGCTCGAGATCCCGTTCGACGTTGCGGAGGACGGGGACTACGAGCTCTACACGCAGCTCGCGCAGGCTTCCGACTACGGGATCTACACCGTCCTGCTCGACGGCAAGACGCCGGCGGCGCCGGTCCTCGAGCACGAGCCGGGCGCGGACGTTCGCCCTCAAACGCATTTCGACGGCTACGCGCCCGAGACCTACGTCGGCATGGACTACCAGGTCGGCTGGCCGCGGCTCTCCCGGGGAAGGCACACGCTGACCTTCGTCTGCCTCGGAAAGAACGCGGCCTCCTCCGGCTACAACCTCGGCGTGGACAACATCATCCTGGCGCGCACCGGCGCCGCGGGCTGGACGCTCGCCTCGCAGGTCAAGCCGCCCTCGGTTCCTTCGGGATCGATCGCCGCGCTGGCGAAGACGCTCGAGGATCCCGACCCGGTGACGCGAGGCCTCGCGGCGCTGGAGCTTCGCAACAAGAGGGCCGACGCGAAACCGGCGCTCGACGCGCTCGTCGCGAAGTTGAAAGACCCGGACATCATCGTCCGCATGACGTCGGCCAGCGCGATCGGCGCGATCGGCCCGGGGGCGGCCCCGGCCGTGCCCGCCCTGGCGGCGGCATGCCAAGTCGAGTCGGAGGTCACGCACGTCCTGCGGGCCTGCGCCGCGGCGCTGGGCGACATCGGGAAAGCCGCCGCGCCCGCGCTGCCGGTCCTGCGAGAGCTCGTGGAGAGCAAGCCCCTCGTCCGCCGCTCCGCCGAGCGGGCGATCGAGCAGATCCAGGCGGCCTCCAACTGATCGGGTCGGCCGGAAACAATCCATTCTGCACCTCGTAGAGGTCACCATGGGCCGGCTCCGTCTCATCGCAGCCGTGGCTGCCGCCGCGGCGGTTCTTGCACCACCGGCCGCGGCGCAGCCGGCCCCTTCGCCCTACGACGTCACGACCTACAGCGTCGTCTGGAGCGTTCCCGCCGAGAAGAATGTCCGGGTCGTCCGCGGCACACGCTACGCTGGAGAAGGCGCCGCGGCCCTGAAACTGGACGTGACCTACCCGCCGGGAGGCGGATCCTCGACGCGCTGGCCCGCGGTCGTCTTCGTCAACGGCGTCGGAGGGCGGTTGAACGAGTGGGAGATCTACAAGAGCTGGGCTCGCCTGGTCGCGGCGCACGGGATTGCCGGAATCACCGCCGAGTCGGATCCCGCCCGGGCCGCCGAGAGCGTCCGGGCGCTCTTCGAATACCTGGCGAAGAACGGCGTCTCGCTCGGCCTCGACTCCTCCCGCCTGGCGGCGTGGGCGTGCTCGGCCAACGTCCGGCCGGCCCTTCCACTCCTGATGGACGCCGCGCCTGCCGGGGTCCGCTCCGCGGTGATCCTCTACGGCATCGGCGAAGCGGCCGCGCTTCGAAAGGACCTGCCCGTTTTCTGGGTGCTGGCGGGCCGCGACGCTCCCTCACTGGTCGAGGGTCAGCGCGCGCTCTTCGCCCGGGCGGTGGCGCAGGGCGTGCCCTGGACCATGATCAACGCCCCGGACCTGCCGCACGCCTTCGACGCGGTCGAGGACACGCCGCACTCGCGGCAGCTCGTCCGCGACATCGTGGATTTTCTGACGGCCACCCTGGCGCCGCCCGCGAACGCGGCGCCCGCTCCGCTCCCGAGGCGAGCGACCGCTTACATGTACGCCAACGAGCCGGACAAGGCGGCCGCGGTCTACCGCGAGATCCTGGCCTCGAACCCGAAGGACGCCGAGGCGCAGCGTCTTCTGGGCCTCGCGCTGACCCGGCAGGGAAAGGCCACGGAAGCCGTGGAGGCGCTGAGAAAGGCCGTCGAGCTCGGAGACGACAGTCCGGCGATCCACCGCAACCTGGGCGACGCTCTGCTGCGAGCGGGAAAACCGGCCGAGGCGGCCGAGCACCTCGAGAAGTCCGTGAAGATGGGGATGAAGCCGCCGCCCGCGATCTACAACCTGGCTTGCGCCTACGCGCGCTCGGGGAGGAACGACGACGCCTTCGCGCGGCTCGACGAGGTGGCCGTGATGAACTGGCTCTCGCGAGAGCAGGTCGAGAAGGACGAGGACCTTTCGTCGCTTCGATCGGATCCGCGGTACGCCGCACTTCTTGCGAAGCTGCGATAACCGGAGGCGGGCGGGCGCGTAGCGAGCGTCGTCATGCGGGACCGGTCCGACGAGGTTCCGGATTCGTAACGAACCTCTCGGGGACGAGTTCGTATGATTGGAGGGTCGAAAGGGACTGACGATGGCATCGAGTGAGAAGAGAAAGCTGCCCGCGTTTCTGCTCTGCCTGTTTTTTGGAATCTTCGGTCTGCACCGGTTCTACGTCGGCAAGGTGGCGACGGGGCTGATCCAGCTCTTCACCGTCGGCGGATGCGTCGTGTGGTGGCTGATCGACCTTCTCGTCATCCTGCTCGGGGGCTTCACCGACAAGGAAGGAAAACTCATCACCCGATGGGTCTAGCCCTCCTTCTCGCCGCGGCGCTCTCGGGCGAGTTCCCCGCGGAGAGGATGTACCGGGTCGCCGACCTCGCTCCCGGAATCTTCGCGTTCGTCTCGCCGGAGACGAGCGGCCCGGTCCCCAGCGGCAACGTCGCGGCGATCGTCGGGGACGACGGTGTCCTGGTCGTGGACTCCGGGAGATTCCCGACCCTCGCGAAAAGGATGATCGCTGAGATCCGAAAGAGGACCGACAAGCCGGTTCGGTTCCTGGTCCATACCCACTGGCACCTCGATCACATGGTCGGCGACGGCGAGTTCGCGAATGCGTTTCCGCAGATGCGGTTCCTCTCGACGGATTTCACCCGCCGCAAGATGGCCGAGAAGCAGGCCCCCTACCTCGCGGGGATCGAGAAGATCGACAACGGCGCGCTCCAGTTCCTCGAGGAGCGCGTCCGCACGAGGACGGGCCTCGACGGCTCGCCGGCTTCCGAGCCGCTCCTGGCATACCTGAAGTCGCAGATCGAAGACGTCCGGCTCGAGCGGTCGGAGCTTCCCGGCGCGGCGGTTGTCACGCCCGACCTGACCTTCTCCAGCGCGCTGACCGTGCACCTGGGCAAGCGCGAGGTCCGGATCCTCTTCCTCGGCAAGGGCAACACGGCGGGCGACACGGTCGTTCAGGTCCCCGACGCGAAGGTCGTCGCCACCGGCGACCTGCTCGTGGCGCCCGTGCCCTACGGCTACGGCTGCCATCCCGAGGAGTGGATCGAGACGCTGAAGAAGCTGATGACGATCGACGCCGCCGCCATCGTGCCGGGGCACGGACCGGTGATGCGCGACTGGGAGTACGCGAAGAAGGTCTCAGGACTGCTCGAGGCGGTGCGCTCGCAGGTGCGGCAGGCGGCCTCGGAGGGCGCCACGCTGCCGGAAGTCCGCAAGCACGTCAACCTCTCCTCCTGGCGGAAGGCCTTCGCCGGAGACGACGTCAACCGGGGATTCGCGTTCGACGACTTCTTCGCCCGTTCCGCGATCGACCGCGCCTGGCAAGAAGCCCGCGGGTCGATGGCCGAAGAGTGACTCACCGGCGGTAGGATGAGGACGCGATGACGCTCTCGCGGCGCCGGCTCATCGGCCACGCGGCGATCGTGGCGTCCGGGATGGCCGCGGCCCCGGCGCTCGTGGCGCGCTCCCGCGGGTCCTCGCCCGGGGGCGGCCGCGCGGCGCAGGCGATGGAAGACGCGCTGGCCCTTCTCGCGAAGACGGGCCCCGAGTACTCGGGCCGTCTCGCAAATCACGGCCCGATGGCTGCCGAGGCGCTGGTTCGGCTCGAGCGTTATGACGCGGTCGTGCCGTGGGTCGAGTCGTACCGCAAGAGGCTGCGCGAGCACCCGGCCGGCGTCCGGCCGATCGACCCGAAGACATGGCGCGAGCCGCTCGGTGACGGAAGCCGAATCGGCGACTGGATCGCGTTCTTCGGTGCCAGGCTCGAAGAGTCGCCGTGGCGGGATGTGATCGGGAACTGGGTGCCCCGCCTCTCGCCCGGGATCATCGCGGCGGCCTTTCACGGAGTCATCCGGACGGCGCACGCGGTCAGGAGCCTCGAGGCGCAGGAGACGCCGGCGCGCCGGCGCGAGCTCGCCGAGGGCCTCGGCTACTGGGCGGCGACGTACATCGCCCTCCCGGAGTCGCGCACGCCCCCGAGGGACGGTCGCGTTGCTCCGTCGCGGGCGCTCCCGCGAGTCCAGGCCGTTCCGGCCGAGAGACGAATCCTCTACGGAAACATCACCGACCGCCTGAAGCCGCTCGGCTCGTTCTCGCCGTTTGCGGAGGTCGCGGACTTCGTGGACGCGACGGGCGATCCCTCCGCCTTCGTCTCCGATCTGACCGAGACTTTCGCCCGCGCGTATCTGGTCAACGTCCCGAGGGGCGGAAGCGTCATCACCTACCTCCACGGCGTGACCGGGCCGAGCGCGATGCGCCTTCTCCTGCCCTATCTCGATCCGCCGGCGCGGGCGGCGATGCTGCGCTACGGCTGGCAGGGCGCCGCCGGCGTCTACGCGGCGAGCGGCGGCGTGACGGAGGAGCCGGCCCAGGAGCAGGGCGCCATCCCCGACCGCGCGGAGCTGATCGATCGCGCGGTCGCCACGAGCGACGAGCACGCGATCAAGTTCACGGAGGCATGCCTCCGCGAGAGCTCCGTCAAGCCCAATCCCGTTTACTGGAAGGCCGCGCGGGACGTGGCCGGCCGGCTCCGGGCCTAGGGGGCTCAGGGGACCGCAAGGTCCCCCGCTAAGATGGCTTTCCCGGCTGAGAAGTGGAGGTTTTCGCATGAGATCCCGAGGGCTGTCTCTGGCGCTGGCGATCTGGACCGCGGCGGCAGCGGGAAGCGCGCTGCAGGCTCCCGCGCCCGCTTCGAGCGTGACCGGCGACTGGATCCTGACGCTCGTGGTCTTCGGCAACGAGAGGAGCGAGCGGTTGAGCCTCAAGACCGAGAAGGCGAAGCTCTCGGGCTCGGTCTACCGGCGCGGGAAGCCCGTTCCCTTCACCGGGAAGATCGACGGCGACAACGTCGAGTTCGTCATCCCGGGGCCGGACGGAAGCAAGCAGACCTACACGGGGAAGATCGCCGGCGGAACGCTTTCGGGAAAGATCGTCGAAACCGGCGGCGACCAGTGGGGCGAGTCCCCTCCCGCGGACTGGCGAGCGCAGAGAGCCACGCCGGAGAGCGAACGGCCCGCCTCGCCGAGAACCCACGACTTCGAGCCGGTGGAATTCCACCGCGTCTTCTCGGCGTCGATCCCGCCGGTCCTGCGGATCTGGCCGGGCGACGTCGTGCGCACGCGCACGGTGGACGCCGCGGGCGTTGACGAAAAGGGAAAGACCCGCGTGCTCGGCGGAAATCCGCAGACCGGCCCGTTCTACGTCGAGGGGGCGATGCCCGGCGACGTGCTGGCGGTGAAGATCCTGAAACTGAGCTTGAACCGCGGGACGGCGATCAGCGACGACAGTTTCGTGGACCGGGCCCTGACGACCAACTACGCGAGCGAGCACAAGGACAACAACTTCAACGACGTCGTCTGGAACCTCGACGCGGAGAAAGGAACCGCCACGCTCGCCAAGCCGACTCCGCACTTGAAGGGTCTCGCGGTACCGGTCAAGCCGATGCTCGGATGCGTGGGCGTGGCGCCGGGGTTCGGCGGCGCGGCGATCCGAACGGGAGACTCCGGCCGCATCGGCGGAAACATGGACTTCGCGGAGATTCGCGAGGGTGCGACGATCTACCTGCCGGTCTCCCAGCCGGGAGCGCTGCTCTACCTCGGCGACGGGCACGCGCTCCAGGGCGACGGCGAGTTGAACGGCAACGCCCTGGAGACGTCGCTCTCCGTCGAGTTCTCCGTGGACGTCCTGCGGGAGAAGAGCCAGGGAGGCGTCCGCATCGAGAACGACGAATACCTGATGGCGATGGGCCTGGCCGGCTCCCTCGACCAGGCCTTCCGCGACGCGACCTCGGGCCTCGCGTCGTGGCTCGAGAAGGACTACGGGCTGACCGGGCCGGAGGCGGCCATCCTCCTCGGCGCCACGATCCAGTACCAGATCTCCGAAGTCGCCGACCGCAACGTCGGGATCGTGGCGAAGATCCCCAAGCGTTTCCTCCCACCAAAAGAGACGCCCAAGGAGCCGGTCAAAGGCAAGTGACAGCGTGAGCGCAACAGCGCCCACGCTGTCATCCTGAGCAAGCGAAGCGAGCAAAGGATCTTGGTGGAGATGCCGCGAGAGATCTTTCACGCGGCTCGGTCGAGAAGATCCTTCGCTGGCCTTCGGCCTCGCTCAGGATGACAAGAAGAATCCGAGAATGACGGAGAAGAGGGGGCGCTTACCGGATCTCGGAGAGGAAGCGGCGCCAGTTTTCCGAGTCAGACGCTGTCGGCGGAGTCGCGGTCCGGTAGTTGATCAGCACGACGTTCGCGCCGGCCTCTCTCGCGAGGTACAGCATGTAGAGCTCGAGCCCGTCGGCGCGGCGCCCCGTCACGACGAGGCCTGAATGCCCGGGGAAGCTGCGGCGGGCGACGCGGACGTCCGACATTCCCGCGTCGGCCAGCACCGCCGGAAGCTCGCTCTCCCCGGAAAACCTCCCGGATCCCTCGTAGGCCATGTTCGGCGTCAGCCTCGCCTGGAAGACTCCGTGGTCGAGCCTCTCGAAGCTCACGGAACGCTTCGAGGAGAGGGCGCGATCGAGGTCTGGCGCGGTCCCCCAGAGGCATCCCGTCTCGCCGCCGTGATGCGGATCTCGGACGACGTATCCGGGCGGGAGGGAGAACGTCAGCGAGTCGGCGGCCGCGTAGCCGCAGGTGGCCGTGCGGAAGTCCACGGAGGTCCAGCTGTTCTCCGGCTCCTGCGCGGATAGCAGAGGTGTCGCGGCGGGCCTCGACGGCAGGCCGAGAACGACCGCGAGGAGACAGCTGGCGAGCGGGCCAAGGAGGAGCGCCATTCTTTTTTCCGGAGGGCTCTATTCTAAGGCCGGTCCGGGAAAGAATGCCGCGGCCTACTGGAGAAGATCCTTTGGTCGCTTCGCTTCCCTCAGGATGACGAAGCGCCGGGTGCTGCCAGCGCTCCCCTGGTCATTTCGAGTTCGTCCAGCTTTGCTTGGCGACCTTCCACTGGCCGGATTCTTCTTCGAGGTCGATGGTTCCCTTGCCCGCCTCGTCGGCGACTTTGGCTGTCGCTTCGAGGGTCGCCTTCTTGCCGTCCACCTTCAGGCCCGTGAACTTCAGGTCCGACGGGGACATCATCTTGAGGATCTCCATCCCCTTCTTCGGGTCCATGCCGCTTTCCTTGATCTGCTTGTCGATCCCGGCGGAGGCCTCTTTCGTCATGCTCTTCTTGTAGCCCTCGAAATCTCCCGCCGCGACCGTCTTCAGGAGCGCCTTGTAGGCCTTCGCCTGCGGGCTGTTCTCCAGGTTCTTCGTGTCGGCCGCGCGTACCGTCGAGACCGTCCATGCCAGGAACACCGCGGAAAGAACGAGGAGCCTCCGGGAAGTTCGCATGCACCCTCCTTTTCGATCGGCGCGCATCATCCCCCGGGGCGCGGCGGGAGGACAAGCGCGCAAAGGTAAACTCCCCGGGCTTGACCGATCCGGAGACGAAACACCGGCCGGCCGCGCCGGCCCTGGCCTCCCGCCTGCTCCCGCTGGCGGGCATCGCGTTGCTGCTCCTTCTCTGGGACCTCGCGATCCGCTTCAGCCGGGTGCCCCTCCTACCCGGCCCCCTCGCCGTGGCGCGGGCCATCGGGGAGCTCGCGCAGAAGGGGTTCCTCTTCAAGCACGTCGTGGCTTCCCTGTTCCGTGTGACGTGGGGGTATCTCCTCGCGGTCGCCGTCGGCGTTCCCTTCGGCATCCTGCTCGCCTGGTACCGTCGTGGAGGGCTCGCCCTCGCCCCGCTCGTCGAAGTCGTCCGGCCGATCTCGGCGCTGGCCTGGATTCCCCTGGCGATCCTCTGGTTCGGCGTCGGCGACCTCTCCTCCGTCTTCATCATCTTCGTCGCGTCGGTCTTCCCGCTGGCCGTCGCCTCGATGAGCGCCGTCGAGGGCGTCTCCACGACCCACTGGAACGCGGGTCGGAACTTCGGACTCACTCCGGGCGAGATTGCCCGCCGCGTGCTCCTTCCCGCGATCCTCCCGCGCCTCCTCGTCGGGCTGCGCCTGGCGCTCGGGATCGCGTGGCTCGTCGTCGTCGCCGCCGAGATGATCGCGGTCGATTCGGGCCTCGGGTTCCTGATCATCGACGCGCGAAATGCCGGCAACCGATACGACCTCGTCGTGGCGGGAATGGTTTTGATCGGGACGATCGGGCTCGCGCTCGACGCGGCGATGCGCGGGATCGAGCGGCTGCCGGCCCTGCGCTGGGGCTATGCGGCGAACGTCAGCGCGGAGGCGGCGTGATTTCCGCCTCCTCTCCGGAGCCGGCTCCCGGCCGCACGAAGCTCGCGATCCGCGGCCTCTCCATGATGTTCCGCGGCGCGGACGCCGAGGTCCGAGTGCTCGAGGCCCTCGACCTGGATGTCCGGGAAGGCGAGTTCGTCTGCATCCTGGGCCCCTCCGGCTGCGGAAAGTCCACGCTGCTCAACATCGTCGCGGGGTTTCTCCCGCCGAGCTCCGGCACCGTCCGGATCGACGGCGAGGAGGTGCGCGGCCCCGACCCGCGGCGCATCTTCGTCTTCCAGGAGCGCGGGGTCTTCCCGTGGCTGACCGTCGAGGGCAACATCGGCTTCGGCCTCGGGCGGCTGCCGAAGACGGAGCGGGGGAAGCGGATCCGTCACTACGTGCGGCTGGTCGGCCTCGAGGGGTTCGAGAAGGCCTACCCGCACGAGCTCTCCGGCGGCATGAAGCAGAGGGTCGAGGTCGCGCGGGCGCTGGCCGTGGACCCGGACATGCTCTACCTCGACGAGCCCTTCGGCGCACTCGACTCGATCACGCGGCTGGAGATGCGGCGCGAGCTGCTGCGGATCTGGCAGGCCGAGAAGAAGACGATCCTCTTCGTGACCCACGACATCGAGGAGTCCGTCCAGCTCGCCGACCGCGTCGTGGTCCTCTCGGCGCGTCCCGCCAGGATCCGCCGGATCGTGGAGATCGACCTGCCGCACCCCCGCGACCTCTCGTCGCGCCGGTACCTCGAGCTCCGAGACGGCATCTTCGAGGAGATCGGCCTGGCGCACCGCGTATGAAGCCGCGCTCCCCTCTCGAGGCGGTCCTCCTTCCCGCCGCCGCGGCGGCGGCGATCGTCGCGCTGTGGTGGGCCGCGGTCGCCTGGACGAAGACGACCGTTTTTCCCTCCCCCGCCGCGGTAGCCGGCGGAATCGCGGACCTGGCGCGCAAGGGGCTCCTCTTCGCGTATGTCCGCGACTCTCTGCTTCGCGTGGCGGCGGGCTACGGCGCGGCGCTGGCGGTCGGAATTCCGCTGGGCGTCTTCCTCGGATGGCGTCCCCGGGCCGCGCGCGCCGCCAACCCGGTGATCCAGTTCCTGCGGCCGATCTCGCCGCTCGCCTGGATCCCGGTGGCGATCGTACTCTTCGGCGTCAACGACTCGGCGGCGATCTTCCTGATCTTCCTCGCGTCGCTCTTTCCGATCCTGGTCTCGGCCATGAACGGCGTGCGCGCGGTCCCGGCCATGTACCGGCAGGCGGGCGAGAACTTCGGCCTGCCGCGGAGAGCGCTGCTGGCGCGGGTCGTCTTTCCCGCAGCCCTGCCGGAGATCCTGACCGGCCTGAGGATCGCTCTCGGAGTGGCGTGGATCGTCGTCGTGGCGGCCGAGATGATCGCCGTCAACTCGGGGCTGGGCTACCTCGTCATCGACTCCCGCAATGCCGGCAAGCGCTACGATCTCGTCGTCGCGGCCATGCTCCTGATCGGCGTCATCGGCCTTCTCCTGAACGTGCTCGTCCAGCGGGTCTCCCGCCTTCGCGCCGTGCGCTGGGGCTTCCGGGAGGAGGCTTCGTGAAGGCGCGCCGGATCCTCCTCGGCCTTCTCGCCTGGACTCTCGCAATCACCGCCGCGCACCTGGCGATCAACCTGGACTGGAAGGCCGCGTTGAACGACCGCCTCCCTCGGGAAAAACGGAAGCTGAACGTCGCCTACATCCCGGTGACCTGCCACCTCGCCTGCCCGGTGACGGATTTCATCTCGCGCTACTCGCTCGACGGCACGCTCTTCATCCCGCGGATGTTCCAGGGCTTCCCGGAGATCAAGGAGGCGCTCATCTCCGACCGGATGCAGGTGGGCTTCATGGTCGCCCCCATGGCGATCGCGCTCGCCGCCCAGGGAGTTCCGATCAAGATCGTGTACCTCGGCCACCGCTACGGCAGCGCGGTCGTCGTCAGCAAGGACGGGCCGATCCGTTCGGTACGCGACCTGAAGGGCAGAACCATTGCGATCCCGAGCCGCTTCTCCGACGAGCGGCTGATCGTCTTCCGCGCGCTCGAAAAAAACGGCCTGACGGCAGAGGACGTCCGGATGGTCGAGATGGCGCCGCCCGACGTCGCCGGCGCGCTCGCCGCGGGGGCCGTGGACGCCTTCTCGATGGGCGAGCCGTACCCGTCGCAGGCCGAGCTCGGCGGGTTCGGCCGCGTGCTGTTCCACGCGAGGGAGTATTGGCCCGATTACATGTCCTGCGTCGTCGTGGCGCGGCAGGACGTCATCGACAAGAGGCCGGAAGTGGTGCAGGTCCTGGTCGACGGCATCGCCCGCTCGGGCCTCTGGCTCGACGAGGGGCGGCCGCACCGCGAGCACGCCGCGGACTTCGTGGCCCGCTACTACTACAAGCAGCGGCCCGAGATCCTCCGCCATGCCCTGACCGAGCCGCTCGATCGGGTCATCTACACGAGGCTGACTCCGCGCAAGCCCGACTTCGACCTGGTCCGCGACCTGATGATCCGGACCGGCGTCCTCGACCAGAAGATCTCCTTCGAGCAGTACGTGGACCCGCGCTTCGCCGAGGGCGCCTCGACCCAGACCGCCTGGAAATACGAGCCCGGCAGCGGCAAGGCGGAGTGAAAAAAACCCGAACGGCGCTTCGCCTCACCGCCATCGTCCTTCTCGCCGCCGCCGGCGTCTGGCTCTACCGCAACTCCTCCATCACCCGCCTTCGCCGCGAGTTCGTCCCGTGGATGCACCGCCTGGAGCGCTGGCGCGACGCCGCGGAGCTGACGCGCCGCGCCCTCCTTCGCCGCGACCCCTCGCCCTCGGACCCGGCGGGGATCGCGCGCCTGCGCGACTGGGCGTGGAGCGGCCTCGACCGAATCGCCTGGGCGACGTACCGAGTCGAGAAGCCGGCCCACGAGATCGACCGCTCCCGCGAGGTCACCAGCGGCCGCGTGCACTTCACCGTCGGGGGCTTCCGCCGCGACGGCGCCCGCGTCGAGAGGACCGCGGACGCGCTGGTGTCCGCCGAGTGGGACCCGACCCGCGACCCGACTCCCAACGTCGATCCCGCCGCCCCTCCGCCCGAAGCCGTTCCGATTCCGGTGACGGTGACCGTCGCCTTCGACCGGCCCGGCGTGGAACGGTCGAACGCAGTTCCCCGCTTTCACGACGCGACCGCGGAGTCCGGCCTGGGCGCCCGGCGGTCGGACCCGCCTCTCAAGCTCACCAACCGGCTGATCGCCGACATCTGGCCGGGCTCCGGGGCCGCGGTCCTCGACTTCGACGGCGACGGCTTCGAGGACCTCTTCGTCGCCGACGGGGTGCGCTCGATCCTCTACAGGAACGACGGCAAAGGCCACTTCACCGACGTCACCGAGGCCGCGGGGCTCGCCCCCGGCGGCAAAGGGATCGCCGCGACGGGCGCCGCCGCCGGCGACATCGACAACGACGGCTTCCCCGACCTCTTCGTGACGGACGCCTTTGGCCCGGCCCGGCTCTTCCATAACCGGGGCGATGGGACTTTCGAGGAGGTCACCGCTTCCTCCGGGATCTCTGTCGTCGGCAACGCGCGCTCGGCGGCGTTCGCCGACGTGGACGGCGACGGCGACCTCGACCTCTTCGTTTGCGTGACCGGCGACTACTACTCTCAGATGCCCGACCCGCCGTACGACGCCCGCGACGGCCGGCCCAATCACCTCTACTTGAACGACGGCCGGGGCCACTTCACCGA
>Ga0126379_10000069_pt1 | contig 49036 bp, 26 predicted proteins | sample PanSoiMetPlot_24_FD_92640 | JGI IMG/M metagenome (GOLD analysis project Ga0126379, IMG submission 92640) | Tropical forest soil microbial communities from Panama - MetaG Plot_24 | ecosystem: Environmental > Terrestrial > Soil > Tropical forest > Bulk soil | place: Panama | collected 2016-02-17
CAAGGGCGACGGTATCGCGGATTCACGTGGGAAACGCCAGGATTTTGGCAAAGTTGGATTTTCAGCCAGGATGCGCGCGGCTGACGGTGTTTGACGTGCTGCGCCTGCGCACGCTCATTGGCGCTACGCCTGTGAATGCCGTGGACTGGCAACAGCTAGGGAACGTAAACAATGCTGCTGGCAAAATTGTGGTCGACATTAACACCCTCGAAGGGCGCAAAAATGCCGGGAAGTTTCTTCAGCAGCAGATTGAGCAGAGCACTGCGCAAACTCCACAATGCGGCGCGGGGCCGGAAAGCCCTCTGCACGTGATCGCCATCCTTTCCCATAGAATCCATTTTCGCGAGGCAGCGAGAAGCCCAGAATCGAGGCGGATTGCAACTGCAAGGTGTTTTACTTCCACAAAGACGATCCGGGCGTCCGCGGTGGAGATGATCTGGAGAAAATGCTAGAGCCTCTTTCTGCTAAGGTGCTCAAATACCATGATCGGCAGAGCTTCCGCGATCGACTTCTGAAATTCGTCGCGGTCATCCAACAGCTTCCCTGATCAGCACATCTATAATTCCAGCATGCGATCTTGGCGCAGTTTGTTCCTGGTTCTTAGCTTGTTGCTCCCAACCGCGTATGCGAACTCCGCCGGGCGGCCCACACCCATCTTCATTGGGCGTGAGTTAAGCGGGGCCAATGACCTTCCTGTAGAGCAGTGGCTTTCTCAAAGCCAACGCAACGAGATTCCCTGGGAAGTTTCTTTCTCCGACCCCCAACTCACGTTTCAGTTGAGGAACCGGCTCGTATTGACCGCGGAGATTGATACCGGCCGCCTACAGAAGCAAGGTATTCGAGACGAGCTGCGTTTCCTTGTGAAGGTCGCACCCAAAGACGGAAACTGGAGTGATCAGGCAAGTTACAAGGGATATTCGTTACGGCAAGCCCGTGTCCTTGGCAAGGTCAAGATGCAGACGGTCATATTCTTGCAGCCGGGCGAATACCGGGTCGCGGCGATCGCCTACCATCCGGCTTCCGGGAAGAAGAGCGTCTCGGTTCACACGATCCGGGTAAAAGGCCCCCACGCAGGCGTATCCGCGGAGCTTACCAGCGGATTGCCGATGATTGAATTCCCCAGTCTGTCGTCCAAAGATCGCGAAACCCTATTGCCGGTGAAGACGCCACGTCCCGTCCAGTTCGATTTGATTGTTGACCTCAGCACACGGGAAGAGAGTACGCAAACCCAGATGAATGCTTCGGTTCCCGCCACCGGCAGAGCGGATGTCTCGCAGCCCGCAGGGTCAACCGCTCCTCAGGATTTGGACGAACTGAGTCCTTCAGTCCCAAGACCGCCGAAACGACTCGGCACATCCTCCGAGCAAACCGGAGAGCAATTCGGACTGCTGGGGATCGCCAAGGTCCTGGCAGAGCTGGATTTTCAACCAGGATGCGCACAGGTTACGGTGCTCGACGTGCTTCGCCTGCGCACAATCCTCCCACCCACACCCGTACGTGCAGTGGATTGGCAGCAGCTAAGGAAGGGAAACACGAATGCCGACAAAGTTATCGTAAGCGTTGCCACCCTGGAAGGCAGGAAAGATGCCGGCAAATTTCTTCACGAGCAGATTGAACAAAACGTGACGCAACCGCCTCGATGCCAGCCGGGTTCAGGAAGGCCGCTTCATGTCATTGCTGTCCTTTCCCATGGAATCCGGTTCCCGCGCGGAAGCGAGAAGCCAAAAGTCGAAACCGGGTGCGACTGCAAAGTGTTTTATTTCCACAAAATTGATCGGGAGGTCAGCGGCGGAGACGATTTGGAAAAATTGCTCGAGCCGCTTGCACTCAAGCGCCTTGACGTCACCGATCCGCGAAGCTTCCGCGACCGCCTCTTGGAATTCACCGAGGCCATACAAAAGCTTCCCTAATCTCGGAACCATACCACTGATGCCACTGAAAACACGGATTGGGTCTTTCCGATGACGGCGATGCCGCGCGATGACCGGGGTCCCCAGGGCCGCGCTGCTTTTGCGCGGACTGGGGTGAGATGAGGCGATTGCGGCGATGCGTAAGCTTACCAGCTGTGCATCGTCCCATCCAGTTTGCGGTTAATCGGCAGATAAGCGCGCTGATACGGATACCTTGCGGCGAGAGTCTCATCAATGTCCACGCCGATCCCAGGCTTTTCACCGGGATGCATGTATCCATCTTTGAAGTAATAGGCATGAGGAAAGACCTTGTCCGTTTCCTCGGAATGGCGCATGTACTCCTGAATGCCGAAGTTGTGCACGCTCAAATCGAAGTGCAGCGCAGCTCCCATGCACACCGGGCTCAAGTCCGTTGCGCCGTGCGAGCCGGTTCGCACCTGATAGAGTTCGGCCAGGCTTGCAATTTTCTTGAGATGGGTGATGCCGCCGGCATGAACGACCGTGGTGCGGATGTAATCGATCAGCTGTTCTTGAATAAGCTGCTGGCAATCAAAAATCGTATTGAAGACTTCGCCCACTGCGAGCGGTGTGGTCGTGTGCCGGCGGATCAACCGGAAAGACTCTTGCAGTTCCGCGGGCGTGGGGTCTTCCAACCAGAAAAGGTGATACGGTTCCAGGCTCTTTCCCAGACGCGCCGCTTCAATCGGTGTGAGCCGATGATGAGCATCGTGCAGCAAATGGAGATCGTGTCCGAAGTCCTTGCGCAGGCGCTCGAAAAGCTTCGGAGCAAAGTTCAAGTAGTGCTCCGTGGACCACAGATTCTCGGGTGGCGCGTCCTTTTCCGCCGGCTCATAGAACAACGCGCCGCGACCCACACCGTACGTGCTTTTGAGCCCGGGAATTCCGGATTGTGCGCGAATGGCTTTATAGCCCAGCTTGAGGTACTCGCTTACCGCCGCCGCGGTATCGTCAAGGTCTTTACCGCTGGCGTGACCGTAGACCAGAACTCCCTCTCGTGACGCGCCTCCCAACAACTGGTACAGGGGAACGTTGAGCGATTTCGCTCTGATGTCCCAGAGCGCGGTGTCAACCGCTGCGATGGCCGACATGGTGACTGGCCCGCGCCGCCAATAAGCTCCCTTATAAAGGTAGTGCCAGATGTCTTCGATCCGGCGGGCATCGCGGCCGATCAGCAGGGGAAGAACGTGGTCGGAAAGATAGCTGGCGACGGAAAGCTCGCGGCCGTTCAGAGTCGCGTCACCAAGTCCGTAAACACCGTCTTCGGTCGTTATCTTGAGGGTGACGAAATTGCGTCCCGGACTGCAGACGATGACTTTGGCGCCGGCGATTTTCAAATGGGTTTCTCCACGCAAATCAGCTCACATTGTAACGACCCCTGGAGGGAGAATAGCAACCATGAACAAGGACCCCTATTCACCGCGGAGACGCGGAGCACTCCAAGGTTGGGAAATACGAAGGGAAGTAACGGATGGCACTGCGAGAGTGCCGTGGGGCGACAAGCGAACCCATTTTCTCCGCACCTCTGCGTCTCCGCGCTTCCAAAACAAGGAGCATCGTGGGTTCGGCGATGGATTCATTGAGAGTAATGCGCAAAAATCCCTATCGTGTACGTTAACGGCGGTGGTATAGTACCACGGCCATGCCCGATGGCACGGCGCCCAACCTGGAGGTTGCGGAATGATTCGTGGGTCCAGAATTAGCCTCTGCTGTAGCGCACTCGTGCTGCTCTTTTCCGCCGCGGCACTCGCCCAGACGCCTGCTTACCGGGATGCGCGGCTTCCCGTGGAGCAACGCGTGGCTGATCTTCTCAGCCGTATGACCCTGGAAGAAAAGGTCGCGCAACTGGAAGGCGCGTGGGAGAACGCGCAGTTTCACTCCGACCCCAAGACCGTCTTTATCGACGCAAAAGGAGCCTTCCTTCCCGAGAACGCCGCCGCGTTGATCAAAAACGGCCTCGGCGAGATGTCACGCCCCAGCGAGAACCGCGGAGCACGCGCCATGGCGGAGTTTACCAACACCATGCAGCGCTGGGTCAAGGAGAACACGCGGCTGGGAATCCCAATAATTTTCCACGAGGAATGCCTGCACGGCCACGCGGCTTTGCAAGGCACGTCGTTTCCGCAGCCCATCGGGCTAGCATCCACCTGGGACCCTGATCTGGTTCGTGATGTCTTCACGGCCACTGCAGCTGAAGTTCGGGCCCGCGGTGCGCAGCAATGTCTGACACCGGTCCTGGACCTGGCGCGCGAGCCGCGTTGGGGCCGGACGGAAGAAACCTACGGCGAAGACCCGTATCTGGTTTCGCGCATCGGCGTCGCGGCCATCAAGGGCTTTCAGGGTCAAGGGCCGTTCATTGATAGCTCCCATGTGATTGCCACCGCAAAACACTTTGCGGTCCACGGCCAGCCGGAAGGTGGAACGAACGTCGCGCCCGGCAACTATTCCGAGCGCGTGGTTCGCGAGTATTTCCTGAAACCCTTTGAAGCCGCGGTGAAGGAAGCCCACGTGCAGAGCGTGATGGCTTCGTACAACGAGGTGGACGGCATTCCGTCCCACAGTAACAAGCATCTGCTCGACGATATCCTGCGCCATGAATGGGGTTTTAACGGCATCCTGGTCTCCGACTACTTCGCCATAGCCCAACTGGAAGACTTTCATCACGTGGTCGCATCGCGCCCGGCTGCCGCAAAGCTGGCCCTGGAGTCGGGAGTGGATGTGGAACTGCCCTTCGACGACGCGTATGGCAGCCTGATCGATGAAGTGCGGCAGGGAAAAACATCAGAAGCATACGTCGACCGTGCCGTGTCTCGCGTCTTGCGTCTGAAATTCCTTACCGGACTTTTTGACAATCCCTTCGTCGATCCCAACTACGCGGAGAAGATCACGAACAGCCCGGAACACCAACAGCTCGCTCTCAAAGCGGCGCATGAAGCGATCATCCTGCTGAAGAACCAGAACCATCTGCTTCCGCTGGACAAAACCAAATACAAGCGCATTGCCGTGATCGGACCCAACGCTGCCGACCTTCATCTGGGCGGCTACAGCGGCAAACCGGGACGCGGCGTGAGTGTATTGCAGGGGATCAAAGACAAAGTCGGAAAGAGCAGTGACGTTTTGTATGCCGAGGGCTGCAAGATCACCGAGACTTTCCCCGACTGGGATGCCGACAAAGTCGTGCTGGGCGATCCTGCGTTAAATGCTACCCGCATTCAGGAAGCAGTGAAGGTCGCGCAAAAAGCCGACCTGGTCATACTGGCGCTCGGCGGCAACGAGCAAACTTCTCGCGAGGGATGGTCGCCTGAGCATCTCGGGGACCGCGACAGCCTTGACCTGCTGGGTAATCAGGACGATCTGGTCAAGGCGATCCTGCCGCTCGGCAAGCCGGTCGTTGTGTTTCTCCAGCATGGCCGTCCTAACTCCGTCAATACCATTGCCGAGCATGTCCCCGCGATCGTGGAGGGCTGGTATCTTGGGCAGGAAGGCGGAACGGCAATCGCCGATGTGCTCTTCGGCGATTACAATCCCGGCGGCAAGCTTCCTATCACCGTTCCCCGATCCGTGGGCCAACTGCCGGATTACTACTACCAGAAGCCGTCCGCCAAGCGCGGCTACCTCGGCAGCACAACCCAACCGCTGTTTCCTTTTGGCTGGGGCCTGAGCTACTCGACCTTCAAGTATGCTAACCTCCGCACGACGCCCGATTCGATCGGTCCGGAGGGGAGCACCAAGGTCTTAGTTGACGTGACCAACACCAGCAGCGTCGCGGGAGATGAAGTCGTCCAGATGTACATTCGCGATGAAGTCAGCTCCGTAACCCGGCCGATCAAGGAACTGCGCGGCTTCCGGCGTATTACACTCAAGCCGGGTGAGACCACGACTGTAGAATTTGCACTTGGTCCAAATGAGCTTTCGTTCCTGGATCGCGAGATGCGCCGCGTGGTAGAACCTGGGACCTTCAAGATTATGGTCGGCGGCAACTCCGTTGATCTCACGGAAACAAAACTGACCGTCGTGGACAGATGAGGCGATGAAACGCAACGGAATTCATAAGATTGCAGAACTGGCCAAGGTCTCCATCGGGACCGTGGACAGAGCACTGCATGGCCGTCCCGGAGTGAGCGAAGCCACGCGCAAGAAAGTGCTGCGTATTGCAAAAAAGCTCGACTACATGCCCCATCCGGCGGCGCGGCTGCTCTCCGGCGGCGCAAGCTTCAAAATTGGCGTCTGCATACCCAGAGAGATCCATTTCTTCTATGACCAGATGCGAGCCGGCATCTTCGACGAGGCCCGCCGCGCCAGCGGCTTCGGCTTGGAGCTTCTGTATACGCCGGTGCGCGCACTCGGAGAAGGCGAAAGCGGAGTGGCCAGCAAGCTGCTGGAGCGGGGCGTGAGCGGCCTGGTGCTTACACCCGGCGATCCGGATTCCGCGACCCCGCTCATTGATCGCGCCGAAAGCGCGAATGTGCGTGTGATTTGCATTACCACTGACGCGCCGCAGAGCCAGCGTTCCAGCGTGGTCTGCGTAGACCCGGAGCTGAATGGCCGGCTGGCAGCCGAGCTCATGTCCAAATTCGTGGGGCCCGACGCTGAAGTGGCGGTGATTACGGGAATGCATTCGACGGAAGAACACCGCTTGAAGACGGAAGGCTTTTGCGCGGGCTTCGAAACGGATTGCAGCGGTGGCAGGATCGCCGCCGTGCTGGAGGCACACGAGTCGGAAAAGGAAAGCTACCGCAAAACTTGTGAACTCCTTTCGGACAATCCGCAGTTGAGCGGCATCTACGTGAGCACGGTGAACTGCCTTCCAGTATGCCGCGCCCTTGAGGACCGGGGCCGCGCCGGCCACGTCACGCTGATCACGACTGACCTCTTCCCGGAAATGGTTCGGCATCTGCGGAGCGGAACGGTTCGCGCTTCCATCTATCAGAATCCGTATCTCCAGGGCCAGGTCGCGTTGCGACTGTTGGTGGACAATCTGCTGAACGGGATCGCCATTCCCCACGCCAGCTACTTGAATCCAGGAATCGTTCTGCGAACCAATGTTCACCTGTTCCGCGAAGCGCAGGAAGGCAATGGCATCGCAGAGCTCGTCGGCGGAAGAGCCATGTCGGCCGGAAGCTGAATGCGGTCGTTTTGGGCCATCCCAAGTCTCTGCTTGCTCGCACTCTTACCTCGAGCATTCGCGATCGGCACGCCGCGTGTCTAAAATGTCTATCCCTTGGGCGATTTCGCTCTGGTAAAGCAGGGAAATGCTGGATAATGACGCCCGCGGGAAGTGATGCTGGTCACAGCCCACAGACTTTCATCTCACATGACGTCTTCACGGACTCCCGTACGGGCCGCGAGCGAGTTGCGGAGTCGAACAGGAAAAGTTTCAGGGAGAGATATGATTCGCACGATCTTCAGTTGCTTGTTGGTTGCAGGCTGCTGTTTGGTTCCCTTACCGCCAGCGATGGCCGCGACCCGCGTGCAAATCCACGAGGAACGCCGGGTCAGCTTTAACGACGGCTGGCGTTTTCTGAAGGCTGACGCCGACGGAGCGCAAAATCCTGCATTCGATGATTCTCAATGGCCGGAAGTCCGCTTGCCTCACGATTGGGCGATCGACGGTCCCTTTGATTCCGCGCTGAATCCGCACACCGGCGCTTTGCCCATCTTCGGCACAGGATGGTACCGCAAGACTTTCATCCTGCCTGACAATCTCAAAGACCGCTTTTTCACGATCGAGTTCGACGGCGCGATGTCCGATGCCCATGTCTGGCTCAACGGACATGAGCTGGGTTCGCGGCCCTATGGATACATCGGATTCGCGTTCGATTTGACGCCGCTCCTGCGTTTTGACGGGCAAGAGAACGTGCTGGCGGTTCGGCTCAGCCCTCAGGATCACTCCTCGCGCTGGTATCCCGGGGCGGGGATCTACCGCAACGTCTGGCTGGAGATCACATCTTCCGTCCACGTGGCGCATTGGGGTGTTTACGTTACAACTCCGGATGTCTCTGACGAGAAGAGCACCGTATCCGTGAGGACAGAGCTGCGCAATCGCCGGGACCACAACGTGCAGGTTGCTCTGCGGACATCCATCCTGGACGCTGCCGGAAAGAGAGTGAGCCAAACCGAATCCGAAACCACGATTCCCGCAGGCGCGAGCGAGAAGGTTGAGAGTCGTCTAACCATCACGCGCCCTCAGCGGTGGGACGTAGACCATCCTTACTTGTACCAGCTGGTCAGTGAAGTGGTCGACGGGAAGCGTGTGGTGGACAGGTATGTAACGCCCTTTGGCGTTCGCACCATCGCCTTCGACAAAGACAAAGGATTTCTTCTCAACGGACGGCATCTCAAGCTGCAAGGAGTTTGCAACCATCATGATCTTGGCGCGCTTGGCGCGGCGGTCAACCGTCGCGCCACGGAGCGGCAACTGGAGATCCTGAAAGCCGCCGGCGTCAACGCCATCCGCACCAGTCATAATCCACCTTCTCCGGAGCTGCTTGAACTTGCAGATGAAATGGGGCTCCTGGTGATGGATGAGGCGTTCGACATGTGGCGCATTCCCAAAGTCCCGAACGGCTACAGCAAGTACTTCGATGAGTGGTCGGAGAGGGATGTCCGGGACATGGTGCGGCGTGATCGTAACCACCCCAGCATCATCCTGTGGAGCATTGGGAATGAAGTGCCGGAACAGGGCCAGCCCGATGGCTGGCAGCAAGCCAAGCGGCTCGTGGGTTTCTTTCACGAAGAGGATCCTACCCGGCCCACAACCGCGGCCTTCAATAGTTGGAGCAAGGCGATTGAAAACAAGCTGGCCGATCAAGTGGACATCCCCGGATTCAACTATCAGCCGATGCATTACGAGCAGATCCTCAAAGAGCATCCCAACTGGATCATCGTTGGATCGGAAACGGCTTCCTGCGTGAGCTCGCGGGGTACGTATCACCTGCCGATCGAAAAATACGAGAAGCACGAGTCGTTGCAGCTTTCGAGTTATGACATCATCGCGCCACGCTGGGCCTATTGCCCGGATGTGGAATTCACCTATCAGGACCGCTTTCCCAACGTGCTCGGTGAATTCGTCTGGACCGGCTTTGACTATATCGGAGAGCCGACGCCGTACTTTGGAGGCAGGGGCGCCAACAATGAGCACGATTGGCCGGCTCGTAGCTCCTACTTCGGCATGGTGGATCTGGCAGGGTTCCCCAAGGATCGCTACTACCTTTATCAGAGCGTCTGGACTAAGAAACCCATGGTGCACGTGTTGCCGCATTGGAACTGGCAGGGCAGGGAAGGACAGAACATTCCCGTCATGTGCTATTCGAATGGCGATGAAGTGGAGCTGTTTCTCAACGGCAAATCCTTGGGCCGCAAGAAACGTGGCGCCGAACTGGTTGAGATACCGGTCGGTCCCAACGTAAGTCAGGATCGAAAGTTCGAGAGCAAGTATCGTTTCCAGTGGCAGGTGCCGTTTGCGCCCGGAACACTGAAAGCTGTCGCGTACCAGAACGGCAAGCAGGTGGCGTCAGAGGAAGTCCACACTGCTGGTCCGGCCGCCCGCGTCCAACTGGTTCCCGACAGGAAAATCATCCAGGCAGATGGTGATGATCTTTCCTTCATCACGGTAAGGATTGAAGACAAGGACGGGAACCTGGCGCCGATGGCTGACAATCTTGTGCAGTTCAAGGTTACCGGGTCCGGCGTTATCGCGGCTGTCGACAACGGCAACGCAGCTACTGTCGAGCCATTCCACGCTGATCATCGGCGGGCCTTTAACGGGCTGGCTTTGTTGATCGTCCGCTCGCGGCCAGGACAAACCGGCCAGATTAGTGTCTCTGCAACGTCCGAGGGACTGACCCGGGGCGAGACGCAAATCAGCGCGGTGGCGGCGGGGAAAGATTCAGGTTCGAAATAGACGGCTCGGCGTGAATGGGCTGCGCTTTCACCAGAGTATTTTCATGCTCTGACTGGTCTTTATTTCGACCTTACTCGATAGAGGACCGCACCATGTCCAGGCAACTGGACCTTGAGCGTCGGGGTGCGTCCGAGGTTCTTGTGCTCCCAAAGATCTCGCAGGCTGTAGCTGTCACCCTCCAGTCCTAAATCCTTCCATCGATACTCGATCGCCTGGCTTGTTTCGGTCCGATTGAAAACCGCGAGATACTCCCCGTCTCCATCGGATGCCTGGGCGCGCCAGACCATGGCGGCGTCTTCTGTTGCGTTTCCCGCACGTAGGACCGGCCGGCCGTTGGATGAATGCTGGTCAACGGCGAGTATCTCTGGATTCGTCAGCAGGGACGTAGTCCAAGCATCCAGCTCAGTCAGATTGCCCCCGATCATCAGTGGCGACCTGGCAATCGACCAGAGTGTCATGAGAGTGCGCTGCTCGTCGTGTGTAAGCCGGGTCAGGCGCGGCGGTCCCCACCCAGGGGATGGTGCAAAGGGACCAATCGGAAGCATGTCTAGGTCAGGCCAGTGGCCCTGAACAGCAAGCGGCGCCCAGGCAGCGGCGCGGGAAAATTGGTCACCCACCCCCTGGGGGTAAGACTTTTCACTATGCCAAAGGTCCCAAACGTCCTCCGAGATGCGCCACATCTGGGCATGACTGCGCAGTTCATCGAGCTTGGCTTTATCCTGAGGCGCTGGTCCGGGCGAAAGGCTCAACACCATGGAGCGCTGGCTTTGGTCGATCGCGCGACTGATCATGTCAATCTCGTCGCCTTTGTATGGATGGCTTGCTATGCAGTCGACCTTGATGAAGTCAACTCCCCAGGCCGCATATTGGCGAGCGACGGACGAGTAATAGGCCTGGCCGGCGGGGTTCTGGGCGATGCCGTAGTTGTCAGGGTTCCACGGACAGGTGTCAGAACGATCGGCAGCCTGCGATGCGTGATAGTCCGAATCCGCAATCGGCAGGTCCTTGTCGACCGCCTGTTTGGGAATTCCGCGCAGAATGTGAATGCCCAACTTCAATCCCAGAGCATGCACGTAGTCTGCGAGCGGTTTGAAGCCGGCCCCGTTGGCTGCCGACGGAAATCGGTTCGGTGCAGGAGTGTACCGTCCAAACTCGTCCATCGTGTACTGCGAATTCTTCGAATTGCCGGAAGGAGTGGGATTGGTGACAAACCACTCCATGTCGATAACGACAAAGCGCCAGCCAAAGGGCTTAAGGTGCCGGGCTAGCCAACGCGCGTTGGCTTTGACTTGGGCTTCGTTGACCGCGGTGCCGTAGGAATCATAGGTGTTCCAGCCCATGGGCGGGGTTTCCGCAAGGCCTGTACGGTCGGAAGAAGCTGCTGTTCGCGACGCACACACTACCACAGCAAAGATGACGGCTGCACAGAGACGAACTTTGCAAGCACTTTTAGTCACCTGCAATTTGGAATGGGACACCCTTCCGATGATCGAAGTTCGGCCCAGACTCATTGCCCACTCATCTTGAGTTCTACCCAGGCTACTTCTTTGGCAAGCGGAATCACGTATGCGCCCCGTTCTGTGTTGAACGGTTTCACCGGACGATAAGTCCCCACGCCCTTGAGTTTGGCTGGCTCTTCAATGCGCATACGGGCGGCCGGCGTATAGCTGGTTGCCGGGGCGAGACCGACTCGCAAAGCGCCGGTCGTGGCGTTGTACTCCACGGCTTCGAATTTGCCGGCATCAAGCGTGAGCCACGCATCAGCCGGAGCCACATAAACGCGCATGCGAAATGAGTCGAGCGGCGTGACTTTGACCGTTGCGCCCTTGACTTCGAGATTGCCTCCAAAGGCCAGCCAGCCGAAGTCGGGATGCTTCACGACATATGTGGCGGTGTTGAGGGCATGGCCGAAGAAGTTCGGACCGTAATCTCCGGAGAGCGGATCGAATTTGAGCATATCCGGAAAAGCGTGGAACGCTGCTGACGCGAAGCCTTCCTGGTCGATGTTGGTGATGGCCCCCATGGTTCCGCCGTAGCCAACACGCAAGAGGTAGAAGTCGTCTGGGTGCTCGCGGTATTCGGCCAGCACGGGAATGGTGTTGATGCCTGAGCCGTAGTGATGGAGTTGCCGCTCGATTCGACTGTACTTCGCGCCGTAGAGGAAGTCCCAATAGCGGCGGGCGCTGCCGTTATATCCCCAGTTCGGCACGGTCGGTGTGTAACCCAGGATCGCGTCGAGTGTGACCTCGGCTTTCTCCTGGTAGCCAAAGTATTTTGTCCAGGCATAGACCTCTTCCTGGCCGGTGGAGTCCCACGGCATTTCGCTGCCGAAAGGATATTTTTCTTTCTTCCAGCGCTCGGCGCGCTTTCGCATCGCGGCTTCCAGAGCATCGGCTTGCGTCTTCATGCCTTCGCGTTGCAGATCGAGGAGAATCTTGAGAAATATGTCGCCTTCCATCTGGCCGAAGACCGCGTAGCCCGGCGCGAGATTGGTCATGGCTAGCGACGTCTCATAGGCGTGGTCAAGGTACCAATCCCAAGGATGGTTGGTGACCAGCCCCTGATCGTTGCGGGCCAGCCGGTACAGCACCCAGTACGCCGCTGCCACATGTGGATAATTAAAAGAGCGATTGACGAGCTCCGAGGCTTGCTTGTTCCAGCTCGTCCAACTCTTCCAGTTTAGGTCAGAGCGATAGTAATCAGCGGGCAGCTGATCGGGCTGATAGTAGAACAGGCTCTTGCGCACGCCGTAGGCATGGGGTCCATCCTTGAACTGCAGGCCACCCCACAGCACTCCATCAACAAACTGTTCGATCTTCGACACCTCGCCGGGGTCCGGTTCGCCCAGTTCTTTCATCACCGCGGCGACCCAACTGCCGGAGCCACCTTCATCTTCCAGTCCGGCGATCCACACTCGGCTATCTTGCATGACGATCTGATTGGCTTCGCGATCGTAAGTCATGATCGAAGGGCTGCGGTGAAAGGGATCGTTAGGATCGACGAACCACTGCTTCGTGGTCATGAACCGTCCCATGTCGGCCACGGCTTCGGCCGCAGGCTTGATCACAAAATAGTTGATGGTCTGAACGAGACCGTTGTCGTAGGTGATGGTCAACCGACTTCGTCCCCACGTCTTACCGCGCAGGGCGTAGGTTTTCCAGCCATTCTGAGCTTCAACCCGCGTGGCCGGCTGCCGGCTGACCGTGATCGCTCCCTCGGGCTCAACTGCCATGGACTTGATGTTGGCCGGGTACTTCAGGAAGAGATACGCATCGATGTCCATGGGCAGGACATAACCGGGAACGCCAACGGCCACCGGCCGGTGGTTGGCCGCCAGAGTCGATTCGATATTTCGAATCGAATCGGCTACTAGGAATTTGAGTCCATAAGTCTTCGATTCGCCGGGCGCCAGCGTCAGCACGGTTGGCGGGTTCCAGGGCTGTGCTTTCTTCCATTCATTCTCGGCATAAGCCTGGCTGTGGACCATCCATTCATAGAAGCCTTCGAAGGTCACGCCCCGCGGTGTGGGGTCGGTGAATATCGTCGCGGCGGCGCCCCTGCGCCGATTTTGAATCGGATTGTAGGCTTCGAACGGCGTCTTGCCGTCGGGCACTACGAGCAGTGCCGGACCCTGGCCGCTCAGCCGAGTGACCTGAAGATAACCCGCGTCCTCACCAATGTAAGGATCGTAAAACGAGCACAGCGCATGCGCCTGATCGAGAGAACGGTTGTTGAGCACGTTGTTGAAGATCATCGCGATGCCCAGGGCCCCCACTTCAACCGGCTGGTCGGTTTTGTTTTTCAAGGTAAAGCGCAGAACAAGCTTGCCGGCGTCGACGAGCCAGGTGCGTGTGATCTGGAGCGGTATGTCCGCGGGAAGAGTCGGCGCGAGATCGGCAGCAGCCAGCGTGGGCGCCGGCGCTGGCAAGGCAGTTACCGGTTGGCGGGCAAACGCGGTGGAGTAGCTTTTCCATTCGCCGGAACTTCCCGCGCGCAGGCGCAGATCAAGATCGCCTAAGTGATAGTAACCGTCCTGCGAGCGCTGGGTGAGCAAGTCGCCGGGAGTGAAATCAAATTCGCCGGCGTCCTTGAATTTGGGTTTGAGAGCTGCGACGGTTTGCGACGAGCGCACCAGGTCCAGCGCGAATTCCGGAGCCTCCAAGTGAAGGATGCCCTGATCGAGCATGGGCCCGGGAGTGGGGACAGGCGTTGGCGTCGGCTGCTGGGCGCTTGTCGCCAAACTCAGGACGCAAAAAAGCACGCCGACCATTTTCGCGAAACGTAAGGAGGAGCCAATAAAATCGAACGCTTTAGCCCCGGAGTCTTGAGCATGTTTTTGCGGAGAAGGCTTGATGAGGCACACTCTACTGCAAAACCAGCGTTGCTCTAGGCTCAGTTCATCACGCCAGGACTGGACAGAGCAGTGTGGCACCGGCACTCTTGCCGGTGCTTGCGTCCTCAATAGGGAGGCTTCCGCACAGGCAGGAGTGCCTGTGCCACAAAACCCAGCGCCGTCGCAGACATAGAAAGGACATGGCAAGGTTGGTGCAACTCTGACCAACTGAGACCGGCAAGAATTCATGGAAATGTCCTTTCTTGTGCTCAAGCGATGGTCACGCGTGTTCGTTTGGAGCGGATTTTAAGGGTTGCCGCGATAGAGTAGCATTTTTAACCCATTTGTGTAAGCGCTTGCAATAGTGTATTGTTTTCCGCCGGGACGCTTGCCAGGGCAGAGACGCGACACTGTCGCATCTTCTGAGCCGGCAATGCCGCAGAGCGATGATGGAAGCGTTTGCACGCCACCGCTCTGAGATCGGAGGCACTCCCGATGAACGCTATCCATGTCTCTGAGATGCGACGGTGTCGCGTCTCTACGTCGCATCGACCACGATTTCTCAGATTCGCATGGCTGCTTGCATTTCTGGCGCTGGGCGCCGCGCCGGCTTGGACGCAGACAGACTTGACCGGCTTCTGGGTGTTTCGTGTGCCCACCGGCGACGGGAATTTTCGTGAGACCTTCTTTGAGCTCAAGCAGGATGGTGAAGCCATCACCGGTAAAGTGGTGTTTGGCTCGCGCGAAGTCGCCATCACCGACGGAAGCTTCAAAAATGGGACTCTGGAGTTTGTTGTTACCTACGGCACGGCCCCACAAGCCCGGCGTGTGGTCTACCAGGGCACGCCGCAAGGGGAGAAGATTGCTTTAACCTCGGAGGCTCCGGGACGAAATCCAATCAAAGGAACGGCGGAGCGCACCAAACCAGAAGCCGCCTTGCCTCCGCCGCGCCTGCCCTTGCCTGATCTGCATGATGTGCCCGACAACGGATTGGCACGAACTCCGCCCATGGGCTGGAACAGTTGGAACAAATTTGCCGGCAAGATCGATGACGCCACAGTCCGTAGCATCGCCGATGCCATGGTCTCGAGCGGCATGAAGCAGGCGGGCTACGCTTACGTGAACATCGACGATACCTGGGAAGGTCCTCGCGACGCACAGGGCAACATCACCAGCAACCTGAAATTCCCCGATATGAAAGCGCTGGCCGATTATGTCCATTCGAAAGGATTGAAGATCGGTATTTATTCTTCGCCCGGTCCCAAGACGTGTGCGGGCTACGAAGGCAGCTACGGCCATGAAGAACAGGATGCCAAGACGTTCGCCGCATGGGGCATCGACTACCTCAAATACGACTGGTGCAGCGCCTCACGAATCTATAAGAACGACGAAATGCAGGGCGTGTATCAAAAGATGGGCGATGCCCTGCGTAAAACCGGCCGTCCTATCGTCTACAGCTTGTGCCAGTACGGCATTGGGGACGTTTGGAAGTGGGGAACAGGCGTGGGAGGAAATCTTTGGCGCACCACTGGAGACATCAGCGATAACTGGAAAGCTTTGCAGACCATCGGGTTTCGCCAGCTTGCGATTGCTTCTTATACGAAAGCGGGCCACTGGAACGATCCTGACATGCTGGAGATTGGAAATGGCGGCATGACCGTCGACGAGTATCGCACTCACATGAGCCTGTGGGCGCTGCTGGCCGCGCCTCTGCTAGCGGGCAATGATCTGCGCAGCATGTCGGAGGAGACGAAGAGCGTCCTCACCAATTCGGAGGTGATCGCGATCGATCAGGATCTTGACGCCAAACCTGTCGAGCGCATCTCCGGCGGTGAAGGCACCGCCGTGGTTGTAGTCCGTCATTTGCATGACGGCTCCGTTGCCGTTGGACTCTTCAATCGCGCCGACCAGCCCCAGGAGATCAGTGTTCAGCTGGAAGGCCTCGGGCTGGCGGGAAAGAAACTTGTTGCGAGGGACTTGTGGAGGCATACGGATATTCCACTTTCCGGAAACAGCTACCAGGCGCTGGTCGCGTCGCATGGCGTGGCGCTGCTCAGGATACGCTGAGAAGTGAAGCCTTCGCAGGTTCGCCAAACCGAACAGTGTCGCACGAGACTCATGGACGCATGCGGGTGTGCAGATTGCCAGTGATAGCCTTCGGTCTTCTGGCTTCCCACAGAAAGTGCGTACGATCTATGGAATCATGTAGCATCCAGATTCCTGGAGTTGGCTACTAAGGGACGGTACAGAAAAGCAATTGGCAGTTAGCAGTTAGCCCAAGCGTGGGTCGCTAATTGCCAACTGCCATTTGCCAGTTGCTCCTCCCAAAAAAATTCCTTGACTGCCTCTCATTCCGTGTGATATCACACGGAACGCTGCAAGCGCTTGCAGGCAGGCCCATCCGAGTGAGATCGAGTTGGGCTGGCTTCGGTGAGGGAGCCGGCCTTCGCAGAAGGAACCAGCTGAAGCTGGCTTTATTCGGGGATGAAATGTAAGCGCTTTCAGTAAGCATTTTCAACGGGCCCTGCGCAAATCTCCACTGAAGGGGCAACTATCATGATTAGAAGCCGTTTGCTCACTCTGGCCGTGTCGTTGGTGTCGTTGGCGTTCATCACACTCCCACTTCAGGCCCAGATCCGAATTGCCGGGTCCGTCTCCGGCACTATTACTGATCCCACCGGCGCAGTCGTTCCGAATGCCACGGTGACCCTGAAAGATGAAGGTACCGGCATCGAGAAACAGACCGCAGCCAACGGCCAGGGCGAATTCCTTTTCCCGGACCTAAACTTCGGCATGTACGAGGTCTCGGTCAATGTGCAGGGATTTCGAGGCGAGCGTATAGCTCATGTGAAGGTGCTCGCCGGCCGTGTCACCGATGTCCCCGTCAAGCTCTCGGTGGGACAAAGCAGTGAGACTGTGACGGTGGAAGGGGCCGCACCTGTTATGGAAACCAGCTCGAACCTGATTTCGAGGACCATCGAAGCTGAAGCGGTGAAAGATCTTCCCCTCAACGGCCGCGGCACGCTCGCCCTGGCCCGGCTGGTACCCGGCCAGCAGACGCCCTTGGGCAATGGCGACACTCACTACAACGGCCTGCCCGGCGGCGCCGTGAACGTGACCACCGACGGCATCAACAATGCCTCGAATGGCTTTAAGAGCGGCGGCACGGTGTTTTTCCAGACGGTGCCGGCACGCCTGGGCGCGGTGGAAGAGATCGCCGTTGAGACCGGAGGCCTGGGCGCGGAATCGGGCGCGGAGAGCGGCGTCAACTTGAAGTTCATCACCAAGCGCGGTACGGATCATTACCACGGCAACCTCTACTGGCAGCCCACCACCTCGCAGTACAATGCCAACAGCTGGCTTCGCGATGCGCAGGGGATTCCTATTCCACAGCTGCGCGTCCACGACTTTGGCGGCAGCATTGGCGGCCCGCTGATTCCCATCTCCAAGTGGGGCCTGAAGAATAAGCTGTTCTTCTTCGTCAATCTTGAAGAGACCTACCAGCCGCAACAGACGTCGCATAGCTTTAACTATCTCAATTCGTTGGCTCAGCAAGGCATTTTCAGCTACGTTTCTACCGGCGTCGGGGCGGGCGCTCCTCCGAAAGGGACGATCACGACAGCGAATGTGCTGCAGATTGCGCAAAGCAAGGGCTTTCAGGGCACGATCGATCCCACGATCGCCAGCTACATTCTGGCTCACCAAAACCAGGCGCTGGCCCATGGCTTCCTCACGCCGATCAACAATAATTTCAATCAGCAGCTCTTCACCTTCCTGACGCCGGAGCCGCTCTGGTCGTATTTCCCAACAGCGCGCCTGGATTACCAGGCTACCCCCAAGCTGTCGATCCAGGGCACCTGGAACCTGCGGCACTTCCGTGATCCCGGTTTCCCACAGACTCCCATCGCGGGCCAACCGAATCAATCTCAATTCCTGGTTGCCGGCTACTGGCTCTATTCGTTAGGCGTGAATTACGCCATCACGCCGCATACTCTTAACGAGTTCCGTTACGGCGTGCAGCACAGCGGCGACGTGATTCCCGGTAGCAACCCGGGGATTTACGACATCGGCGGCGGGAGGGACCTACGCCTGGGTTTGCCGTTGGGCACTCCGTCCCTGGTCTTGGATCAATCTACGGTTACCGGCCGCCACTACATCACCACCATCTATGACACGGCGACGCTGATTCGCGGCACCCACACCATCACCGTGGGCGGCAACTACCGGCGCACCGACTGGAAAGACACCGCTCGGGCAGGTCCGAACGGCATTCTAGGAGCACCGTTCTTCTCCATCGGCAACCAGGGCACTGACCCGATTGGCGCGGCCACTGTTTTCGGCTCGAGCACGATGCCGGGAATTGCCAACGCGGATGTCGGCACGGCGCTTGCGCTTTACGACTTGTTGACGGCGCGAATGAATACCGTGAATGACGGAGCCGTGGTTAACCCCAAAACGCTGCAATACGGCGGGCCGGAGAACATCACCTGGACCCGGTCCTACATGGGCGGTTTCTACGGCCAGGACTCCTGGCGCATGCGGCCCAACCTGACTGTGAATTACGGCCTTCGCTGGGAGATGCAAGGCGCTCCATTCAACGTGAATGGCATCGTGGCTTTCCCGGACTTGGCCAACTTCTTCGGGCCCTCGGTGGGACTCTTCCAACCTGGGAACCTCAGTGGAAACAATGATCCCGTCAATCTTGTGGGACAGCATGTTGCCAAAGCCCGGCTCAATAACCTGGGTCCCAACCTCGGCTTTGCCTGGAATCCCAAAGGCGAGAAAGGATTCCGCGAGAAACTCTTCGGCAGTTCGACCGTAATACGTGGCGGCTTCGGCATGGTGTATTACGACGAGGGCTCGCAGATGTTCGCCGACGGCGCCGGAAATAACCCTGGCAAATTGCAAACGCTGCAGCTCGTTCCCGGGGTGAATGGCGTTCCCTTCGGCTTGACCCTGCAGTCGCCGCTACCCACTAACTTCACGGCATTTCCCGGCGCCTACTCGACTACCTTCCACCAGGCTGATTTCACCTTTGGCAACACGTTCCAGACCATGGCTCCCAACCTGAGGACACCGTACACGGAGAACTGGAACTTCGGCATCCAGCGAGAAGTTACCAGGAACACCGTGCTTGAGGTTCGCTATGTCGGCAACGCCAGCCACAGCGGGTGGCGGCGCATCAACTACAACGAAGTGAATATTTTCGAAAACGGTTTTCTGCAGGAGTTTCAGAACGCCGCAAACAATCTGAGTATTTGCACTGCCAACCGCGTTGCTTGCACAGGGTCGCCGACCGGTGCTTTGACCTTTGCCAATAAAGGACTGCCAGGTCAAGCTCCGCTGCCGATCTTTGACGCCGCGTTTGGCGCGCGCGGAACGTGCGCCAACTGTGGAGCGCTTACGACTGGCCAGGGCTACGGAAACGGTACTTTTATTACGGATTTGCAGCAGGGCCAGGCCGGCGATCTGGCGAACCGCCTGGCCATCGGTCAGCCTTTTGTCTGCCGCATGTTCGGGAGCACTTTCGGCCCATGCGCGAACAAGTTCGGGTTCAACGCGCCGGGGGTTTATCCCATCAACTTCTTCCTGACCAACCCGTTTTCGCTGTCCAACAATAGCGGCAACCTGTTCCTTACCGAAGATAGCGGCGCCACCAACTACAACGGCATGCAGGTCAATCTGCGCGGTCGGCGCGGCAACGGTTTCAACTACGTTGCTAACTATACGTGGAGTCACTCCTTCAGCAACGTCTGGGGCGACAACGCCGACAACAACGGGGCCATCAAGACCATCCGTAACAAGGCCGGCGACATGGCCCCTGCTATGTTTGATCAGCGCCATGTCTTCAACTTCTATTCCCTCTACGACCTCCCCTTCGGGCGAGACAAACTGGTCAAGATCAGCAACCCGGTCCTCAACGCTGTCGTGGGGGAATGGAAGCTGTCGGGGATCTTCACGATGGCTTCCGGTGGCGTGTTCCGGCTTGGGAGTGGCCGGCTTACCGTCAACACTAACGATGCCGGCATCAACCTGGCGCCCGGCGTAACCGCCGCCCAGGTCCAGCAGGCGTTCTCCATCGCGCCTGTGCCCAACAGCACAAACAGGTATTTCCTGCCGGCATCCATGATCGGGTCCGACGGCAGAGCTAACCCGAACTTTTTTATCACTCCGACCACGCCGGGAGTTTTTGGCAATTACCTCTATCTCTATGGCCGGAACAACTGGAACATTGATTCTTCGATCGAGAAGAATTTTTCGATTACGGAAAGATGGAAGCTGGGCCTGTGGATGTCGGCGCTCAATGTGCTGAACCATCCCATTTGGAATCCGGCAAATCCGGGGACCACTCTCAGCATTCAGAGCACGACGTTCGGGCAAATGACACAGCCGACGAACGGCGCCCGTGTCCTGCAGTTCAGGGCCATGGTTACTTTTTAGGGATGTTTCGCTGAGGCACGAAACAATAGCGTCTGTGCCGGACCCGAACAGGGTTCCGGCACAGACGTTTATTCTGCGGGCGTAAATGCTTCGTAATACTGACGGACCGGTTTTCTGGAATATGGATTTCGAACGTAGAAACGCGACATTGTCGCGTCTCTGAGACGTGGCTGTGCCACATCTCTACGTTGAGAGTCTCAGACGGATACCGTTTTCGAGCGAAGCGCTTTCGATCTGTAGAGTTCCACAGTTGTCCACCAGCCAATCCGGACCGGCAGCGCGCAACTCTGAATCGGGCATCGTTGTGCGGAAGGCAAGGACACGGGCCCCGGCGGTTTTGCCGGCTTGAATCCCGGCAGGCGTATCCTCAACAACGATGCATTGCTCAGGAGCGAAGCCGAGGAGCGCAGCGCCTTTCAAGAACGGTTCGGGATGAGGTTTGCCGTGGACAACGTCACTGCCGGTGACAAGAAACTGAGGCAGCGGCAAGCCTGCTGCGCGAAGCCGTACTTGCGCCAACGGTCTTGTCGATGAAGTCACCAGCGCCCACAGGGGCGCGGGCAGGAGGGAAAGGATCTGTTGGGCGCCTGGGCAGGCGGTTACTCCGGCAAGATCCTCCATCTCGCGTCGCTCCACTTCCCGGTTCTCGGCCAGGTGATCGGCGTGGGGTAAGAGTTCGCGAATGGTGGTGATGCTGGGCCGGCCTTGCGCCATCGCGGCCACGGCGGCGGGCTCGAAGCCTCGTTCAGCGGCCCATTGCTTCCAGACTCGGGCCACAGCCGGGGTGGAATCGATGAGTACTCCGTCCATATCAAAGAGCAAGGCGCGGCAGTTGATGGTGAGCACAGAGGGGATGATAAACGATCAACGGCGGATTGTTCCCGCAGCGCGGGACCAAAAACGGTTAATTTGCCAAAATTCGAGACGTGATCCAACGTTTTGCGTCAGAACACGAAACATGAACGTAGAGACGCGGCATTGCCGCGTCTAAAAGCCGGGAGCCTCGGCATTGCCTCAGGACCTACAAATCTTCGTGGCGCGAACAGAGAGACGTGGCAATGCCAAGTCTCTACGTTGGGATATCGGGAGCCTACGGTTCTCCCGAATTGAACCGTAAGGCAGGAGCGAGGGAAAAACATGGCATCAGAATCCAGGCACAAGCAAGAGAGGTACAAGGGTCTGCCCTTAAAGGTCGGGTTCCTGATCGCAGGCGTGTTGCTGGCCAATATCGCGTATGCCCAACCCCGCCAGGAGCCTGGACACTCCATCGGCAAGGTCTCGACCGAGGGCAACCTGATCGTCATGGAGTTGGATGAAGGTGTGCTGGGGAAAGCCAACCTGTTTGATCTTGTTGGACGCACGCTGCGCTTCGTCCCGGAGGGCCAAGGCTATCGCGGCGAGAATGTTGCCCTGCAATGGGACGCGGATTTCGGCACACCGCTCAGCGGACCTCAGGTGACGCTCCACAACTTCAAGTTCCCCTATTCCGGCAAGAGCTGGGATACCTTCTCCGTGGGCAGCAACGGATCGATTACTTTCGGCGCAGATTCTGAACGCGGCGAAGCGAATCGTCCGGGGCGGGTTGCGGCTGAAGGCGGCCGGGGAGGCGGAGTTACCATTGGACGGTTCGACCAGCTGACGCAAGCCGCCCGCACACTGATCAATACAGTCCCGGCGATCTGTGTTTTCCTGAAGCCGCGTCTCTCAGGATCGCGCTATATAAAGGAGGCTCCAGACCGGATCACGATCACCTGGGATCTGACCGAACCGGTCGGGGGGATCCAGGATTTTACCTGGGTGAAGACCACCAACCGATTCCAGGCGGTGCTCAGGAGTGATGGAGTCATTGAGATGTCGTACGAGCAGGTGGCCGCGAAGGACGCTATCGTCGGTCTCTACCCAGTGTTGACGGCGGGCAAGGAACAAGTGCTCGCAACCTTGACGGGGAAAAAGAATGTTTCCGTGGCGCCCCACTTCAACATCCAGAAGATAAACGTAGCGCTCGTTGACAACCTCTTCGTGAAAGTCACGCTTGAGGCGCGTGGCCCGGTCCTGCCGGAAGGCGATCCGGCATTGCCAGGCATTGCGTACCGGATCTACTTCGATCGACACAAGCCATCTGCCGCACACTCGGGTAGCGCCGAAGGTAATCCTCAAGCCGATGCAGTCTGGACGATTCGAGGCTTCGGAGCGCAGGGACGAGCTGCATCTCGATCGAGATACTTCGCGACTGGGCCGGGCGTTAGCGGGGAAGTGAAGGCCAGCGCGAACACTCTCTCGATCCAGGGAATTCTGCCTGCGGCATTGAAGGGCGTGGATCAGGTAACGGTCTACGCGGAGGTCATCGCTCCCGGAAATCCAACTGCTGTCGATCAAGTATCTCCACATGATGTAAGGCTGCCGGCAATTCGCGGACCCGAGGTTGACCTTTCTTCACTGACCCGACAAGACGGTCCATTCGCAGTCGTCTACGAATCGTTTCACTACCTGGCCTTGCCCAATTCGCGGGACTTGGCGTGCACCGTCATCAAGGGTTTGGGCGATAACTTCGACTTCCTGGCTTACTATTCCGACTTCCGCGTCGACAACCAGGAAGCCGGGACTCCCAGCAACGGTCCGTTGGGAGGAAACGTGACCGGGATCGGAGCCACGCAACGAGGACTGGAGAGTTACTGCAGCAGCGGAAGGTTCCAGTGGGCGTTCGTGCAGCCGGTTTACGTCGGCTCCAATCAAATGCAGGAACGGCCACCGGACGGGGTGACAGCGAACAACAACCGTGACATTGCCTTCTATGCCGGCCAGCTCGGCGAGCGCTCGCCTGACGGCAAGATGCTTGGCTACAACCTGGCGATGTCGCAGATTGGACATGAGATGGGCCATCGCTGGGCAGCATTTGTTTCCGCGAAGGTGAATGGCGAGACCATCCCGTTGGGGCCCACGCACTGGGCAAGAGGGCTGCAGGCACCGGTGGCATTCCCCTACCAGCGTCCGATTGAGGCTTCCGCTATGGGTGGTGGTGTCTGGTTGGACAACTTCGACGGCACTTATACCCAGCTTGACGACGATTACTACGTGCCCGCAACCGGCTGGTCGTACCTCGATCTCTATCTGATGGGCCTGATTACAGCGGAGGAGGTGCCGGATTTCTTCTTGCTTAGAAACCTGACGTTGGCCGGTAGGGATGGCAACGGACATCCGATCTTCAAAGCGGACAGGGTAAAGGTCACCATCCAGGACGTCATCGCGGTCGAGGGACCTCGTCTGCCGGCGGTCACACAGTCACAAAAGAATTTCAATACCGGGATCGTGGTGGTAGTTGAGCATGGGAACAAACCAACCCGTGAGCTGATCGAGCGAGCCAATGGCATTCGCGAGAGGTGGATTGACTATTGGGCGACCACTACGGGGCATAGATCGTCGATGACGGCAAGTCCTCATGTTTCTGCAAGCGAAGCACAAGGCAAGCCGAGTGTTGCGACTCCGACGGGGGCGAGCAAGTGAATCGCCGAAATCGCCGTGATCGGAGGACTTGGTCCGAAATCACGACCGTAGAGACGCGGCATTGCCGCGTCTCACTCTAGAACCGACGGCATATCTCGGGTACCACCACGGTGTGGAAGCGCATAAACATTGAGACGTGGCGGTGCCACGTCTCTACGGCCAGGATGTTTTGCCGGTCTCGTCCGATGTCGCGCGATTGCGCGCGATCACGGCGATCCCATTCATTGCCCTGCTTCCGCTGCAACATATCCCACGCTTTTCAGCGCGGGCCCGGACGTGCTCATAAAATCGGCGTAGCTACGCTTGCCCTTTGCGATTTGTTCCTGCAACTGCTTATGGACCGCGATTTCCGATTCAGTGGGGGGCATATCCGATCCGCCGCCTCCCCAGTTGTTGTCGAGAATGCTGCCCAGGTAGCCAAGTTCCTCCATCAGCCGCATGGGATGGCGGAAGGAATCTTCAGTCCGGCCGGTAAGATGTACGTCGACCATTCCGGCCTCCACGGCTATGGCTGCTTCTTCAAGCTTTCTCGCCTGCTGCAAGGCGACGCCCTGGTTGGGTTCATCGCGCAGCGCGGCTTGCCGGAGCTGGCTGACAGTGCGTATCCACTCCAGGCGATTGATCAACTCGGCCATTTCGCTCAGCTCAGCACGGATCTCCAGCATAAAAGCCACTTGCTGGTTGATTTGCTCGCCGCTGCCGACGGACTTGGGATCACGCAAGACCGTGAGCGGCGCCGACAGTGTCTTACCTCCGGCGGTCAACTTGATTGTGTAGGTGCCCGGTGCGACAGGGACGTTTCCACGGAACGGGCCATAGCTGAGCAAGGGGCGCCAGCCTTCGGCGCTAAGCTTCACCCAAGGCTCGCCAGGAGGGCTGGTCCTTAGCCTCACCGGAGTTGCCATCTCGTAACGCAGATCCCACCAAACGCGGTTCACTCCGGCTCGTCCCGTCTCCGATAGCTTGCGAACCTGCTGGCCAGCGGGGCCAACAATCGTGATCTCCACTTTGCCGGGACTCTTGAGATAGAAGTTAATGTCGGCGCCTGGCGGGGGGTTCTGGCCGTTGGCTTGTCCGTTGACGTCGGTGGCCCGATTGGTTGCGAGCGTGCGATACCGGTAAGCCGGGCGCGGCGCGAACAAATACGCATCCGAGCTCTCTGCTTTATCGAGTTCGCGTAGCGGCCCAATGTCGTCCAGGATCCAAAAGCCGCGGCCATAAGTACCGATCACCAGATCGCTGTACTGCGGCTGCACAACCATCTGGTACATGGGAACGGGCGGCAGGTTGTTATGCAGCCTCGTCCACGATCCGCCGTCGTTCAGTGAGAAATAAACCGCATTGTCAGTACCCAGGAAGAGCATGCCTTTGCGCACCGGATCTTCGATGATGCTCCGCGCGCTGCTGTTCATGCTCTTGGGAATGTCACTGCTAATCAGCTTCCAGGTGCGTCCGAAGTCTGCGGTCTTGTAAACGTTCGCGTCGTAAATGCCTTGCTGCTGCAGATTGATGGCCACGTAGGCGGTGCCGGCATCGAAGTGCGATGGCTGAAGCCCCCACACCCAGCCCCATGGCGGCAGATTGGGGATATTTTTCGTCACGTTGGACCACGTCTTGCCCCCGTCGCGCGTGACGTTGACCTGGCCATCGTTGCTCCCGGTCCAAATCACGCCTTTTTGCACCGGAGATTCCTTGATCACATACAGGATCGATCCATCGTAGGTGCCGGGCGGGTTGTCCAGCGCAACTCCTCCCGAATCCTGCTGGTGAGTTTTGTCGTTGGTGGTCAGGTCGGGACTGATGACTTGCCAGGTTTGTCCGCCGTCGGTTGTTTCGTGCACGTATTGGCTGCCGACATAGACCCGGTTGTGGTCATGCGGAGAGATTTCAATGGGCGCGGCCCAGTTCCAGCGATACTTCACCTGCTCCGGAGTCCATCCGTATGTAGGCTCCGGCCAAGGCGAGACCATACGAGACTGCCCGGTCGCGAGGTTCACGCGGCTGATCTGTCCGTCGAAACACCCGTCCCAGACGATGTTGTTGTCCACCGGATCCGGAGTGGCGAAGCCGCTCTCGCAGCCGCCGACCTGAATCCAATCTCCCGGACTGATAAAGCCACCGAACAGACCTCCACGAAAGCTTCTCAGATTGTTGCTCGGCCCGCGAAAAGTTTCGCCATCCTGCCGGTTGCCGTAGACGTTGTACGGGACTTGGTTGTCGACGCTGACGCCGTACATTTGCGCGATCGGCAGCACTACGCGCCGATAGCTCAGGCCTTTGTTGTTGCTGATTGAAGCGCCGGCATCGTTTGCCACCAGGACACGATTAGGATCGGCCGGGTCGAACCAAACGTCATGATTGTCGCCACCGGCGGAAGCGGGCAACGGATCTACGAGCGTCTCGCCGCCGTCACGGGAGATGCTGAAGGCAACCGCGACGAAAAAGATCAGGTTTGGGTCGTCGGGAGCTACTGCGAAACGGGTGTAGTAAGGCGCTCGCTCATCGAGAATGTGCGATTGATTGACGACCCTCCAGGTAGCGCCTCCGTCGTCGGAGCGATAGAAGCGGGGCGTGTCTTCCTCGATCAGCGCGTAGATGCGGTTCGGATTGCTGGGAGCAATGCCGAGTCCGATCTTGCCGATGCTCTTGGCTTCGGGCGGCAACCCGTGGCCTGCGACGCGGCTCCAGCTCTCTCCGCCGTCATGGGTGACGTAGATTCCGCTCGACGGGCCGCCACTCTTCAGGTTCCAGGAATGAATTTCGATTTGCCACGCGCCTGCGAACAGCGTTTCCGGATCGCGCGGATCCATGACCAAGTCCGAGCAGCCGGTATTCTCATCCACAAACAGCACCTGCTTCCAGGTCTTGCCTCCATCCACGGTCTTGAAGACTCCGCGTTCGCGCTGCGGTTTATGCATCTGGCCGGCAGCGCAGACGTACACGATGTCGGGATTCGTAGGATGGATCAAGACGCGAGCGATGCGCCCGGTTTCCTTCAATCCCATGTGATGCCAGCTGCGACCGGCGTCGTTCGACTTGTAGACTCCGTCGCCAATGCTCATGTAAGGACGAATGACAAAAGCCTCACCCGTGCCGGCCCACACTACGTTGTGAGCCGAGGGGGCGATAGCCAGCGCACCGATCGCGGCAACGTCCTGGTCGTCGAAGATCGGCCGGTAGTTCGTGCCATCCTCGGTCTTGAAGATGCCGCCCGACGCAGCTCCTATATAGGTGACATTGGGATTGCCGGGCTCGCCGACGATCGCGGCTGCGCGATTGCCCACGACGCCGATGGTTCGAAAGCGCAGCGCGCCCAGTGGGGAGTTGTCCCCAGGGGCGGCCGCCTCAGCATTTCGCCGCTGACCATTGAGACTCGCCGGAGTGCTGAGCACGACAAACATCGTCGCAACCGACGCTACGTTGAAACACCATCTCCGCATCGCCATCTGGAACCTCCCGTCCACAAAGAATTTGTAATTGTGGACCAGAAACGCTTCTTTGACGCCGGATATTGTATCGAGCATGTAAGCGCTTGCAAAGGGCTGGGTTTTTGGTACAGTGGTCGCGTTGTGACACTGGCCGGTGTGGCACCGGCACTCTTGCCGGTGCTTGTTTCCTCGAGAAGGACGCTTAAGCACAGGCAAGAGTGCCTGTGCCACAAAATCAACAACGGTAGCAATGATGAAACTCTCTTCTCTCGTGTTCCTGCTCGCAGCCTACGCACCGGCGTTCGCGCAAACCGCACCCCTTCCGCCCGCGCCGGCGCGGCACATCGTGACCGTCTCGCCGGCCAACAACCGGGGCAGTGAACCTTCCATTGCGGTCAATCCAAACAATCCCGCGCAAGTGGTTGCGGCGTTCCAGCCGGCGACCGTTGCCTATTCCACTGACGGCGCGCAGAGCTTCACAACGGCCGAACTGCCCGCCGTCGAGGGCTGGCGGGGAGGCGGCGATGTTTCGGTAGCCTTCGACAACAAGGGCCACGCCTACCTGGGCACATTGCACTTCGACAAGCTTGGCAGCGCGTCCTATTGGGCGCACGGTGCGGGACGCAACGGCATCTTCGTTCGCCGCTCACTGGATGGCGGCAAGACCTGGGAGAAGGATCCGGCGACGGTGAGAGCCTGGCAGGGCAACGAGCCCGACATTCAATGGGAGGACATGCCGCGCGTCTTCGCCGACACCCAAGCGCACAGCCCATATGCCGGGAACGTTTACGTCGGATGGATCGAGTGGCAGATCAATAAGTCCATCATCCTGTTCGCGGGTTCCACCGATGGCGGAAAGAGCTTTTCGCCGCCGATACGCATCAGCACCCATGCCGGGCTGCCCCGCGATGACAACGGCGGGCTGGTCGGCTTCGTTGGCGTCGTGGATTCCGACGGGACCGTCTATGCCATCTGGAATGACGGCTTGACCATCACATTCACGCGCTCACACGACGGCGGGAAGACTTTTGAGCCCTCGCGCGCGGTAGAGGAAGTCGGGCCTCCTTACTTTGGCGGAGCGGGCGGCATTCCGGGTGTCTCGCGCGCGATGGGATTTCCGCAGATCGGGGTTGACGCGCGCAAGAACAAAGGCGGCCTGTACCTGGCTTGGAGTGATTTCCGGAACGGTGACGTTGACGTGTTCTGTGTCGCCTCGAAGGACCACGGCCGCACCTGGTCAAAGCCGGTGCGCGTCAACAGCGATCCGATGCACGACGGCATCGATCAGTTCTTTCAGTGGATGACCGTGGATCCAGTAACCGGCGACGTTTACCTGCAGTTCTATGATCGCCGCGATGACCCCGCCAACCGCAAGACAGGGTTCACGTTGGCCCGTTCCACAGATGGCGGAAAGACGTTCACCAATTACGCCTGGGCGGAGACGCCATTCGAGTCGGCGAACGCCTTCCTCGGCGACTACACCTGGATGGCCGCCTACAATGGCAAAGTGTACGGCATCTGGACCGAGGCTCTGCCGGCCTCTGCCGATACGCAACAGCAGCCGGCGGGCCGCCCACCTCGGGCCGCAACCGCGGTGCGTGTGGGCTTTGCGGATTTTTCGGGGGTGAAATGAGGCGAGCCGGATTTTCTCACCACGAAGGAGACGGAACCGGAGGAAATCGTTGATGTAGAGACGTGGCACGGCCACGTCTCAACGCTGTCGGTCTTAGAGGATGCGTCGTAAAACGCATAGACAATCAAAGAAAAATGTTGTGTCGGCCCCCAAACGTTGTAGCGGTGTTAAGAGTGAGACGTGGCCGTGCCACGTCTCTACGGCCACCTTCTTTCATAGTCACACGCTCACTAGCGAACCTTAGGAATTGGTCCCAGACATGAACACATCATCTCGATCCCTTGCAACTCTGGTCGTTCTCGTCGCATTCTTCATCCTGCTGCCGGCGGCGCATTCGCAGAACCTTTCTCCCGCACCCGGAAAGATCATCAACTCGTTGACGCCCGCGCCGGGCTACTTCACCGAGCCTGGTATCGCCGTCAACCCTCGGAACCCCCAGCAAGTCGTGGCCGTATTCCAGGACAACGCGCACGCTTCCTATTCCGTGAACGGAGGCCGGGATTGGCAGCCGGCCAGCGGAGTGGAGCCACCCAACTACCGGGTTTCGGGTGATGTCTCCGTTACCTACGACGCTCAAGGCCACGCCATCATTTGTTATATGGCGTTCGACAAGCTGGGAACGTTCAATTACTGGGGCCATAACTCATCACGAAACGGGCTCTTCGTCCGCCGGTCCCTGGATGGCGGAAAAACCTGGGAAGCCGATCACATCCCCATCATCGAACATCCCACGGAACCGGGAGTCCCCTGGGAAGACAAACCTTACATCGTGGCCGATAACACCAAAGGGCCGCACGCGGGGAATCTCTACGTGGGTTGGACCCGATGGACGCTCACGGATTCGGAGATCCTGCTCTCGCGCTCAACTGACGGCGGGAAGACCTGGTCGAAACCCATTGAAATTGACGACCACCCAGGCTTACCCCGAGACGACAACGGAGCGCTCGAAGGCTTTGCCGCAGCGGTCGCGCCGGACAGCACAGTCTACGCCGTGTGGAGCAGCGGCGAAGGCATCGTGCTGACCTCGTCGCGGGATGGTGGCCGCACTTTCTCGCGCCCTCGGCTCATTTTGCATACTGCGCCCATCATGTTTGCGGTCCAGACCCTGGAACGAGCCAATGGCTTTCCGCAGATCGCCACGGACCCGAAGAGCGGGCGTCTTTACGTGACGTGGAGCGATTATCGTAACGGTGACCTTGATATTTTTTGCGCAGCGTCGGCGGACAACGGAAAGACCTGGAGCGAACCCGTGCGGGTGAACAGCGATCCCCTCCACAACGGCGCCGATCAGTTTTTCCAGTGGTCGGCTGTGGATCCCACGGACGGCTCTGTGAATGTAGTTTTCTATGATCGTCGCAGCGACCCCGCAAACCGCCAGCAGACAGTAGCGTTGGCCCGCTCGTCGGACGGCGGCCGAACTTTCGTGAACTATGCCTGGACCGATAACCCGTTTGAGGCCGGCGGCGTTTTCTTTGGTGACTACACCGGAATCGCTGCCTTCGGCGGACGTGTCTATGGGGTGTGGACGGAAAAGCCGCCGAACCAGGAGCCTGCCCAAAACTCTCCTGGTGCTCCGCGGCGAAGGCAAGGCACGGTGGTCAAAGTAGGAGTTGCCGATTTCTCGACGGCAGAGAAGCGTGGCAACGGAAACTGAAGGGGTCAGGCACGTGCGTGGATTACAAGAACATTCGCCTGCGATGTCGAAACAGTTAAAACTCCTGGCGGAAGATCTCGTTCAAACTCTTTTCATTCCGCTGTGTAACTACACTCTCGACCCGACCCCGAACTTTGTCGTTGCTGCGGAAGAAGGCAAGCGCCGCAATCACGTCTTTGGCGATACTTGCGCTACACTCCGCGAGCTGCGCCAGCAGAAATTCAATTGCCGGATCTGACCGGATCATGGCTATCGCCAACAGCACGCTTCTCCTGAGCGAGCCGCCTGCCGTCCTCTCCCATCTGGCCTTCAGCAAGTCGAAAGCCTCGGGCAGCCGCGATGATCCCAAGGCCAGCAGAGCTGCTTCAGCAACGGCTAAGTCTTCGGAATCTGTAAAGCCGGCAATCAGTAGCAGAGAACTCTCCGGCGCGGCTGCCAGCAGTCCGGAAAAGCATTCGGCGAGGACGGCAGGTTCGTTCTCGCCCGTGAGTATTTTCAGTCTGAGCAAGAGAGCGCCCGCCGGACCGCCGTTCGCAGCCAGAGCGCGGACAGCGCCGATCCTTGCTTCTGGCCACTCGTCGACCAGCAAGGAAACAATTTCAACCAGCGCGACTGGATGCGATGTGCGGGCCAGGGACATGGCGCTGATTCCCCGCAGCTTGGCTGCGGCGTCCACGGGCGGACCAAACGACCCCTCCATCTGTACGTGGTGAATGCCCAGTAGAAAAACCTCGGGCTCCACATAGTCCAGCTCATACAGAGCGCTCACAACCTCCGTTGTAGCCGCACAACCTTTGTCCAGTTTGGCCGGGTTCTTCATCAATCGATGAAACGCGCTCACGAGATCAGGAACCAGCTCCGTCGCGCGCGCCTGGCACGCGATCTTCGCAGCTTTCGCCACTACGAGGTTGGACCGGTCCCCAAGAAAGCGCTTGAGCTCCACGCCGAGGGAAGGACCTTCCGCATGATTTTTGAGAGCGGCAAGGTGGTCTAGCGCTTGTTCAACTGGATCGGGCTTTTTCAAAACAGTAGATCCTAAGCTTCAGAGTGATGTTTTGACTTAGGAATTATCGACGTATTCGGAGGCACGTTCAAATTATCATGGCGGATGACAATCAATGCGCCGTTTCCGTAAACGTCACCACGGGATGGCCGAGCCCAAACGGCCCTCGGCCGTGACGTGTGCGAACTAAGGACAAAACGGCATGTCCAATCATGCAAGCGCTTGCATAAGACGTCGCCTGAAGATATACTCCGCCTGAACAAGTAATCAGCACTTAGCAATCAAGCCGTTAGTCGGCACGTCTAACTGCGGAATGCCGACTGCTGAATGCTTTTCCGGAGTCGAAACATGAGGCGATATGGCAGTATAGTCGCGGTAGTGTCGGTGATATTTGCGATGACGACTTTCTCTCGGAGCGCGGATACAAAAACATCGTCCCAGTCCAAGATACAAAAGCGCGCCTTCGGCACGGCCGACGGCGGCTTAGCCGTGGACCTGTACGTCCTGCGCAACAAGTCGGGGATGGAAGTCTCCATCACCAACTACGGTGGCGCTGTCGTCTCTCTGAAAGTCCCTGACCGGGCAGGGAAGTTCGCAGACGTCGTATTGGGCTACGACGACGCGCAAGGGTATGTTGCCGACAAGGCCTACTTTGGCGGCATCATCGGCCGCTATGCCAATCGCATCGCCCATGGCAAGTTCACTCTTGGCGGCGCCAACTACTCGGTGCCGAAAAATGACGGCGAGAATGCATTGCACGGTGGGCTCAAGGGCTTCAACAAACGAGTATGGACCGCCAAAGATGTTTCCAAGAACGGCGCACAAGCGCTTGAGCTTAGCTATCACAGTCAAGACGGGGAGGAAGGGTACCCTGGAAACCTGACGGCGAAGGTCGTTTACACGCTGACCGACAACAACGAGCTGAAGATCGAGTATCTTGCCAGCACCGACAAGGACACGGTGGTGAATCTGACCAACCACTCCTACTTCAATCTCGCTGGGCAGGGAAGCGGCGACATTCTGAGTCAGCGGCTTACCATCCACGCTCAGGAATTCAGCCCCGTGGACGCCACCTTGATTCCCACAGCGGAGCCCCGCAGCGTTCGCGGCACTCCTTTCGATTTCAGCCAGGCTGAAACCATCGGCGCGCGGATCAACCAGGACGATCAGCAGCTCAAATTCGGCCACGGCTACGACCATAACTGGATCTTGAATCCCAACGGAGAGCATAAGCTCTCATTGGCAGCGGAAGTGTACGAGCCGCAGAGTGGGCGCGATCTGGAAGTCTGGACGACGGAGCCCGGTGTGCAGTTCTACAGCGGCAATTTCCTCGATGGCACGATTCATGGCAAGGAAGGCAAAGTTTACGGGCATCGCTCCGGGCTATGTCTCGAAACGCAGCACTTTCCTGATTCGCCCAATCATCCCGCATTTCCGTCGACAGTCCTGAAGCCGGGCCAGACCTTTCATTCGACGACGGTGTACAAGTTTTCTGCGCGCTAAAACGGACACCTGTACGTAGAGACGCGACATCGTCGCGTCTCTGAGACGTGGCCATGCCACGTCTCTACGATGGGAGCATCGTTAGCCGGGAGCCGGGGAACCGTGGCCCAAGGCGTGACTTGGCCTGGCCGAAGCCCGCTTACCGGGAGCGCGCCCTGTTGACTCGCGCACCACGAATTGGGGATCGATCACCACTTCGCCACCCACGGCGCGGTGCTTTTTGGGATCCGGCACCAGACTCTCATACATTATGTGGCCGATCTGTTCGCGCGGGATGTGGACCGTAGTTAGCGGCGGCGAGGAAAATTCAGCCAGGCGAATGTTGTCAAAGCCGGTCACGGAAACATCTTCAGGAACGCGGAGCCCTTGCTCGCGCAGCTCTCGCAGCACTCCCACGGCCATGAAGTCGTTCACGCAGACGATGGCCGTAGGGTCCAATCCCGACGCGAGCAACTCACGCACTGCTTGCCGCCCACCCTCGAGTCCGTCGGGGCCGGTGGCAACGTGGACCTCAGGCTTGGGAGAGAACATCGCGACCGTTTCCAGGAACGACTTGCGGCGCTCGTCGATCGGGCCCAAGGTGACGTGATGACCGACAAAGCCCATGCGGGAGTGTCCCAGCGAATATAGGTACTCCACGATTTGTTTCATGCCTTTGCGATAGTCGACGCGAATGTTGGTGATGTTCTTCGTGGGAATGCCGACGTCGTAGAAGACCACAGGAATCTGGTTGTTGTTGAGCATCTCGAGCAGATCGGAGTCCATTTCGGACACGATGGCAGCCAGGCCTGCAACCCGCCAGCCGATCATCAGCCGGATGCTGGTCACCAGTTGCTCGGATTGATAGTCAGTGTTGGCGACCACCACCTGATAGCCTTTCGCGTGGGCGTCAGATTCCAGAGTGCGGAAGATGTCGAAGAAGAAAGGGTTCTCCATGTTGGAGACGATGATTCCCAGGGTGCGGCTTCGTCCCCTGGCCAAGGAGCTGGCGTGCAGGTTGGGATGATACTTCAGCTCGGACGCGGCCCGCATCACGCGGGCGCGGGTGGAACTCTTCACGATGCTGAAATCATTCAAGACGCGCGAGACCGTGGCAGTCGATACTCCCGCTTTCCTGGCGACGGCCTCCAAGCTTGCCGCTACTTCCCGAGGCTTTTTGCCACGCTTGGACATTCCCGTGTTTCCTCCCCGTAGGTCGTTCTTCGGTATTCTAACCCTGTAAGCGCTTGCCTTGCCTCAGTTGATTTTGCCCGGTGGCGCGCCTGCGACGCACCAAGCCGGAAAAACAGACCCTACAAACGCATGAACCGCGTTTAGGGCTGGCGCTGTAAGCGCTTTCATGTTAGCCTCTTGGCCTGAACTTTACGAAAAAACCTGGATTGGAGCGGAGACTTGCCGGCTTCACGAGGCGGGCAGCTCCGTCAAAATCAAATTTTTGAACCTTGCCTATGGCTCTGACTCTCTCTCGCCGGCAGTTCGTGCGTAATGCAGCTACCTTGTCCTTGCTCCCGCTTGTTCCCAGGAACCTCTGGACGCAGTCGGCATCGGCATCATCGAGCGCGCAACGCGTCCTGATCCACCCTGATGTCGAGATCGGTCTGGTCCGGCCCGAATTGCACGGGCACTTTGCCGAGCATCTGGGCTCGTGCATCTATGGGGGACTGTGGGTAGGCAAGAACTCTTCCATCCCCAACATCAATGGCTATCGCAAACAGGCGGTTGAGTATCTGCGCGAACTCGGCGTGCCGGTTCTACGTTGGCCGGGAGGATGCTTTGCCGACGATTACCACTGGCGCGACGGCATCGGAGCCCCCGCACAACGCCCCAAGCGGGTCAACATTCATTGGGGCGGCTATGTCGAGGACAACAGTTTTGGCACTCACGAATTTATAGGATTGTGCCGCCTTCTCAACGCCGAGCCGTACCTTGCCGGAAATGTCGGCAGCGGTTCTCCGCGCGAGCTGAGAGATTGGATTGAGTACTGCAATTTTCCCTCGGGCAGCACGCTGGCGGTGGAGCGCGCCGCCAACGGCTCGCCGGAGCCGTTCCATGTGCGTTACTGGGGTGTGGGGAACGAGAGTTGGGGATGCGGCGGCGATATGAAGCCGGAGGAGTACGCTACCTTGTACCGGGATTTCGCCGTGTATTGCCGCGAGTTCGGCGGGACCAAGCCATTTTTGGTCGCCAGCGGCCCTTCGGGGGCTGACGTCCGCTGGTCACGTGGGTTTATGGACAACTTGCGCGGAGCCCAACCCCAGGGCCTTTCCATGCACTACTACACCGGCGGCCGTGATCATGCAACCGACTTCACTCCCGAGCACGCCAATGATCAGCTTTCCCTCTATACCAGGGTTGAGCAGGCAATCGTGCAGCAAAGGCATGTCTTGGACGGCTATCGTGACGGCCAGAACGTAGGGCTGATCCTGGATGAGTGGGGCGTGTGGGACCGCATCCCGCCGGACGATGAGAAACGCTATGGAAAGCTATGGCAGCAGAGCACCATACGCAGCGCCGTGGCCGCCGGTCTGGGTCTGAACATCTTCAATCGCCAGGCCGACAAGCTGTACATGTGCAACATCGCGCAGATCATGAACGTGCTGCAGTCGCTGCTGCTCAGCGATGGACCCACCGGAGAGCATTGCGTTCGTACCACGACCTATCATGCCTTTTCTTTGTTCAAGCCTCATCGCTCCCAGCGAGCTGTCCGCATCGAGGCGGAGAACTCTTCTCCGCTTGGTCTCTCGGTTTCAGCCTCGAAGAGCGACAAGCAACTGGTGTTGAGTCTAGTGAACCCGCGCGGCGACGCCGACCTGCAAGTGGAGTGTACGCTGGCTGGCAGCAGCGCCAAAACCGGGAGCGCCCAGATTCTTCACGACCAGGACTTGAATGCTTACAACAGCTTCGAGCAGCCGGATCGCGTTGTGCCGCGACCGCATCCGGTGCAGGTCAATGGATCGAAAGTGCAGATCGATATGCCGAGGTTGTCGGTAGCCACGGTCATCCTGCAGACGGCGTAAGAATCGCCGACATCGCCGTCATCGCGCGAGATCGCCGAAATCGTCTAAAACATCCTTTGCCGTAGAAGGATGTAAAGGAAAACCGAAAATGTCAGACGTAGAGACGTGGCATTGCCACGTCTCAATGTTCGTACCCTTTCCACAACGTGGAGGGTACCCGAGATAATGTCGTCGATTCGAGAGTGAGACGCGGCAATGCCGCGTCTCTACGGTCGGGATTTCGGACGAAGGCCAAGCCTGCGGCCGATCACGGTGATGTCGCGCGATGACTGCGATTTCGGCGATTCCCTCCATTTCCCTTGACAAAGCAGGGCTGATCCCGTATTTTGCCTGTGCAAGCGTTTACATTATTCGCTCATAAACAGCTTTTGGCGCGATAGCCGGTTGCCCCGGCCGGCTTCTCCATTGCAGAGAGTGCACACATGCCATTTCCCCTCGCTCTTTGGGTCCAACCGTCAAACGGCCAGCTATTGTCTCTTCACTGGGTCGATGGCCTCATCATCCTCATCTACTTTCTTCTCGTTCTAGGGATCGGCTTTTATCTAAAGAAGTTTGCGAAAACGGGCGACGATTTCTTTCTCGCCGGGCGCCAGATGACCGCCTGGATCGCCGGGTTGAGTTTCCTGGCCGCCAACCTCGGCTCGCTCGAACTCTTGGGATGGGCTGCCTCGGCCTACCAATACGGGATTCTGGCCACGCACTGGTATTGGATCGGAGCCATCCCCGCGATGTTGTTCCTCGGCGTCGTCATGATGCCCTTTTATTACATCTCGAAGACTCATTCCGTTCCCGGCTACCTGAAGTTGCGTTTCGGGGAATCATCGCGCGCGCTGTCAGCGATCACCTTCGGCGTCATGACCGTGTTGATGAGCGGCGTGAACATTTACGCCATGGCCTTGGTCATGAAAGCCGTGCTGGGTTGGAACATTAACTTCAGCATATGGGTGTCGTCCCTGACGGTGGCCGTGTACGTGGTTTTGGGCGGGCTTTTGTCCGCGATCTTCAATGAAGTTTTGCAGTTCGTTCTCATCTGGGCGGGCGCCCTGATCGTCCCCATTCTCGGACTGATCGAGGCCGGAGGATGGAAGGGCATGACCGACCGCATCGCCCAGTCCTTTCCGTCGCATGATCACACGCACTTGTGGAGCACCATGGGCGGCTTCAACAACAACCCGATGGGCGTCCATTGGACGGGAATCGTGTTTGGACTCGGCTTCGTGATCTCGTTCGGCTATTGGACCACCGACTTTCTTGTCGTACAGCGAGTCTTGAGCGCGCGCGACTTGCGGTCCGCAAGAATGGCGCCGGTCATCGGCGCCGGCTTCAAAATGATGGTGCCCTTTATCGTCATCCTGCCCGGCCTGCTTGGGCTGGCGGTACTTCCGGAAAAACTTGTCGGCGAATCCCAGGCCGTGATCACTGGGGGACACAGTTACAACGAGGTGCTGCCGCTGATGCTGGCGCGGTACTGCGGTCCCGGCCTGCTGGGTCTGGGCATCACTGCCCTGATGGCAGGTTTCATGTCAGGCATGGCCGGCAACGTTAGCGCCTTCGCCACTGTCTGGACTTACGATATCTATCGTCCTCTCGTTCGCAAGACGGCCGAGGACGCGCATTATGTAAAGGTGGGCCGATGGTGTACGGTTTTGGGTGTCCTAATCAGCATCGCCACAGCCTATCTCGTCATGAACTTCGCGAGCATTATGGACTACGTGCAGGCCTTGTTCAGCTTCTTTATCGCACCACTTTTCGGCACTATTCTCTTGGGAATGTTCTGGAAGCGGGCGACACCTGCCGGCGGGTTCTGGGGGTTGCTGGCGGGGACTCTCTCGTCAATCGGCATGTGGGCGTGGGTGAAGGTCGACCCCGCAGCCCTCTCTTTCATCGCCTTGTCATCCAGCGCCAAGAGCATGGCGGAGAACATGTACCGCGGGCTTTGGTCTTGGCTGATTTGCGTGGCCGTGACCGTTGTTGTAAGTCTTGCATCGCAGCCCAAGCCGGTGGCTGAGCTTGCGGGCCTGGTTTATGGTACCGCTCCGTTGCCGAGTGAAGACGATGTGCCTCTCTACAAACGGCCTCTGTTCTGGGCTATTGTTGTCGGGTCGGTGTTCGTGATCCTGAACATCATCTTTTGGTAGGAGCAAATGCGCGTGGAAACCGCCACCAGTAAGAGCACGGATTCTGAAGTTAGGATTGAGAAATCGCATTCGCAAGAAGGGCGCATCTCGATATGGTTCTTCATCGGGATGCTGTTGCTGGTCTACGGTCTTCTGATTCTTGGCGCAGGGATTTACGATCTGTTTGTGCCGCCGGCGCAGCAACCGGTCTTGGCCAATTTGCACGCCGGCATCTGGTGGGGAGCCCTGCTCGTAGTCCTCGGCGGTTTCTACACCTATCGGTTTTCCCCCAGGAAGGAACGGTGATGAGCCAGACGGCGGAACGAAAGATGACACTCGGGTTGATCGTCGGGAATCGGGGATTTTTCCCTGACCACTTGGCGCGCAGCGGCCGCGAGGAGATGATAACCGCGCTGGAAGCGGCCGGCGTCAATGTCATCGTGTTGTGCGAGAGCCAATCCAAATTCGGGGCCGTCGAGACGCGCCAGGAAGCTATGTGCTGCGCGGATCTCTTTAAGCAGCACCGTGATTCGATCGATGGCATTGTCATAACGCTGCCGAATTTCGGCGACGAGCGCGCCATCGCCGACACTCTGCGCATGGCCGATCTCCGCGTACCGGTGCTGGTGCAGGCAAGCCCGGATACTCCTTCGAAGATGTCGATCCGCGACCGTCGCGACAGCTTCTGCGGAAAGATGTCGGTTTGCAACAATCTGACACAGTACGGAATTCCTTACTCGCTCACCACTCTGCATACCGAACTGCCCCAGTCCGACATGTTTCGCCAGGATCTCAATGCGTTTCTCGGTGTTTGCCGGGTGGTGAAAGGTTTACGACGACTGCGCATCGGCGCCATTGGGGCCCGCCCCGCGGCGTTCAACACTGTTCGTTACAGCGAAAAGATCTTGGAAGCCAATGGCATCTCGGTTGAGACCATCGATCTTTCCGAGATTTTGGGACGCATCAACCGGATGAAAGACGACGCTCCCGAGGCAAAAGCCAAGCTCGCGAGCATTAGCAAATACGTGTCCACAGAAAACATTCCACCTGCCGCCCTGCTGAAGATGGCCAAGCTGGGAGCGGTCATCGACGGCTGGATGCGGGACACCGACGTAACCATCAGCGCAGTCCAGTGCTGGACATCGTTGGAAGAGTACTTCGGCGTTGTCCCCTGCACCGTGATGAGCATGATGAGCAATGACGGCCTGTCAAGCGCGTGCGAGGTCGATATCAGCGGTGTGATCGGCATGCATGCTCTTCACCTGGCCTCGGGCACCCCCAGCGCCCTGCTCGACTGGAACAATAACTACGGAGACAATCCCAACAAAGCTGTTTGCTTCCATTGCAGCAACCTGCCCAAACACTTCTTCACAGAAGTGAAAATGGATTTCCAGCAGATCATTTCAGCGACTGTAGGAAAGGAGAACACCTTCGGGACGTGCGTGGGGCGCGTGAAGCCTGAGCCAATGAGCTATGCCCGGTTCTCTACCGATGACCGTACAGGCGCGATCCGCGGCTATCTGGGCCAGGGCCGGTTCACCAATGATCCGCTGGAGACTTTCGGTGGCGCCGGAGTCGTGGAAATCCCAGAGTTGCAACGACTGCTGCGTTTCATTTGCGAACGCGGCTTCGAACATCATGTGGCCGCGAACCTGTCCTCGGTCGGCGCGGTGGTTCACGAAGCCACAAAGCGCTACCTGAACTGGGATGTTTATCAGCACCAGCCATGAGTACCGTCGTTGCAGGAGTGGATTTCGGGACGCTAAGCGTCCGTGTCTCCCTGTTTGACAGCGAGCGGGGGCGTCTTGGTTTTGCCACGGCAGACTTCCCGCTCCATCGCCGCAAAGAGGATCCCGACCACGCCACCCAGAGCCACGATGATCACATGCGCGCGCTGGCTGCGGCCATGGCTCAGGTTTTGCATTCCTCGGGCGTGAATGGCAGTCAGGTTGCGGCACTGGCCATCGACACCACCGGTTCCAGCGTTATTCCGGTTGGAGATGGGTTGGTCCCTCTCGATGATTACTACCTCTGGTGCGATCATCGGGCATGGAAAGAAGCCGCCCGCATCACCGAGGTTGCGCGGGCCACGGGCTTGCAAGCCATCGAATGGTGTGGCGGCATCTACTCTTCCGAGTGGGGCTTTGCCAAGCTGCTGCACTGGCTCGGCCACAATCCCGACAAACGCGCGCGATTTGTAACCGCGCTCGAGCACTGTGATATGGCGGCGGCGGTCCTCTGCGGCATTACCGAGCCTTCCTGCCTTCCGCGAAGCGTCTGCGCCATGGGACACAAGTGGATGTGGAACAAAGCGCTGGGCGGGTTTCCTTCTGACGAATTCTTCACCGAAGTGGATCCTCTTCTTGCCGGCGTGAGCGCCAAACTGCAAGGGCGCTATGCTACCTCAGACACCATTGCCGGGCGCCTATCACCGCAATGGGCCGAGAAGCTGGGCTTGCGAAGCGACATCCCCATTCCTGTGGGAGCGTTCGATGCTCACTGGGATACGGTAGGAGCCGGCGGGCGATTGCACGACCTGGTGAACGTAATTGGGACCTCCACATGTATCGTGGGAATCGCGGAGGCCGTCGGCCTGGTACCTGGCGTATGCGGTGTTGTGCCGGGTTCTGTTGATCCGCGTTACACGGGAATCGAAGCCGGTCTTTCAGCCACCGGTGATATTTTTGACGCCATCGCCCGCCGCGCCGCGCAATCTCTTGCGGAAATGTCACGCTCTCTCGAAGCCTATCGGCCCGGCGAGACAGGCTTGCTCCGTCTCACCTGGGACAACGGTGATCGAACGGTGCTGGTGAACCCGGAGTTAGGCGGGATGACGCTCGGTTGGAACCTTACCCACACGGCGCTCGATGAGCTCTTTGCCGCCATTGAGGGCACGGCCTTCCACACCCGAATCATCCTGGAACGTATGGAACAGCACGGCGTCCGCATCGATCGCGTGATCAACGGCGGAGGCATTCCCAAGAAAAATGCCAAGCTGAATCAGATCTACGCTGATGTCCTCAACAAGCCGGTGCTGGTTCCGGAGGGCGACGTCACCAGCCTGGGATCAGCCATCTTCGCCTTCCTTGCCGCGGGCGCTTTCAAGACGCTCGAACAGGCTCAAGACGCACTGTGCCCTGAGTTCAGGATCTTTGAGCCGAACCCAAAAAACGCTGCTGTTTATAGCGAACTCTACCCGCTCTATCGCAAGCTGTACTTTGCGTTTGGCGACAAGATCTCCAAGCCGGCTGATGTCGGCGATGTATTGCCGCGGCTCAGGGGGATCGCCGCTGCGGCCAGGAGCGTTCAGTGAAATTGCAATCGCTCCGCGAAGAGGTCCTCGAAGCCAACTTGGAATTGGTGCGTCGTGGCCTGGTGATTGACACCTTCGGCAACGCTAGCGGCATTTCTCGTGAACAGGGTCTGGTTGTGATCAAGCCCAGCGGCGTTAGCTATGACCGGATGACACCTTCGGACTTGGTGATTACCGACCTTGAAGGGCGCATCGTGGAAGGCTCTTTGCGGCCGTCTTCCGATCTGCCCACGCATCTCGCTCTATATCGCGGGTTTGAAACCATCGGCGGCGTTGCCCATACGCATTCTCGCAGCGCTACGGCATGGGCCCAAGCAGGATGTCAGATTCCGTGCCTGGGAACTACCCACGCTGACTATTTTCACGGTCCTATTCCCGTCACCTCTTCCTTGCGCCCGGCGGAGATCGCAACTGACTACGAATTGAATACGGGTCGCGCAATCTTACGCACCTTGGACGGGCAGGATCCGCTCTCGATGCCGGCAGTACTAGTCGCCGGCCATGCACCTTTCTGCTGGGGAAGTTCCGCGAGCCGGGCAGCGCATATCGCCTGGATTCTTGAAGAAGTTGCGCATATGGCATACGCCAGCCTGGTCATTAATTCCAACGTCGCACCGCTCGCCGATGAACTGCGCGAGAAACATTTCCAGCGGAAGCACGGCCCAGCTGCCTATTACGGACAAAAAGCTGGCCGTTAAAGCGGTTGCTGCGGAGGCCGGAGCCATGAGCAAGCGTTATGATCGCCGCGACGTCTTAAAAGGGGCTGCTGTGGCCGGCGCTTCCTTGCTTCTTCCAGCGGGAGGGTGGTCCCGCTCGGCGGGATCAGGCCTGCGTCCAGAGCTCCACCAAGTGCCGGCTTTAGCCGCTGATGTCGAAGTCCAGGTCGCCTCTGTCAGCGCGCATACCTTGCGGCTTACAGTCCTCCCGATAAGCAATGGCCAGACAGCAGAAGTTCCGTCCAACGGTTCGCTGGTACAGCTGTCCTGGGGCGATCCCTTACTCAGGCTGAGAGGAGACGCGCCAGGCCGCATCATCAAAGCCGGGAACCTGCGCGTAAATCTTTCAACTACGCCGCTGTCTTTCACCACGACCACGGAGAGCGGGGAAGTCGTCCAGCGGCTCGAAGTTAACCGGGAGACGGGAATCGTCTCTTTCATTACCGGAGACGCACCCCTGTTTGGCTTAGGCGAGGGAGGGCCGCAGTTCGATCGCCGAGGCTCAGTCGATGCCATGCGCAGCGGCCAAGGTGGTTATCAGCTTGGGACGCACGGCGGCCGTGTTCCCATTCCTTGGCTGATTGGAACCGGGGGATGGGCGATGTATATCCACCATCCTTTTGGAACATTCGACTTCACCGGACCGGTAAGCAAGTTCACACCCGCCAACGCGGACCTTGGCTTGCCGCTCGATATCTTCCTGGTCGTTTCCCGGGACCCCAAAGTCATCATGTCCGAATATGCCAGGCTCACCGGACACGCGGAGATGCCGCCGCGCTGGAGTCTTGGCTACCAGCAGTCGCATCGCACGCTCGGGGGACGCGAGGAAATACTTGCTGAGGCCAAGACTTTTCGCGAAAAGAAACTGCCTTGCGATGCCTTGATCTATTTGGGCACAGGGTTCTGTCCCAACGGATGGAACACGCAAAACGGATCTTTCGTCTGGAATTCAAGAGCCTTCCCCGATCCCCCGGCCATAATCGATCAGCTTCACAAAGACAATTTCCGTGTCGTGCTCCACGCCGTGATCCTCTCGAACAGGCTGAAGGGGACAGTCCACGACGCTTGTGAGACAGCCCGATTTGACGAGCTGGAAGCAAGTTGCTATTGGGATGTACACCGCAAGGATTTCGCGATGGGAGTGGACGGCTGGTGGCCCGACGAAGGCGATCCGTTGGATATCGCGTCGCGATTGGCGCGGCACCGGATGTACTGGGAAGGCCCACAACTCGACCGTCCCAACGAGCGCCCTTATGCGCTCCACCGTAACGGCTACGCTGGCATGCAGCGCTACGCCGCGTTCCTCTGGTCGGGCGATGTCTACTCCACGTGGGACACTCTCAAGGTCCACGTTCCCATCGCCGTCAATACCGCGCTGACCGGCATCCCTTACTGGGGGACAGACATCGGCGGTTTCGTCCCCACAAAGGAATTCACAGCGGAGCTTTACCTGCGCTGGTTTCAGTTCGGCGCCTTCTGCACGCTCTTTCGCTGCCATGGCCGCACTTGGAAACTGCGCCTCCCCTGGGGATGGAACACCGGCGATCCTGGTCCGGTGGAGATCAGCAACTACCGGGGTGCGGCGATTCCTGACCCAAGTGAATTGCATAACGAGCAAGTCGAACCGATCTGCCGCAAGTATCTGGAACTCCGCTACCGGCTCCTACCTTATATATACAGCGCAGTTCGCGAGTGCGCGACGAACGCCATGCCCATCATGCGTGCGCTGTGGTTGCACTATCCCGACGACCCGGTAGCTGTAGCTCGCGGCGATGAGTATTTGTGGGGACCGAACCTTCTGGTTGCGCCGGTAGTCGAGTCCGGCGCAACCTCCCGCAAGGTCTACTTGCCGCGTGGCGCCTGGTTCGATTTCTGGACAGGCGAGCAGATCGAGGGCGGTCGCGAGATCAGCCGCAAAGTCGACCTGGAGACCATGCCCCTCTACGTGCGTGCAGGAACCATCCTGCCTCTGGGCCCAGTGAAACAATACGCAGAAGAGAAAGTCGACCAGCCGCTGTCCATTACCGTTTACCCGGGCCGTGACGCTTCTTTTCTCATGTATGAAGACGACGGTGCCTCGTTCAATTACCGTAAGGGAGAATGGATGGGGCTTCAGTTGGACTGGAATGATAGCCGGCGAATCCTGACGATGAATCTGGCAACGGGTTCGCGCATGCTGTCGCCACGGATGCGCAAAATCGAGGTGACGTTCAATGGAACCATGCGAGCAGTCGTTTTTGATGGCCATCCCGTGAATGTTTCGTTCTAACTCACTCTGGCGCAAGCTGTTCGCTAATGGCACGCTCGGTGCTCCATGATTGCCTTAGCCTCCGGTACTACAGTGTTTCCCCGACATCAATTCTCAATACTGTCACGGATTGTTTGCCGTGCGCCGGTTTTCTAAAATTCGCAACAACGTTTGAGGAAGTGGGCGGAAGAACCTCATGCGACAAGGAAGCTCACTTCGCCAAAGCCCCCAAATCCATGTTCACAGGAGCTAAGAGATGAAAAGCTTTTGGATGTTGGTTGCAATGACGGGTTTGCTCAGCTTTGCGTCATCGGCGCAGACGGCAAGTGGATCTGCTTCGGGAAATACCTCGGTGACTCCCGGCCAGGTTGGCGCCAGCGCCAATGCAAGCCAGAACACGCAAGCCGCAGGCGCGTCAGCGAATACCAATGCCTCGGCCCATGCTCAGGCTAACACCGAGCACAAGCAAAAACAGGAGAACTCCAAAGCGGGAGCGCGCAGCAGTACGGCCGGAAGCGCAAATGCTAGCAGCGCCGGCAGCTCTGCGGTACTTGCCAGTGGCAGCACGTTGAACGCTGAACTGACCCACTCGCTAGACGCCAGGAGCGCCAAGCCTGGCGACCAAGTGACGGCCAAGGTCACGGAAGATGTGAAGTCTAATGGCAAAGTAGTTATCCACAAGGGTTCAAAGCTCGTGGGTCACGTCACGGAAGCCCAGGCACGCAGCAAAGAAAGCGCCGATTCAAGGCTGGGGATCGTCTTTGACAAGGCCGTTCTCAAAGGCGGCGAGGAAATGTCGCTGAACGGAGCGGTCCAGGCGCTGGCGCCCCCGGTCAATGCCGGGCTTTCAGCCGCTGCCGACGAGAGCAGCAGCATCAGCGCTCCGAGCCCAGGTGGAGGAGGCGCACGCCGCTCTGGCGGAGGCGGACTTCTGGGCGGAGCAACGTCCACCGTGAGTGGAGCAACCTCGACTGCTACCGGCGCGGTCGGCGGCGCGACCAGCACAGTAGGCGGTACGGCTACCGGAGCCGTGAACGGGACCACGTCACTCGCGGGAGGCCTCACGGCGCAGGGCAGGCTAACCAGCGCCAGCCAGGGAGCGATTGGCCTGCAAGGCTTGACGCTCAACTCTGTTACCACAGGCAGCGCCCAAGGGTCGGTCATCAGCTCCACGAGTCGGAATGTGAAGCTGGAGAGCGGCACACAGGTGCTCTTGAAGGTTGCCGGCTCCGCTCAATGATTTGTCCTGAGATGCGGCCCGGACCAGGTCCTGGCCGCATTTTTTTCTGTATTGGTCGTTGGCTAACTTCTCTGGTCTCTCCACTCACTTGCATGGCAATTCTCCTCAAGCACTCTGGGTGCAGAAACGCGGGTTGCTGGTTTGCGCTTGATCGGATAGATTGCTTCACGCCTGAATCAGAGCCGGGTCGCAATGTCGGTTAAGCACGTCATTGATGAAAAAGTCCTGGACCGTCTGGCGGTCCTTCCTGACGACGCCAGCCGCGTGAAGTTTTTCAGCCGTCACTCCCGGCTACTTTCCTCCGCGTTCGTCGCCCAACTGGTCGAAGCTGTCCGCACCCTGACCAAGGTGGATCTCAAAAAAGCGTGTGCTTTGGCAGACGCGGCGGTGGTTCTTGCCGGCCAGCTTGGCGATAAGGAATCTCGGGCTTTCGCATTGCGTGCCAAGGCGAACGCCCTCTGGTCCCTGGGCCAAAACAAACCGGCATCGGAGCTTCATACGCAATCCATCCAGCTCTTTGAGGAAATAGGGAAGCCGGTTGAAGCCGCGCGCACTCTCAGCATTTCCATTCAGCCGTTGATACTCCTGGGAGAGTATGAGCGCGCTCACGCCGCCGCGGCACGCGCGCGAAAGTTCTTCACGGCGGCGCAAGACACGGTTCGGCTGGCGCGCCTGGAGATCAATGTCGGCAACATTCTTCATCGTCAAGACCGGTTCATCGAAGCTCTGGATTGCTACGAGCGCGCCTATTCCCAATTGCTGCCCGACAAAGATGCAGAAGGGATCATCGCCGCGCTTCACAATTCCGCGATGTGCCTGGTGATGTTGAATGAGTATGAGAGAGCCGAGGAAACGTACAAGCGGGTTGCCGAGCTGTGCCGGGAACAGAAGCTGCCGCTGGCGTTGGTCCAGGCGGAGTACAACACTGCGTACCTGCATTACTTGCGCGGAGCGTACGGGCAAGCCATTGAGAATCTACGAACTGCCCGCGAGACCGCACAAGCAGCGGGCGACCCTTACTATTTCGGCCTTTGCCAGCTTGACCTCTCCGAAATCTACCTCGAACTCAATACAAATCAGGGCGCAGCGGAACTGGCGAAGGAAGCGTTCACGAGCTTCAAGCAGCTCGGACTGGGATATGAAAGCGCCAAGGCCTTATGCAATTCGGCGATCGCTTTGAGCCAGCAAGGTGAAGGATTTCGCGCCCTCGAGATTTTTGCGCAGGCGCGAGACCTGTTTGTTCAAGAAAAGAACCATGTCTGGCCGTCATTGATCGACCTCTACCGGGCCGTGGTGTACTTCAACGAAGGACGTTTTCCTGAAAGCCGTCAATACTGTCTCGGTGCGCTGGAATTTTTCCGTAGCTCACCGCTGCCGGGGCGGGCCATTCTGTGCCGCCTGCTGCTGGCGCGGCTATCCCTGAAGACAGGTGAAATCGAAACCGCGCGCCAGGAATGCCAGACAGCTCTGGAAAGCCTGAGCGGAAAGGAGATGCCAATCCTCGCGTTTCAAGCGCATCTGGTGATGGGCCAGGTCGAAGAGGCTTCGCACAGCCTGCAAGAGGCGCAGCGCCATTATCGGATCGCAAAAGAAGTGCTGGAAGCTCTTCGCGGCGAGGTCCACGGCGAAGAGCTGAAAATCTCGTTCGTAAAGAACAGGCTGGAAGTGTACGAGAACCTGGTCGAGCTCTGTCTGGCATCGGGCAGCCGCGATGCCCAACGAGAAGCATGGACCTACATGGAAGCGGCAAAGTCGCGGGGCCTGCTGGAATTGATCGTTCAGCGGATGAATCCGGTGGCGACTGGGGACCTCGAGGAAGGCGGAGTGCCCAGTAAACTCCGCCATCTGCGTGAACAGCTGAATTGGTACTATCACCGCATCGAAGTGGAGCAGCTGGGTGCGGTCCCCGTGTCCGATGAACGTTTGCTCGCTCTCCGCGAAATCGCAAAACAACGCGAGGGCGAACTGCTTCGCGCTGTGCGCGAACTTTCACCGGCAGAAGCGCAAGCCGCCGGTGTCGAGCCCGCGGCGCCGGTATCTCTCGATTCCGTTTGCCAGGAGCTAGGCCCGAAGACGACGCTGCTCGAATACTTTCGGGTGCAAGACCGCATCTTGGCCGCCATCGTGACCGAAGGTGGCGCAGAGATCGTCACCGTCACGCTGGCCCCGCGCATTGCCCAGGTCCTGCGCATGCTGCAGTTTCAGTTCTCAAAATTCCGATTGGGCGCCGATTATTTGCGCGAGTTTCACGGCCCGCTCCTGGAGGCAACACGCTCCCACCTGAACGAGCTGTACACCGAACTGCTGGGTCCCATCCGAGCTAAATTGAAGGGGCAGCGCTTGATCGTGGTCCCCCACGAGTTGCTTCATTACGTCCCTTTCCACGCCCTGTTTGACGGCGAAAGGTACTTGATCGACACCTTCACGATTTCCTACGCGCCGAGCGCCAGCATCCACGTCCAGCATCGCCGCAAGCAGACCAACAAAACAGGGAACTCTTTGATCTTGGGTGTACCGGACCGTCAAGCGCCATCCATCTACGAAGAGCTTCAGGCAGTAGCAGAGATCGCTCCACAAGCGAAGGTCTTTCTCGGTCCTAAAGCGACCGAAAATGTTTTGAAGGAACAAGGAGCCCACAGCCGGCTGATTCACATCGCCACCCATGGGTTCTTTCGACAGGACAATCCCATGTTCTCCGGAATCCGCCTCGGGGAAAGCTTCCTGACGCTGTACGATCTCTACCGGTTGAAGCTGCCGGCGGAGCTGATTACGTTGAGCGGCTGCTCCACGGGATTGAACGTGATTGCCGCAGGGGACGAACTCATCGGTTTGGTGCGAGGGCTCTTTTCTGCCGGGGCGCAAAGCCTGCTGCTGACTTTGTGGGACGTGAACGACAGCAGCACAGCATACTTCATGAAAGCGTTTTACAGTCGTTTATTCAATCGCTCGGACCGTGCTTTGGCGCTGCGTGAGGCCATGGTGGAGCTGAAAGAACGCAATCCCCATCCTTATTATTGGGCTCCCTTTATCCTCGTGGGTTAGGTCTTTTGGGGCTAAA
>Ga0126379_10000071_pt1 | contig 48314 bp, 30 predicted proteins | sample PanSoiMetPlot_24_FD_92640 | JGI IMG/M metagenome (GOLD analysis project Ga0126379, IMG submission 92640) | Tropical forest soil microbial communities from Panama - MetaG Plot_24 | ecosystem: Environmental > Terrestrial > Soil > Tropical forest > Bulk soil | place: Panama | collected 2016-02-17
AAAGTGATTTTGGGGACGGGCGATTTGATGACCCTGCGGAATGTGCAACGGGCGAGCTTGGTGGCAATGATGGCAGGCGCGGATTTTATCAAGACATCGACGGGAAAAGAGAGTGTGAACGCAGTGCTGCCGGTTGGATTGGTGATGACGCGGGCGATTCGTGAGTACGCGGAAGAGACGGGGATGGCGGTGGGGTTTAAGCCTGCGGGAGGAATCCGAACTGCGAAGCAGTCGTGGGAATGGCTGATGCTGATGAAGGAAGAGTTGGGGAATTCGTGGCTGGATGCACACCTGTTCCGCATGGGCGCGAGCGGGATGCTGGGAGATATTGAAAGGCAGCTGGAATTTCATGCGACGGGAAGATACTCGGCGGAATACCGGCATCCGCTTGCTTAGAAGAAGTAGAAATAGGTAAGGAAGCAATGAAGTAACGAAATACGTGACGGCACAGGAGCGGGCTTGAAGCGATGAGTGTGGTTGAAAAATTTGCGGCCATGGACTACGGACCGGCACCGGAGGATCCGAAAGAGACGCTGGTGTGGCTGGATGGGCATAGCCGCAAGTTCGGGCATTTTATTGGTGGCACGTGGAAGGCTCCGCGCGACGGCAAATGTCTTGACACGAAGGATCCATCGACGGGCGAGAAGCTTGCGGATGTGGCGCAGGGAAGCGCTGTGGACGTGGACGCTGCGGTAAAAGCGGCGCGGAAGGCACTGCCGGGATGGCAAGCGCTGCGACCACACGACCGGGCGACGTTCTTATATGCACTGGCACGGCAGGTGCAAAAGCATTCGCGACGGCTGGCAGTGCTCGAGACGATCGATAACGGCAAGCCGATTCGCGAGAGCCGGGACATCGATATCCCACTGGTGGCGCGGCACTTTTACTACCACGCGGGCTGGGCGCAATTGCTGGAGCAGGAATTCCCAGGCTACGAAGCCTGCGGCGTGGTGGGGCAGATCATCCCGTGGAATTTTCCGCTGTTGATGCTGGCGTGGAAAATTGCACCGGCACTGGCGACCGGGAATACCGTGGTGCTGAAGCCAGCGGAGTATACACCGCTGACGGCGCTGGCGTTCGCGGAAATTTGCCGAGAGATAGGATTGCCCGGCGGAGTCGTGAACATCGTGACGGGGGATGGCACGACAGGGGAAGCGCTGGTAAAGCACGCGGGTGTGGACAAGATTGCGTTCACGGGATCGACGGAGGTGGGCCGAGCGATCCGGCGAGCGACGGCGGGTTCGGCAAAGAAGCTGTCGCTGGAGTTAGGCGGGAAATCGCCGTACGTGGTGTTTGAAGACGCGGACCTGGACAGCGCGGTGGAAGGGTTGGTGGACGGGATCTGGTTCAACCAGGGACAAGTGTGCTGCGCGGGATCGCGGTTGCTGATGCAGGAGAGCATTGCAGAGAAATTCACGCGCAAGCTGCAGGCGCGGATGAGCACGCTGCGAGTAGGCGCGCCGCTGGACAAGGGCATCGATATCGGCGCAATCGTGGCGCAGGTGCAACTGGAGCGGATCGACAGGTTGGTGCAGCAGGGGGTCGCGGAAGGCGCGACATGCTGGCAACCAGAAGTGCTGATGCCGGAGCGGGGGCTGTATTACAAGCCGACACTGCTGAGCAACGTGCACCCGACATCGATTGTGGCGCAGCGGGAAATTTTTGGACCGGTGCTGGTGGCCATGACCTTTCGAACGCCGCGCGAAGCCGTGGAGTTGGCGAACAACACGGTGTACGGATTGGCGGCGAGTGTGTGGAGCGAGAGCGTAAACGTCTCGCTGCAGGTGGCAGCGCAACTGAAGGCCGGTGTCGTGTGGGTGAATAGCACCAACTTGTTCGACGCGGCCTGCGGGTTTGGGGGCTACCGGGAGAGCGGATTTGGAAGAGAGGGCGGCCGGGAAGGACTGCTGGAGTACCTGGAGCCGACGTGGTTTCAAAACGCACCCGCATTAGGCAATGGCGGGAAGCGGGAGAAGGGTGGCGTGATAGAGGTCGCCAGTCCGGCGATCGATCGAACCGTGAAACTCTACATTGGCGGGAAGCAGGTGCGACCGGATTCGGGATACAGCGTGGAGATTCGCGGGAAGAAAGGCGAACTACTGGGCGAATCGCCATTGGGAAACCGGAAAGACATTCGAAACGCGGTTGAGGCGGCGCGGAAGGCAGAAGCCTGGGGGAAGACGACGGCGCATAATCGTGCGCAAGTGCTCTACTACGTCGCGGAAAATTTGTCGCAGAGGGCCGAGGAGATCATGAAGCGCTTGACTGCGGCGGTCGGGAAGAAGCAGGCGGCGGAAGAAGTGCGGGCGAGCGTGGACCGGCTGTTCTCGTACGCGGCGTGGGCGGACAAATTCGATGGAACGGTCCACAATCCGCCGATGAGGAATGTATCCATCGCCATGAACGAGGCAATCGGGACGGTGGGGGTGATTTGCCCGGAGGATATGCCGCTGCTAGGATTTTTCTCGCTAGTGTTGCCGTTGCTGAGCGCCGGGAATGCGCTGGTGGCGGTGCCATCGGAAAAGTACCCACTGATCACGGGCGATATCTATCAGCTGTTGGAGACCAGCGACTTGCCGGGAGGGGCACTGAATATTGTGCCGGGGCGAGCGAAGGAATTGTTGAGAGTGCTCGCAGAGCACGATGATCTGGACGCGGTGTGGTGCTACGGGAACACAGAAATGTGCACGATGGCCAAGGTGCTGTCAGCGGGAAATTTGAAGCAGGTGTGGACGAATGAAGCACGGGAGATTGATTTTCTGAATGCCAGAGAGGGTGAGGGTCTCTGGTACCTCGCGCATGCTTACCAAGTGAAGAATATCTGGGTGCCCTACGGTGAGTAAGAGATAGGTTCGTTCCAGCTGACATAACGGATCTGTGCAGAATGGCAGACGCGTCCCCTCTGGGGTTAGCGTCCTTCGACTCCGTGAGCCCCGAGCCCGCCATCGCACGCCAAAGCGCTTAGCATGCCGCGTTCGTGCGGAAAAAAAGAATGGGGTGGCCGAAGCCACCCCATTCGGGAGAAGGGTTGGCGGGGATTCGTGTGCCGAATCCCCGCACAGGAATTACTGCACGATGTCGATGACGCCAACGCCTTGGGTGCCCAAGCCGCCAGTGGCACTACTAGTGGTGTTATCCCCAGCCGCGAACGGCGAGCCAGTGACCGCCGCGAAGGCAGGAACGCCGGCAGCAACGTTTGTTGTGTAAACCGCCACGGCGCCTGCGGTCGTGCTCGTGCCGGACAGTGTGAAGTACAGGTATTGTCCGCTGGCATCAATCGCCACCTGACCCGGAGAACCACCCGGTGCCGTTGGCAGGGTGATAACTGCACTGCCGGTGAGAGGCGCGAACACCGCCGTTGTTGACGTCGGGGTGTAGGAGTAAGCGGTAACTGTGTTCGACACGTTATCTGACACCACGACGTATCGATCCTGGGGATCGAAGGCAAAGGAATACAGGCTCCCTGTGACCGCGTCCTTATGCAGGAAGATCAAATCTCCGGGGAAAGCACAGGGTGCAACAGAGTTTTGACAGATCGAGAAGGTTGAAACAGCCTTCCCTGTCGCGTCGAAAGCCTCCAAATATTGGCCCGAAGAATCGATGGCAGCCGCGGTCCAATTCGCAGTGAAGTTCCCTCCAATTCGAAGAGGCTGGATCGTTGGTGTTCCAGCACTGAAGGTCACCGGTAGAATAGAGTTGCTCTGCATGGCGTAAATTAAGGTGCCCTGGGGATTGATGGCGATGGTTATCACACTCGAGACCCCGGCTAATGGGAAAAAGCCCGGGACTGGAGTTACATTCGTGCCATTGTAGTTGAAGAAGTAGAGACCACCGTTGACTGTGTTTGCGGCCACGATGTACTGACCTGTGGCATCAACCACAATCGCGGTTGGCCGGGCACTGGCTGTCGCAATGGTGGCAGGTGAGCCAGGTGTGGCTGTAAGCGTTGGCGAAGTACCGGCGTTCGCAGGAGTGGCTATAAAGGTTGCCACTTGGTTCGTGAGCGTGCCGCCGGTGACGATTAGGTCGCTCAGGGAGCTGGTCGCAACGAAGTTGTTACCAGGGAACGTGGGGTAGTTGGCTGTCTCGGGATCCGCGGTCAATACGCCGTCGGAACCCGACGTAAAGGCGGCTACGTTGCTGGACCCGGGGTTAGCTGCCACCACCTCTGCCGGTGCAATGCTTGCAGCGGCGGTGCCATTGTAGAAGACAGGAAACTGCGGCGAGGTGGCCGTTGCTATGGCGCTGCCGGAGGTGGGTAATACCCCACCCGACCCAACGGCGAACGAGGAAAGGGTGTTGCCCTGGTTGTTCGCCACCAGCAAGATCGCACCGCTGGTGTCTTCCGCAATGCCAATCGGATTTGCGCCGACACTGGCCGGTGATCCGGTAACTGCACCGGGGACCCCGGAGCTAAGAGGCAAGGTAAAGATTTCGCTATTGGTGATATCCGCGACATAGAGGTACTTTGTCGTTGGATCCACGCTGGCGTTGGCGGTCAAACTTGAACCAGCAACCGCGAACGGTGAACCCGTCAAGACGCTGAGAATACCACCTGTGCCCACGCCGATGCCTTCGACGTTGGTGGCACCATCCGGCACGTAAATGTACGTTCCGGATGGATCAATAGCGCCAAAAGTCGCGAAGGCGTAGGAGGAGTCGTTGGCAGCCAGATCGAACACTCCTCCCGCGGCGGTGATCTCAGTGATCTGGCCAACGGTACTACCAGAGGTACTAACGGTGTAGCCGCTGACCGTGTGGTTGCCTACGTTCACAGAATAGAGGTAGGGACCGGCAACGCTATAGAAGAGTTGAATGGGCCCGCTTACGTTGACCGTCTTGGTCTGAATCGGAGTGCTAGACAATTGTCCACTGCTCTGCGCGACGCTGAATACCACGATGGAATTATCGCCGTGGTTGGCCACATACAGATAGCTGCCCGTTGGATCGAGCATAGCGTAGCTGACCTGTGAGGAGAGGGCCGCGGGGGTGGTGTTTGTTGTGTTCGTAAGAGCTCCGGTCGTGGGATCCACAGTAAATTGAGTGATTGTGCTAGTGCCATCAGTGCCGATCGCGTAGACGTAGTTCCCGGAGGGATGGACAACCACCTGTCGCACACCGTTGGGTACGCTGAACTTGCCGAGGGGCGTTAGCGTCCCGTTCGGTGCCGGCGTCGAACCGGAGGAATAGTTCACGGCGTATTCCGAGATCGAGGAGTCCCCACTGTTGGCGACGTAGGCGAAACGCGCCACAGCAGGAGAAACGGTCAGAGTGGTGGCGCCCGTAATGATATTGGGATCGGTCCCGTAGCTGGCCCCGATGTTAGCGGTGCCTGCTGCAATGCCTGTAGCCAAACCGTCCCACGGCGAGACTGGGTTGCTGATAATTGAAGCAAACGACGTGTTGTCAGAGCTCCAAGTAACCGGGCCGGTGACAGGAGATATGGAACCATCGGTATTGATGATGGTTGCGATGAAATCAACGGTCTGACCCACAGCGATGGACGGAGCCACTGGAGTGATCTTCAGGATCTGGGCACTTGGAGGACCAATGGTGACCGCAGTGCTGGCGGACATTGTGCAGAGGGTCGCGATGACGTTCGTTGTGCCTCGATCCTGACCTTCACCATCCGAGGTCAAAAGACCAGTGGCAGTGCCGATCGTGGCGATGCTATTGGAATTTGTCGTGCCATCCGAACTCGTTGTCCCGCCCGTGACGGACCAGGCCACTTGGGTGGTGAGATCCATCGTGGTTGTTGCGGTGGAGCCAGGAGTGTTAAAGGTTCCGGTCGCCGTGTACTGTTGCGTGCCTCCCAAGGGCACCGTTGCGGTGGCCGGGGTTATTGTGATGGCGGTGAGGATATTGACAGCGAGGTTGGCGGTAGCGGAGGCGCCGCTGGAGGTGGCGGTGATGACGGAGGTGCCGCCGGCAGTGGTAACAGTGGAGGCAACGGAAGCCAAGCCTGTGGCATCGACGGTTGCTGCGCTAGTGTTTGAAGAGCCCCAACCCGCGCCACTACTGATATCTTTTTGGCTGCCGTCGCTGTAGTAAGCAGTCGCGGCGAATTGTTGCGTAGTGCAGGGAACGATGGTGGTAGTAGGTGTTTCCCCGCTACCGACGATTGCAGCAGCAAAAATCGTGGCACTTGCCGGAGCCACACTCACATAGCGAAGTGTGGGAGCGCAGTTGCAAGCAGCGAGGATCAAACTGCAAAGAATAGAAGTCGCTGCTAACGCGGTACGACCGGGCTTTCTTCTCATGACGCCTCCTCAGCGCAGGAAAATACATAAAAGACTATCAACAGAGACAAATTAAAACGACGGGACTACCACTCGTTGGGCGGTACGAACACATTAGATGGGCGAGGTTCCCACTCCCAGACCATGACGTCGGGATGCAATGTGTCTCTGTACGGGTGCAACGATACTTGAATCCGTGTGGCGCAGCAAAGTAGCTAGGGGGTACTTATTAACGAATCAATAAATATCGGGGTGGGGAGATAAACCGTTTGGCATAGCGAACTTAGGGTGGGCGGGGTCTTCTTGTGGGCCGAGAGTTATCTGCGGAGGGAAGGACCGGAGTGGTTGGCTTTTTGAAGAAAAGGCAAGAACAGGTATTGTCTTAGCGGACCGCACAACGGCCGCACGCCCCGAGGGATCAAAAACCGACGGGAAAGATGCGACCATTAGGGACCAAAATGCTTCAAAGGAACTGAGAACGATGCCCAGACTGCTGACTGTCGAAGATCGCCGATTGGAAGAATCCCGCTTGCGCAAGAAACACTGGAAGCGCTGGGGGCCGTATATGTCAGAACGGCAATGGGGAACGGTGCGGGAAGACTACAGTTCCGGAGGCACAGCGTGGGAGTTTTTTCCCTTCGAACAAGCGCATTGCCGGACGTATCGCTGGGGTGAAGACGGAATCGCAGGAATCTGCGACCGCCACCAGATGATCTGCTTCGCGCTGGCGTTGTGGAATGGGAAAGATGGAATCCTGAAGGAGCGATTGTTCGGGTTGACGGGGAATCAGGGAAATCACGGCGAGGATGTGAAAGAACAATATTTTTACCTGGATTCCACGCCGACGCACAGTTACATGCGGATGCTGTACAAATACGGGCAGAGGGAATTTCCGTACAAATGGCTACTGGATGAGAACGCGAGAAGAGGGAGAAGCGAGTCGGAGTTTGAATTACTGGACGCGGGATATTTCGGCGAAGATCGATATTTTGACGTGGAGATCGAGTACGCGAAATGCGACGTGGACGATATTTTGATCCAGATTACCGCGAGCAATCGCGGGCCGGACGCAGCCGGACTGCACATGCTGCCAACGCTGTGGTTTCGCAATACGTGGAGCTGGGGCAAGGACCTGCGGCGTCCCGTAGTGCGAAGAGCGCCGGACACGCCAGGCGCGATGTGCGCGGAGCTGGAGCATTGGCAATATGGAAAGCGATGGCTGCTGTGCACCGGGCAACCGGCATTTCTGTTCACGGAAAACGAGACGAACGCGTTGAAGGCGTTTCATCTGCGCAACCGCACGCCGTATGTGAAGGACGCGTTTCATGAATACATCATTCATGGAAACAAAACGGCGGTAAATCCAGCGATGACTGGAACGAAGCTGGGGGCGCACTACGTATTGCAACTCGAGCCCGGCAAATCCGCGACACTGAAAATGCGGCTGACGGATTGGAATCCGTTTAGCGGGATGGATTCGAGCGAGGCCCGGGCGGCCGCAAGCATACCCCCCGGTGGAAGGGAACGCGCACCAGGAGTGCCGGAGACAAACGACTTTGGAGCGCGCTATGACGAGGTGTTTGCGCAACGGAGGAAAGAAGCAGACGAATTCTACGATTCGCGGTTCCCGAAGGGGCTATCGGAGGACGCGCGACTGGTGATGCGGCAAGCGTACGCGGGGATGTTGTGGTCCAAACAGTTTTATCACTTCGATTTGCGCACCTGGCTGGAAGGAGATCCGGCCGGTCCGGAGCCTCCGGAAGACCGATGGAACGGGCGAAACAAAGAGTGGCAGCATCTGTACAACGACGACGTTATTTCTATGCCGGACAAGTGGGAGTATCCGTGGTACGCGGCGTGGGACCTGGCATTTCACTGCATACCGCTGGCGATCGTCGATCCTGATTACGCGAAGGAGCAACTGATCCTGCTGCTTCGGGAATGGTACATGCACCCGAACGGGCAACTGCCGGCGTATGAATGGGCGTTCGGAGACGTGAATCCACCGGTGCATGCGTGGGCGGCATGGCGCGTTTATAAAATCGAGCGTCGCATTCGAGGAGTAGCGGACCGGACGTTCCTGGAAAAAATCTTTCACAAGCTGCTGTTGAATTTCACGTGGTGGGTGAATCGCAAAGATCCGGAAGGGCGCAACATTTTCCAGGGAGGGTTCCTGGGGCTGGACAATATTGGCGTATTCGACCGTTCCGCACCGCTGCCAACGGGCGGACACCTGGAGCAGTCGGACGGCACAAGCTGGATGGGGATGTATTGCCTGAACATGTTGGCGATGGCACTGGAATTGGCGAAAGAAGATCAAGCGTACGAAGACGTGGCCAGCAAGTTCTTCGAACACTTCGTGCACATCGCCCACGCGATGAACGATATTGGGGAGGACGGGAGATCGCTGTGGGACCAGGAGGACGGGTTCTACTACGACGTGCTGCACCTGCCGAACGGCGAGGACCATTTCTTGAGAGTGCGATCGATGGTGGGACTGATTCCACTGTTTGCGGTGGAAACATTGGAGCCGGAAATCGTGGAACGGCTGCCAGGATTCGAACGACGCATGCAGTGGTTCATGGATAATCACCCGGACGTGCCAGAGCACATCGAAATGACGCAGCGATCGGCGCGAGGGGTGCGGAGACTACTGTCGTTGGTGAACCGGAAACAATTGAGGCGAGTGCTGAATCGCATGCTGGATGAGACGGAGTTTCTTTCGCCGTACGGTGTGCGGGCACTGTCGCGGTACCACAGGGACCACCCGTACGAGGTGCAGGTGAACGAGCACATGAGCCACGTGGAATACGAGCCAGCGGAATCGCACACCGGGCTGTTCGGAGGGAATTCGAACTGGCGAGGGCCGGTATGGTTTCCGGTGAACTACCTGCTGATCGAAGCGCTGCAGAAGTATCACTACTATTACGGGGAAGATTTCAAGATCGAGTGCCCGACATATTCCAAGAAAGAAATGGACCTGTGGCAGGTGGCGTCGGAAATCTCCAAGCGGCTGACGAGGATTTTCCTGCGCGGGAAGGACGGGCGGCGGCCGTTTGCGGGTGCCGAGGATTTATTCAACAAGGATCCACACTGGCGTGACCTGGTTCTCTTCTATGAGTATTTTCATGGCGACAACGGAGCGGGCATCGGCGCCAGTCACCAGACGGGATGGACCGGGCTGGTGGCCAAATTGTTAGAACAGAGCGGAGAATAGCGCGTGTCTTTGCTGGCCGAAGTGCAATTCGGGAGAGAAGTGTGCGGCGAGCTGGAGGCCAGCGAGGCGCGCGAGTGGCTGGTGACGAACGGGCTGGGCGGGTTTGCGTCGGGGACCGTGGCAGGAACTGCGACGCGACGGTACCACGGTTTGCTGATCGCGGCGCTGCAGCCGCCCACTGGAAGGACCCTACTGGTATCAGGCCTAGACGAGAGCGTGACGTACCTGGGAGCAAGATATTCACTGTCGACAAATCGCTGGATGAGCGGATTCGTCTCTCCGAGCGGTTACCTGCAGATCGAGAATTTTCTTCTGGAAGGGACAAAGGCGGTGTGGCAATTCGCGCTGGCGGATGGGTTGCTGGAAAAGCGCGTGTGGATGAAGCAGGGAGAGAACACTACCTATGTCCAGTACACCCTAGTACGGGCACGCGGCCCAGTGGAGCTTGACGCCAAGGTGCTCGTGGGATATCGCGATTTTCACGCCACGACGCATGCAGACGTCTGGAAGATGCGGAGCGAGCTAGTGGACAGGGGTTTGCGCCTGACGGCATTTGAGGGGGCCACGCCATTTTATTTGAAGAGTTCCGGAGCGTCGGTGGAGGAAAGGGAAGAGTGGTACCACGACTATTTTTTGCCGGCGGAGCGGGAACGAGGGCTGGACGATCGCGAAGATCGCTTGTACGCGGCAGAATTCCATGCGCGGCTGGGGTCGGGAGAGAGCGTGACGCTGGTCTTTAGTACCGAGGAAGGCACTTCGCTGGACGGAGAAGAAGCGCGCAGCCAACAGTCCAATCACGAGTTGAAATTGTTTCAGGCCTGGCAAGCGAGGCATGCGGAGACAAGTGGAACACCGGCGGAAGACCAGCCGGGCTGGCTGTGGCAATTGGTGCTGGCGGCGGACCAGTTCGTGGTGAAGCGAGCACTGCCGCAGGATGGCGAAGGGCAAAGCGTTATTGCGGGATATCCGTGGTTCAGCGATTGGGGGCGCGACACGATGATCGCGTTGCCGGGATTGACGCTGGCGCAGGGTCGTCCAGAGGTGGCGCGGAGAGTATTGCACTCGTTCGCGCAGTACGTAGAGGCAGGGATGCTGCCAAACCATTTTCCGGACGAGGGAGGAGCGCCGGAATACAACACGGTGGATGCGGGGCTATGGTACTTCGAGGCAGTGCGGCAATATTTTCAGGCGACGCATGACCTGGGCCTGCTGAGCGAACTGTACCCCGTGCTGGCGGGAATGGTGGACGCGCATGTGAAGGGGACGCGCTACAACATCAAAGTGGATCCCGGGGATGCACTGCTGTATGCGGGCGGCCCGGAAATGCAATTGACCTGGATGGACGTGAAGATCGGGGATTGGGTGGTGACGCCGCGTACCGGAAAGGCGGTAGAGATCAACGCGTTGTGGATTAACGCGCTGCACACCATGATGGGATTTTCACGCGCGCTGGTGAAGCCCGGGGAAGGGTATGCAAAATTGGCGGAAAAGGCGTCGCGAAATTTCCTGAGATTCTGGAATCCGGAGCGGGATTGTTGTTACGACGTGATTGACGTCCCGGGAGGGGGGAATGATCCGTCATTGCGGCCGAACCAGATTTTTGCGGTGTCCCTGCCGTGCAGCCCGCTGGGGGAGAGACAGCAGAGATCGGTGGTGGATGCAGTGGCGCAGCACTTGCTGACGTCACACGGGCTGCGAAGCCTGGCGGCGAGCGAGCCCGGATATAGAGGCAAATACGGCGGCGGACCTAGGGAACGCGACTCGGCGTATCACCAGGGAACGGTGTGGGGATGGCTGCTGGGGCCCTTTGCGCTGGCGCATTTCCGAGTGTATGGAGACCGAGAGGCGGCGCAGAGTTTTCTCGAGCCATTGGGGATGACCATACATGCGGGAGGATTGGGAACAATCGGGGAGGTATTTGGAGGAGATGCGCCATTCCCTCCGGGCGGATGCATTGCGCAGGCGTGGAGCGTAGCGGAGGTGTTTCGCGCGTGGGAATTGTTGAATGTGAGTGTACGGCCAGGCTAACATGGAGCGCGGCAAACATTCTGTGCGCAGAAGCGGTGGCCCTCGGTTTCTCAGGGTAAACGAGGTACCGGACTCCAAAACTACTCGAGGCGCTGGGCGGGTTCGTACAATTCGATTAGGATTTTGTTGGCGCCGGGGGCGGAGAGAAGGAAGAAGTTGACGCGCGTTTCGTCTGCACCGGAGCGTGTGGCGGGATAGACGGGTTTCAGTGCAAAGGTATCGCGGAGAATCTCTGTGGCGCGGTCGACATTTTTGCAGCGGTATTCGACCTGTTGAATACCTTCCCCAAACCTCTGAAGGAATTTTGCGATGGCGCCATTGCCGGCGGGATCCTTGGTGGTGAGAACATCCAGCGAAAGGCCGCCAGGAAGATGGAGTTCAAATTCCTGGGCGTCCTGGTCGGGTGGGACATCCGCAAGGCGTGGAGAGCCGCAGGCTTCGCGAATCTCAGAGAAGCGTTCAGGAGTGACGGCGAGACCGACGGTTACGTGGGGATTGGGGCTGTCGAGCAATTCGCCGAGTTCCTGATCGACCCACCACGGGAAAACGGCGTGATCGGCGAAAGCGCGGCCCTGGCGATGGATCTCCGTGGCGGAGACCATGCGGACCTCAGATTCCCAAGAGGTCATTCCGAGAATGGCGCGGGTCAAGGATTCTTTGCTGGCTTCAGTCATAGTCTTAGCGAATTGTATCCGAAAAAATGGGAAAGCACTTCAGAGTCTAAGGGTTGGTTTCCATCTTCTTGGGTCCGGCAAGAAGCGAAATGAGAATGGTGGCCAAGAGGATTGCTGCGACGATGCCGAGCGAAAGTTCAACGGAGATGTGCCGCCAGGGCTCAGCGACCATCTTGGCGCCGACGAACATCAACACCAGAGCCAGGCCTATGCCTAGATAGCGGAAGTAATCTAATAGCTCAGCAAGCAGGAAGTAGAGGGCGCGCAGGCCGAGAATGGCGAAAACGTTGGATGTGAAGACGATGAAAGGATCGCGAGTGATGCCGAAGATGGCGGGGATGGAATCGACGGCGAAGGTGACGTCGGTGACTTCGACAATCAGGAGAACCACAAACAGGGGTGTGGCAAGAAGTTTCCCGGAGTTGTGGAGGAAGAATCTTGCACCGTGGTATTCCTTGGTGACACGGAGATGGGTGGTAGCAAAGCGGATGATGGGATTGCGCTCATAGTGAACGGTTTTGTCGCGCTTCCAGAGCATGTGAAAGCCGGTGTACAGGAGGAAGATGCCAAAAACGGAAAGAATCCAATGGAAGCGGGCCACGAGGACAGCACCAGCAGCGATCATCACGCCGCGCATGAGGAGAGCGCCGACGATGCCCCAGGCAAGCACGCGGTGCTGCACCCGTTCGTCAACTTGAAAGGCGCGAAAAATAACCAGGAAGACGAAGAGATTATCAACGCTGAGAGCTTTTTCGATGACGTAGCCAGTGAAATATTCGAGGCCCCTTTGTTCACCAGCCCAATGCCAGACGCCGCAGCCGAACGCGATGGAAAGGGCGACCCACACGGCGCTGAAGAATGCCGCTTCGCGGATGCCGACCTTGTGGGCCTTGCGATGAAAGACACCCAGATCGAGGGCGAGCGCAAGCAGGACAAAGGAAATGAAGCCAACCCACAGCAGCGGGGTGCCCATAGAAGCAGGATAACGCAGTTCGGGCCGAGGTCGAGGCCCGGGTGAGGATCGGACGCGGGTGGTTAGCGTGGAGCAGCGTTGATGTCGATGGCGTTGAAGTTGGTCAGATTTACGCGCGTGGTCTGAGAAGCTTGAATGGAGGTGGGCACGTCCCAGCGCAAGTGGCGGTCTCCCGAGGCGGCATCCATGCCGAGACTGCTGATCCAGTAACTGCCCGGAGCCAGACCGACGATGAGGGCGCGGCCGTCCAAGTCGGTATCGGCTTTGCCAACGAGGTATTTGGATTGAGCGATGTCAGGGCAGAGTTGGGCGACACGATTCTTGTGATCGTATTGGAGTCTGTCCCACGCGAGTTTGGGATTGACGGCGCCGAGTTCGAGTTCCATGCCGGAGATAGTGCCAGGGTGAGCGTCCATAAATTTCTTCATCGCGATCATGTAATCCTGCTTGAGTTTTTCGTACTTCTCGGGGTTAGCTTCCTTGTCGGACTCATGGAATTTGGGAGATGGGACGCCCACAGTAACACCACCGCTGTTGGAGCGCCGGTACGCAGCGAGGAATTCGGGAATGGAAATGATGTCGTCGGAGGTGACGAGTTTGTCGACGTCGAGTTGGGTGAGGTCCATCACATCGTGAGTCTTGAGCCAGCTCTTCAGTTGCGAGGAAACTTTCAGGCCGGAGATGAATTCGTCACGAGTGGGCAGTTTGTCCTGCTGGTCGACTTCCGCGGTGATGTCGGCATAACTCTTGGAGAGGACGTAAAAGGTGAATTGCCGGACGGGTTCCGGGCGAGCGCCGGTAGCGGTGATGCGAGCGGTGAGGTCGAGGGCGCCGGTGGAGTTTTGCGCCTGGCCAGAGAGCGCAAGCAGGAACAGGGCCGTGGGAAGAGACAGAAAACGCAGGTTGAATCGCATAGAAATATCGTAGCAGATTGAAATTGGGTGGTAGAGGAACTGTCCATAGGAGTGTCGTATTCGGGCAATGGGTGAGGAGACACCTCATTTGTGTAAGTGCGGCCGGTAGGTGAAGCGAATCAGATCAGACGGAAAGCGGTCTCCATGGTAAGCGGAGAGATCGATATCGACGAAGTGGAGAGGTGCGCTGTGGGAAGAAGAGCGCACATATTTGGGGAGGACAAATGCGGCGCGGAGATTTTCGGTAATGCGATCAATCCAGTGGGAGTCGGGAGAATCGTTCGAGGAAAACGCGGCAGAAGCCGGGCCATGGCTAACCTCCGTTGAGGAGCTTGCCTATGCAGGCAGAACTTAGGAAGGGAGCGAGACTCGCAGTAAAGAGGCAATCGCAAAATGCGAACCGCAAAAACGCTCGCCTCAAGAGGGGCCGCTACACGAGCAATGCGGGATTACTAGTACAGACGGAAGTTCACTTCGAACTGAACTCGTGTAGGAACCGGGCGACCGTTGGGGCCGAGGGCGGCCTTGCACCGCCAGGTGCGCATGGTTTGAACAGTGGTGTCGTCAAGACCGAGGCCGGGGCTCTTGATGACGCGGGGTTCGGTAACGCGGCCATCCACAGTGACAACGGCGTCGACCAGAACTACGCCAGAATATTTTGCTTTGCGAGCTTCTTCAGAGTACGGAGGGTTGGGCATGTAAAAGCAACTGGGTGAGCCTACGCCGTTGACGCCAGCGCGGAATGCGCCGCCCCCTGTGCCGCCACCTTCACCAGGACCGAGCCCACCACCAGAACCGCTGCCGATACCGCCGCCTTCACCGGTGCCAATGCCGCCACCACCGCCGGGACCGTTGGACATGTTGACAGAAGCGGCGAGGGGATCACCGAAATTGGAGAGCGCGGGATTGGCGACTTTCAGATCCGGGGGTCCAAGCAGAGTGGGCTCCGCAGGGAGCTTCGGATCGGGATTCTTAATGGTTGCAGACGGAGGAGTGAATTGCGTCCAGGCAAACCTGGGAGCCTTGCCCTTGGTGGCCGGCAAAGGAGAACGATCGCCGCCACCGCCACCGCCACCAGCTTTATTCGCGCCTGCTGGAAGCTTCGAGACGTAAGGGGAAATGTCGAGCGGCGTAACATCGAGAGTTTTGTTCTTGGCTTCGCTCTTCTGCGGCAACAGATTCGTGAAGAGAGGCACGACGAGCAAAATGATCACGCCAGCGTGAACACCAAAAGCGATGGCCTGAGTCCAACCCCAATTTTCATCCTTGGACCAAATGTCTTTGACTTTTATCGGCTTGATGCCGGGCGGCAGAGGCGCAGGTTTGGATGGATGGAAGAATTCCTTTAGGCGTTCGGTGAAGCTCCCAAAGCTGCCGCCCCAGTCGACTTCGAGGCGTTTGTTGACAATGGTCTTGGGCACGGCGGGAGCGGAGAAGAAGAAACGCAAATTCTCGCGCGTGCCGGAACCGAAAGTATTCTTGGTAAAAGGGACGTCGCTACGCTCGCTGATTTTGACCGGGCGTTCGGTGAGGAACTGTTTCAGGTTGGACCAGAAATTATCTGGCATCAAGTGCGACGGGACACCGAAGTCTGGTAACGCAGCATTCGAGACCGGAACAATTTCCTCGGGTCCCGAACGCTTTGGCCGACTAACCTCATCAGGAAGAAGATTAATGAATTCCTGCACCTTGTTCCTCTGGACTAGGATAGACGCGAGTCACACACAAAAAAGCTCAGCCTTCGGGTATGATTCGGGCGACCCGAAAAAGGTTGCGCGCCCTCCTCGCGGCTGACACATCAACCTAGGTATTATAACATACGTGGTTACACCGCTTTGGGAGTTTCTCGCCGTAAGACCCAGGCCGTTGGCCAATAGTGGTCGTTCAGGACGCTGCGGCGTAGAAGGGACAATTCGTAACTACCTCCATGTCTGAATCGTTGGAATTGAAGAAGACGCTAAACCTGCCAAAAACCGATTTCCCCATGAAGGCAAACTTACCGCAGAACGAGCCGAAACAACTGGAGGCTTGGCAGGCTGCCAATTTGTATGAGGGGATCCTGGCGGCGCGAGACGGCAAGCCGCTGTTTGTGCTGCACGACGGGCCACCGTATCCGACCGGGACAATCCACCTGGGGACGGGGTTGAACAAGATATTGAAGGACTTGATTGTGAAGTCGAAGAGCATGGCGGGCCATTACGCCCCGTACGTGCCTGGGTGGGATTGCCACGGATTGCCAATTGAGACGCAGGTGGAAAAGGAGCTGGGCGGGAAGGGCAAAGTATCGCCGGCCGAGTTCCGGAAGAAATGTCGCGAATACGCGACCAGGTACGTGGAGCAGCACAAGAAAGACTTCAAGCGCCTGGGAGTGTTCGGTCGATGGAATCATCCGTACTTGACGATGAGTCACGAGTACGAGGCGGTGATTGCGGGAGCACTGCTGGACTTCATGGAGAAGGGCTATGTGTACCGGGGGCGCAAGCCGGTGTACTGGTGCATCTACGACAACACAGCGCTGGCGGAAGCGGAAGTGGAGTACGAGGACCACACCAGCCCGTCGATCTGGGTAACATTTAGAGTTGTGGGAGGTGGAAGCGGTGAGGCGACGAAAATCGGGCTGGATGTCTCGGCGGTGATCTGGACGACTACACCGTGGACGATTCCGCACAACCGGGCGCTGGCGTTTCATCCGGACTTTGAATACGTAGTGGTGCAGACGGAAAAAGGGAAGCTGCTGTTGGCAGCCGATCGTGTAGCCGCGTTGCAAGCGGAGAGCGGCATCAGGCAGGCGGAGGTGCTGGGGACGTACAAGGGGCGGGAATTTGAGGGCCTGAAGTTTCAGCACCCGTTTCTTCCGCTCGAGGTGCCGGGAGTGCTGGCGAATTACGTGACGCTGGATCAAGGCAGCGGGATCGTGCATACGGCACCGGGCCACGGCGCGGACGATTTTATTACCGGGCAGAAATACAACCTGGAGATTTACGCGCCGCTGGATGACCGCGGGGTGTATCAAGAGGGCTTGCCGGAGTACCAGGGCAAAGACGTGCTTTCGGCGAACCCGATCATCGTGAAGTTGCTGGGGGAACGCGAAGCGCTGCTGGCCAATCATCCTTACAAGCATAGTTACCCGCATTGTTGGCGCTGCCACAATCCGGTGATCTTTCGCGCGACGGAGCAGTGGTTCATCAGGATGGACCAGGCGGCACACGGGTCGAGAAAAACGCTGCGCGAAGAAACGCTGGAAGAAATTCCCACCGTGAAATGGATACCGGGGTGGGGCGAAGACCGCATTTCAGAAATGATTGCGAATCGCCCGGACTGGTGCATTTCGCGGCAACGATTCTGGGGCGTACCGATCATCGTGTTCTTCTGTGAAGGTTGTGGCCAACAACTGGATGATTTTGCGGCCTTGCGAAACGTCGTGAGATGGTTTGAGAAGGAAGGCGCAGACGCGTGGTACACGCACACGGCGGCGGAATTGCTCCCGCCGGGAACAACGTGCGCTTGCGGGCATACGAAGTGGCGAAAGGAACACGACATTCTGGACGTGTGGTTCGACGCGGGATCGTCGCACCTGGCGGTGCTGCACGGCAAGGAATGGCCGGCGGATGTGTACCTGGAAGGGCCGGATCAATATCGCGGGTGGTTCCACAGTTCGCTGCTGATCGCGATCGGAATCAAAAATAAGCCGCCATATCGCAGCGTAGTGACACACGGCTGGACGCTGGACGAACAAGGGCGGCCGATGTCGAAGTCGCTGGGCAATGTGATGCTGCCGACGGAAGTGAGCGAGAAGTGGGGCGCGGACTTGCTGCGGTTGTGGGTGGCGTCGCAGGAATACCATGCCGACGTGAAGATGAGCGAGCGAGTGATGGTGCAGCTCAGCGAAGCGTATCGCAAGGTCCGCAACACCTTCCGGTTCGCGCTGGGTAATTTGAACGATTTTGATACGGTGCGAGACGCGGTGCCTTACGAGCAGATGGAGGAGATGGACCGCTGGATGGTAGAGCGGACCGCGGAGTTGGTGAAGAAATGCCGTGAGTGGTATGGGACATACGAATTCCACCGCATTTATCACGCGATTCACGACTACTGCGTGGTGGATTTGAGTTCGTTCTACTATGACGTGCTGAAAGACAGGTTGTATACCAAGGCGATGAAAAATAAATCGCGGCGCTCCGGGCAAACCGCGGTGTGGCGAATTACCACCGCTCTGGTGAAACTGCTGACGCCGATCCTGGTGTTCACTTCGGAAGAGCTTTGGCGGTATTTGCCGAAGAGTGCGGGGGAACCGGATAGCGTGCACAAGGCGCTGTTCCCACAAGAAGCGGAATTGCGCACGGGTATTTCCGCGGCGACGGCGAACACGTGGGAGCTGCTGAGCAAAATGCGCGGGGAGGTGCTGAAGGCGCTGGAAGTGGTGCGTAATGAAAAGAAACTGATCAATTCGGGGCTGGAAGCGAAAGTGTTGCTGAGCGCGGACCTGGAATTGAAGGCCAAGTTGAAGCATTATCTGCCGGTGTTGCCCGGGCTATTCATCGTCTCACAAGTGGAACTGATGACCGCGGAGAAGGGCGACTACCGCTCGGAGGTTGTGCCAAGCCTGGAAGTGACGGTGCAACGGGCGGACGGCAAGAAGTGCGAACGCTGCTGGAACTATTCGACGCACGTGGGGGAGAATCCGCGGTATCCCACGATCTGCGAGCGCTGCAGCGAAGCAATTGCGGAAATCGAGGGAGCCAAATCGTGAGGCAGCGCCCAAATCGCGGCGGCGCATCCGTTTCATGATTGTGCCGCGTCGGCTGCGGTGGTTGTGGCTGACCCTGGCTGTGGTGTTTCTGGACCGCGTGACGAAGGCGTGGTTTGAGACGCAAACAACGGAAGGTTGGCGTCACCAAGTCATTCACAATTTCTTTTATTTGGTGAACACCAAAAATCCGGGAATTGCGTTTAGCATGTTTGCGAACGCGTCTTCCCCGGTGGTGCGCATTCTGCTGATTGTGGGGGCTCTGGTGATTATCGGGCTGATCGCGTGGCTGCTGGTGGCGGGGGCCAACGTCAGCGCGCTGAATGCAGCAGGCCTGGCGCTGTTGCTCGGAGGCGCTGCCGGGAACGTGGTGGACCGCATCGTGCATGGCGCAGTGACTGATTTTCTGGAGTTTTATTTAGGGACGTACCGCTATCCTGCCTTCAATGTGGCCGACTCCGCCATAACCATAGGTGCGATTCTACTGGTCATTGATGTACTATTCGGGAAGCACCGGAACGTCGCTCCACAACTAAAATAAGCGGTCTTTTTCGGATTAAGGAGGATTGCTATGGCTCCTCATTTTTCGCTCGCACTCTCGCGTGGTGAATTCCTAGGCGCATGATCGGCGCGGTGGCATTGAACGGGCCGCCGGGTTCGGCTTTCGGTTAAGGCGGAATTGCCGAAAAGGCGCATCCATTTGTTACGCACCAATGCCCGAAGGGTTTTCTATGGGGAGGGGCGACGGCGTCGTATTAGATTGAGGGCGGCGCGTGGAAGGTGATGGGAAGGGCGAGTCAATCTGAGACCGCTTCTCGCACACACTGTGGGACTAGTGAAGTGCGCGGAAACGGGCCACCTAGCTTGCGATTCGTGTCATTGCTTTCAAGAAGATGGCGATTGCGACGAAGCTGCTCTCAAGAGCTACCGTTTTTTCCATTCTTGGTCGCGGATTCAGGCGGACGGCACGAGCTAGCCGAACCCAGGGGATTGGATCACGACCGCTTCTTCAAACCGCGAGGTTCACAAATGTGAGAAATCCCGCGATACACTTTGAGGGTGAAGGACGTTCCCCATTTGCTGATTGCCGTTGAGGCAGTAGATGCCGGGATGCGGCTGGATCGCGTTGTGGTGAAAGAATGCCCCGAGCTGTCGCGGACGCGGGTGCAAGAGTTAATCGAAGAAGGGTTGGTGCGGCTGAACGGGAAAAGCGCCAAGGACTCGCACAAGGTTCGCGCGGGGGATGTGATTGAAGTGGTGGCGCAGCCGAGGGCGCCGTTGCAAGCAGAAGCCGAATCGATTCCACTGGAAGTGCTTTATGAAGATGACGACGTGATCGCCATCAACAAGCCCGCGGGAATGATGGTACATGCCGGGGCAGGGAATTCTCGTGGAACGCTGGTGAATGCGTTGCTGGGACGTGGAGAAGCTCTCTCGCAAGCGGATGATCCCCTGCGGCCGGGGATTGTCCACCGGATTGATAAGGATACATCCGGAATTTTGCTGGTAGCGAAGAACGATTTCGTGCATGCGAAACTGGCCGAAGGATTTCGCCTGCGCACCATCAAGAAGACCTATCTGGCGCTGCTGCAAGGGCTGCTGAAGGAAGAGCGCGGGCGCATTGAGCTGCCGATCGCGCGCGATCCCAACCGGCGCAGCCGCATGACCGCTAAGGACGCCGGGCTGCTTCCAAATGCGCGGGCGGCGCGCACGGACTGGCGGGTGTTGGCGCGCATTGACACGACGACGCTGGTGGAAGTGCAGTTGCACTCCGGGCGAACACACCAGATCCGGGCACACTTTTCCGCGCTAAGGCACCCGGTGGTGGGCGACACGCGCTACGGAGCGGCGGGGCAATTGCATGTGGGAGGCGGTTCGTTGCCGGCACTGGGGCGCAACTTTTTGCACGCGGCAAAAATTGGTTTCGTGCAACCGCGCAACGGAGAGACGATTCAAGTTGCGGCGCCGCTGCCGGAGGAGCTCTATACGTTTTTGGGGAAGCTGGCGAAGGCGGCAGGAGACGAGCCACGGCGAATTGACGCTGCATTGAAAGGCTTCTTATAATCATCTGACATGCGAAAACGTTCAATGGGCTTTTTACTTTTGGTGATCCTGCTGGGATCGGCGATCCTATTCGCGCAGCAGCAGCCTGCTCCGCAACAGCCGGAGCAGAAGCCTCCCGGGCAACCGCCAGCTACGGCACCCCCTGGCACGCCACCGGGACAAGAACCACCGGTACAGACGGGCCAGGTATTCAGGACGACGGTGAACCTGGTCGATGTGTTGTTCACGGTGCTGAATCACCGAAACAAATTGGTGCCTGAACTGGAGAAGCCGGATTTCAAGGTCTACGACAACAACGTGGTGCAAGACATTCGTTACTTCAGCAAGCAGAGCGACCTGCCGTTGCGCATCGGGATGCTACTGGACACTTCGAACAGCATTCGGGACCGCATCAAGTTTGAAGAGGATGCCGCGAACAATTTTCTGTTCAGCGTGCTTCGCCATGGAACGGACGAAGCGTTCCTGATGACGTTTGACGATGAACCGCAAGTGGTGCAGGGATTCACCGCGGACACGGGAAAACTGCGGGACCAGATTCTGCGCATGCGCGCCGGTGGCGGTACGGCGGTGTATGATGCGATTTATGACGCTTGCGCTAACGAGTTGAGTCATCCGCCGCGACCACCAGGAGATCGTCCGGACATCGTGCGCCGGGTGATGATTCTGATCAGCGACGGCGAGGACAACTTATCGACGCACACACGCGCCGAGGCCATCGAAATGGCGCAGCGCACAAACGTGGTTATTTACACGATCAGCACCAGCATCCAGTGGGTCACGATCGAAGAGCCTAACAAAGAAAAGGCCGGCAGCCGCAAGTATCACCTCACCGAAGGCGACAAGATTCTGCAGGACCTGGCCGACGAAACGGGCGGGCGATCGTTCTATCCGTACCATGTCGACGATTTGGACCAATCGTTCCAGGACATCGGCGACGAACTGCGGAATCAGTACTCGATCGCGTACAACCCTTCGAATCATGGGTTCGATGGACGGTATTACAAGATCAAGATTGAGATTCCGGAGCATAAGGGTTACCAGGTGCGAGCGCGCCGCGGGTACTATGCGCGGACCGTGACCACGGAAGCCGCGCCGAAGCCTGCGGGTAGCACGAAATAGGCTCCTGGGTGTGATGCGGGTTCTCCACTCGTTGTTTTGTTCATTCGGCGGGAAATCTTGCGACTGTATAGGTTGAGATCCTTCGGGACGTAAAGGCGCGTCCCTCATGATGACATTGTGTTGCGTGCCCTACTTGGTGGTGTCGTGAAAGAGGACCGCGTCGGATTCCTGTGCGCCGCGCTCGATGGCGAGCTTGGTGCCATCCGGGGAAAACACAAAGCGAAAGATTTGGTCTTTGGTGAAATGGGTCATCTGGCGGTAAGGCCCACCATCCAGAGGCTGTAGCCAAAGATTGTCCACGCCTCTTTCGCGAACCACGTAGGCGACGGATTTGCCGTCCGGTGTGAAGGCGATTTGGCCGGGAAGAGCGCGTTGATCAACGTTATGGTAAGTCATTTGGCCGCCCTCGGTGGAATCCAGGCGAAGCACCAACTTGTGATCGAGCTCGCGGAGTTCGATGGAGGCCACGTTTTTGCCGTCGGGTGAGAGCGAAAAATAGAAGACGTCCCTGGGGACGATGGTTTCCGGAGCGCCGCCGTCGATCGGAACGCGTTTTACGAAACGCTTGTCGCCATTGTCCACGTAGTAAACCCACTTGCCGTCGCGGGAGCAAGTGGGCGCCTGTTCATTGAGGCCGCTAGTGAGTTGCTTTTCGTTGGTGCCGTCGGCGTCGATACGCCAGAGGTTCGCGGAAGCTGCGCTGGTGCGGCCCACTTCGCGGTATACGACATAGCGGCCGTCACCGCAGACCGAGACCTGATCAGAAATGTGTTTTGTATCGGAGGTTAAGACCGTCTCTTTTCCGTCCGGAGTGACGACCTTGAAAGTGCCAGACTGTGGCAGAAGAAGGGTGCCGTTCGGGAACCAATCCCAGCGCCAGATGGAGAGTTGGGAACTCAAGGAAATCGGGCGCCCGTGATCCAGATCGCTCAGGTCCGCAATACTCAACTCGAATCGCAAACGACTCTGGATGGCAGCGAGGGTTTTGCCATCTTTGGAGAGACTGAGGCCCTCGTAGTCATTGGTGTCTGCGGTGAGCGGATGAAGTTCGCCGTCGGGAAAACTCATGTATCCAATTTGGGACTTCAAAGAACCAATTGCAATCTGGCGCGAGGTGACGATGATGCCAGTGCTCGAAGGAAGCCATACGGCATTGTAGAAAATACGATCAGCGGCAATGTTGCTGGTTTCCATTTTGCCGGAAGCGGCCTCGACATGGAGAAAACCACCGATGTTGTCTTTGTTGGGTTGAACGATGGGAATCAAGATGGTTTTGCCATCCGGCGACCAGGAGGGCACGTAGCTGTCGCTAATAACGGTCTGGTTGGCAAAGAGAGGCTTCTCGAGGCTGCCATCCGCTTTTGCGAGGAGCAAATCCCAGGTGGGAGAGTTGTGCAGCTCGCGCAAGAAAGCGAAGTGTAGTCCGTCGGGGGAAAAGGTGATGGGGCTGTCGACATCCTTGACCAAGGTGCGCGGATTGCCGCCAAGGACCGGCGCGCTGAAGAGGACGGAGTAGGCCTCTTCCTGTTCATCGCGGCGGACGAAGTAGATGTAGTTTCCGTCGGGGGAAAAGGTGAGACCGTTGTAGCTGGTGGCTGCCGGTTCCACGACTTCCTTGTTGCTGCCGGTGGGGATGTGATGGAGCCAGAGGGACTGCAGGCCTTTCTCTTCCAGCGACTGGAGGAGGTATTTACCGTCGGGAGAAATGGCAGCATGGGAAACGTGACCGTTGTTGGAAACATTTTCGATGGTGAATTTTTCGAACGGCTGGTGCTTCTGCATGCTAACAAATTGATAAGCTCCATAGCCGGCAGCGACGAGCACGGCGATGACGAGCGCGAGAATGGCGCCGGTGCGGAATTTGTTTTGCTGGGCAGCCTGCACCAACGCCGAACCGCTGGCAGGTCTCGGAGTTTGCGGGGAGGGAAGAGAACCGCTGCGAAGAACCGGTACGCTGCCGCTGGCCACACGATTGGCAGTCATACTGGAGTCGGAAGGCGGGCGAGCTGGATCCAGTTCGCGAAGGAGGCGCCTCAGATCGGCGCGCACTTCGGCTGCGACTTGATAGCGGAAATCGCGGTCCTTTTCCAGGAGCTTGTTGAGAATGCGCTCAAATTCGGGAGGAACGGCGCTGTTCAGTTGCACGGGTGAAACTGGAGCAGTGTGCAGAATGTTTCCGAAGATGACGGCGGTGGTGGAACCAGGGAAAGGAAGAGCACCGGTGATCATCTGGTAGAGAACCGCGCCAAATGAGAAGAGGTCGCTGCGGGCGTCGAGGACTTCACCGCGAGCCTGCTCGGGTGACATGTACGCAATGGTGCCGACCGCAGTGCCGGGAGTGGTCTGAAAGGCGGTTGCGACGATGGTTTCGCCCTCGTTGCTGGCTTCTGGGGCCATCAGCTTAGCGAGGCCAAAGTCCAGGATCTTGGCGGTGCCACGCTGGGTGAGGAAAATGTTAGCGGGCTTGATGTCGCGATGGATGATGCCCTTTTTGTGAGCGGCGTCTAGGGCATCGGCAACCTCAATGCCGAGTTCCGCGGCTTTGGCGATGGACACGGGACCGACAGCCAGAAGCTGGTCGAGCGACTCACCTTCGAGGAGTTCCATGGCGATGTAGGTGCGGCCATCCTGTTCTTCGATGGCGTAGATGGTGCAGATTCCCGGATGGTTCATGGCGGAGGCAGAACGGGCTTCGCGAAGAAATCGCTCGGTGGCAGCGGGATCGCGGACGCTGGTTTCCAGGAGAAATTTGAGAGCGACGCGACGGCCGAGCTTGGTGTCTTCGGCTTCGTAGACGAGACCCATGCCGCCGCTGCCGAGCTGGCGAAGGATTCGATAGTGTCCAATTGTCTCGTTGAGCATGAGGGCAAATAGCGATACTAGCCAAGGCGTTGCGCGGGGTCAATGATTGCCATCACCTCAGAATTCGTGGGCAGTTTGCACGCCTCTATTTCATTAGCGAGGAGCCAAAAATCGGGCAGCTTGTGTGGCCTTGCAACCACCAACCACACTATCGGGGTACTCTCCATCTGGTTCGAGGGCCGCAGTTCAGGTCATTCCCCGCTTTTCTTCACGGAAACCTAGAGTTTTTCCCCAACAGACCGCATCAGCTTGCGATGGCAAAAGAGAAATTGCAACGTGAACGGAAGGTGTGTTTCGCCGAGCCTTGGCGCCCCGACCTTCCGACTTAACTACGGGTCGGCACACGCCACCCTGCCGGATAAACTGGTTTTGAACTCCCACGCGACGCCCAATCTACTGCGTCGTTAAAGTTAGGACAATCCGTCGGACATACCGTAGTCGATGTCAGCCTTGTCGACTAGCGCAACCGCTCTCCGCGTCCGGCGTGACGCCATTCCAACGGCCACGAGGCGCGGCGCTCCCGCCGTCTGTTGGACGACTTATCTTCGTGTGGCCTGCCGCCTTAGCTCGTTTCTTGAGTTCGGTGAGTCCGAGAAGCTACCCGAAGCGACCCTAAGACTGTAATGCTTTGTCAAACTGTGCAAGAGTGTGAACGGCGCACGATCTTGGACAGCATCCAGCCTCTCGCCGTTCTTCTCAGCTGAAAAATTCAGCCTAACACGAGTCGCTCTCCATGCAGTTCGTTGGGCATCAGCCAGTCAGTCAGCTTCGTACTCTTTCTTAATTAGTTTTATCAACTCCTCTAAATCGAATGGCGGCCTCTCATACGTCACCCCGGGTCGCCTCCCGGTCATCGGCACGATTGCGAGAGCCTTGAAGACAGCGTCCTCAGGTTCGCCATTGTGTATCCAAGGAAAGGTCAGATGACCGGCTTCGTTCAAAATTTGCAAGTGTCGTAGCCACGATAACCGATAAAAGACGTCCCCAAAGTTAGCTCCGGGACTCAAGACGCCTTGCCGGTCTAATCCAACAGGCCCCATAATCACCCCCTGCCGACCGTGTTGCGCTTCGAGATTCTTTTGCAGTTTCCAAAGGGTCTTAAGGTCAGCGGGTTTGGCGGGTGGAATTGAATTGTTCGTCAACCACGGTAGTTCCTTCCACCTATCGTCAGGCGTTTTCACGACGCCTCCGACCCACAGCTATCGGAGTCTGGTCATGGAGCTTTGGAACGCTTTGGCGCATGCCTGAGTGTCACCGGATACGCCGTATGGAAAAATGGTACGGTTGTTCTACGCGCCAGTACCATGTGGCTATTTGGTGTCAAACTGTGGGGTGGCAGAATCGTGGAGGTGACGATCAAGGCCATCGTGGAAGGCGGAACTCGATTGCAGGTGTGGTACCGTGAAGAAACGGCCTTGATTTCTCTGTGGCAGATTGTTGAAGAGGGTCATTGACCCTCGAGTGCGGGAAGAAGGAGGGCCAGGCCGAGATGTGGTCCGGTCCCTTTTTCTTTTGGAGGTAGCGGCGGGACTCGAACCCGCTAAGACTGGTTTTGCAGACCAGCGCCTCGGCCACTTCGGCATCGCCACCTCGAAACAGTTATGCCCGCGTTATACCCAGACCGCCCCCGCAACGGCTGTCTATCCCTATTCTTGCAACCGCGTCGAGGGGCACAGATCGGCAGGTTTTGCAGACCTATGCCTCACGCTTGGCTTCCGCGCGCCATTTTTTTGGGCCACAAATCTAAGCTGCGGGAACTCGCCTCGACGCCGCTCCCTTAGCCTGCTTACATTCCCTCCTTTACTCCGGGCAAGCCACTGCAGCAAGCAACGCCGCCGTTAGGTTGACGATTGGCACGCCAACCAGATTGCCCCACTCCGTCCACGAGCCGTCGTAGTTGCGCACGTCCTTATAACCGAGCAGATACTTGAGCGCCAACCAGGTGTGCGAACTGCGCTCACCGATGCGGCAATACGCGATGACACCGTCATTCCCAGTGATGCCTTTGGAATCGTAGAGCTTTTTCAACTCTTCGTAGGATTTGAACGTCCCATCCTCATTCGTTGCTTGCGCCCACGGGATATTCGCCGCCCCGGGGATGTGTCCCGCTCGTTGAGCAGTCTCCGATAGCCCTGGCGGCGCTAGAATCTTGCCAGTGAATTCATCCGCGGAACGCACATCCACAAGTTGTCCGTGCCTGCGATTCTCGAGGAGCGCCGAGACATCTTCCTTTCGCGCGCGAAGAGACTCGTCTGGATCGAGCGCGCGATAGCTCGCTGGCTTTACCTGCACCGGTTCCGTAGTAAACGGCAGCCCTTGCGCAATCCACTTTTTTCGGCCTCCGTTGATCAACTTCACATCTTTGTGCCCGTAATATTTCAGTTGCCAAAAAGCGTAGGCGGCGAACCAGTTGTTGTTGTCGCCGTACAGCAGGATGGTTGTGTCGTTGGAAATTCCCGATTCGCCCAGCAGCTTTTCCAGCGCGGACTTTTCGATTAGGTCCCGCCGGATGTTGTCTTGAAGCTGCGTCTGCCAATTCCATCCCACGGCGCTGGGAATGTGACCGTGGTCATACGCGGCCGTGTCCACGTCCACTTCGACAAGCCGCAAGTCAGGCGCGTTCAGGTTTTGTGCCACCCAATCCGTGCTTACCAATACTTCCGGGTGCTTGTACTCGGGCATTTTCATTTCTCCTTTTCTGCGAATTCGAAACTCGGCCTTAGAAAATCAAAAAACCCACCGGCCAGGCGCTCTGGCGGTGGGTCGGTAGTTCTTCCTGGCTGAAATCTAAGCTCTAGAAATTCAGCCTCCCCATGCCAGAAGACACACACATACAGCGGCAACACTTGCAGGAGGTCTTCTGGAGGTGCTTCAACACGGCTATGAGCTTACGCCGCCGCGCTCCTCCAAGCGAATCCAAAATTCGAATATTCGTCATCGGCATTTCAATATTTTGGCACCGATGAATCCACCTCGTCGGACCACGCCAAGACTCCGCCTTTCAGATTCAGGACCTTCTTGAATCCTGCTTTCCGCAAGAAATCGATTGCTTCCGCGGAACGCTTTCCGCTGCGGCAGTGCGCTACAATTTCCCTCGAAGAGTCCAATTCGTGCACCCGACGAGGCAATTCGCCCAGCGGGATGAGATGCCCTTGCAGGTTGCAGATCTGATATTCGTGGGGTTCGCGCACATCCAGGACGAACAGATCATCGCCTCGGTCCAGTCGTGCTTTGAACTCCCGCGGAGTAATCTCCGGGACATGTAAATCCGGCGCGGGCGTTTCTTCGCCGCGCACGCCGCAGAATTCGTAGTAGTCGATCAACTTGCTGATGGTCCGCTTGTCTCCGCAAATCGGGCACCCCGGATTCTTGCGCAGCTTGAACTCGCGAAACTTCATGCCCAATGCGTCAAAGAGCAGCAAGCGCCCAACCAGGCTATCGCCGCTCCCAAGGATCAGTTTGATCGTTTCCATCGCTTGAATAGATCCGACGATCCCTGGCAAAACGCCCAGCACTCCGCCTTCCGCACATGATGGCACCAGGCCCGGCGGAGGCGGTTCCGGATACAAGCAGCGATAGCACGGCCCTCCGGGAGTGCCAAAAACCGTTACTTGCCCCTCAAATCGGAAGATCGAGCCGTACACGTTGGGCTTGCCCAGCAAAATGCACGCATCGTTCACCAGGTAGCGCGTCGGAAAATTGTCCGTGCCATCCACGATAATGTCGAAGTCTTTAAAAAGTTCCAGCGCGTTCTCGCTGGTCAGTTTCGTCTCGAACGCTTGCACCTGAATATCCGGATTCAGGTTGGACAAGCGTGCCTGCGCCGCCTGGCTTTTAGGTTTGCCAACGTCGCTCGTCCCAAATGTCACCTGGCGTTGCAGATTCGTGAAGTCGACCACATCGAAATCCACCAATCCTAGCTTGCCTACCCCTGCGGCCGCCAGATACAAGCCCAGCGGCGCGCCCAAACCGCCCGTTCCGATCAGCAGCACTTTGGCGTTCTTCAGCTTCAGCTGGCCGTCCATCCCCACTTCGGGCATGATCAGGTGCCTGCTGTAGCGCAAAATTTCTTCATTCGTCAGCGTCGGCGCTGCTTTCGCGCCCGTCACTGGCTGAACCTTGCTCGCCATATTCCTTCTCCCATCCTACTTCGCAAAATTTCAGTCCCTTCTCAATCTCTCAGCGGCAGCTTCCCCCAGCGATCGACGGGATAATACTGATGGTGTCGCCATCCTTCGTCGGGGTTTCTTCTTTTGCAAGATACCGGATATCTTCGCCATTTACGTAGACATTCACGAAACTACGCAGATTTCCGTCGTCGGTAAACAAGTGCCGTCGCAAATCGTCGAATTCGCCGGTCAACTGCGCTAGCGCTTCTCCAACCGTGCCCGCACGAAATTCCGCCGAATCGCGCTTTCCCGCATACACGCGCAGCGGCGTTGGAATCATTACACGTACGGCCATGCTCTTCCTCCTGCTGCCTGGACTTCGCTCAAGCCTTGGCTTGATTTTCGTATTGCCACTTCTTCCGCCGCAAATGCGGAGCGATCGTCCTGCAATCGCCACGAAGTCATGTCCCGCGGGTTTCCGTTTTGCACGCTCACAATGATGTAGCTGTACCATGGCCACGCATGTTCGCGATCGTACTCGCTGGGCTTAGCCGGATGATCCGGATGCGAGTGGTACCAGCCAATCAAGTCCAGCCCTTGTGCCTGGGCGGCTTTATCCGCATCGTGCGCGTCTTCCGCAGTCACGAAAAAACGATTGCGCGGCGAATCTTCGCGGCGATTCACCAGTGGAAATATCTCCAATACCTCGCGCGCAGTCCTTGTGGATTTCCCTTCGGCACCCGTATCGCGTCCCAACAATGCTCCGCAGCATTCGTTAGGGTAGCTCTCCGCTCCCTGCTGGCGAATCTTTTCCACCAATACGTCGTTGATTGAAAGGTTCAGCGCTTCGCTCATCTATACTTCATCCCAAAATCGCTCTGTCAAATATTTTGCCGCCGAATCCGCGAACACGGTCACAATCACCGCGGTTTCATTCGCAGGAATGCTCCTGGCCACCCGCAAGCATCCGACGAGCGCGGCCGCGGAACTGGGACTGACAAGCAGACCCTCCTCACGCGCAAGCCGCTTCACCATTCGGTACGATTCTTCCGTGCCAATCTCCAGATTCTCGTCCGCCAGCGCTTCGTCGTAAATCGCGGGGCGCAGCGCCGTCGCCATGTGCTTCCAGCCTTCTAGCCCATGGAACGGCGCATCGGGCTGCAGGCTGACGCACCGGATCCCGGCGTTCAATTCCTTCAATCGGCGCGTCGTTCCCATGAATGTGCCGCTGGTTCCCAGCCCACCGACGAAATGCGTAATGCGGCCGCCGGTCTGCGTCCATACCTCATTTGCCGTTGTGCGGTAATGCGCCTGCCAGTTCGCCGGATTGCTATACTGGTCCGCATAAAAATATTTCTGCGGGTTGCTGCCAACAATCTCATGAACCTTGCGGATGGCTCCGTCGGTGCCTTCATCGCCAGGAGTGATCACCAGCTGCGCGCCATACGCGGCAAGAATGCGCTTGCGCTCGTGCGAGGCGCTGTCCGGAAGGCACAAGGTGACCGGATAGTGCAGCGCCGCCGCGATCATGGCGTAAGCGATCCCAGTGTTACCGCTGGTGGCATCGATTATCGTCTTGCCTAGGCGCAACGCGCCGCTCGCCAAGCCAGCTTGAAGCATGCTCAACGCCGAACGATCCTTCACCGAGCCGCCGGGATTGAACCATTCGGCTTTTGCGCAAAACTCAATATTAGGAAACTCGTTCGCAACTTGCGCCAGGCGCAGCAAGGGCGTGTTGCCAATGTGCTCCAGCACAGAAGTTCCCGCGAGCCGTCGATTCGCTCCCTCGCTCGCGGGACTAATTTGCGCGACTGCTGTCACTTTCTCATCGCTCCCAGACAATTTAGATGCGCCGGCCGACACCGCCGATATGGCCGTCAAAACTGCGCCAGCGACCGCTTCACGATGCCGATCTCGAGGCAGGGCGCTGCTTCCGCGCAATCACCGCTTCCGAAAACACTTCCATTTCTTCCAACTGTGGACTGAACTGCAGCAACAGCAAATCCACTCCCGCAGCTTCAAAAGCCCCAATCCTTTCTGCCACCTGTTCCGTCGTGCCAACCAGCCCAGAGCGCAACCCGCGATTCGAGACCGAGTAATCCTCGAGACTCACTCGCTGCTCCAATTGCGTGCCTGCAAGCCATTGCTGGTAATTAGCGTAGCCCGCCGCAGATTGCTGAACGTCCGTAATCCGCTGCAGCTCTTGGTGCGCTTCACGCTCGGTTTCGCGAACCACGGCGTATCCCGCAACGCCAAATTTCATCGCTCCTCGATTGGTCTTCGCTCGGCGCTCCGTCATGTCAGCAACCTTCTTGCCAACTGTTTCGGGCGCGTCCCCATGCATTAGGTACGCATCGCACTTAGCGGCGATCAAGTCTTTGGCCGCGGGCGATTCACCACCGGCATAGATGGTGGGGCGCGGCTGCGCAACGGGCTTCGGCTGAAGAACGTTATCCTCCACCCGGTAATATTTCCCCGAAAAGGAAAAATGGTCTTGCGACCACACTCCATCGACAACATCCAGCCACTCGCCGGTCCGCGCATAACGATCATCGTGCTGTTCGAACGACACGCCATATTTGCGCGCCTCATCCGCCCACCACGACGACACCACGTTCAACGACAGCCGCCCATTGCTGATGTGATCGATGTTTGCCGCCTGTTTGGCCAACAGCGCCGGCAGATGAAACGTTGGCCGCACTGCCACCATCAATTCCAGTTTTTCCGTCACTGCAGCCAACGCTGCTGCCGTCGACCATGCGTCGAGCGACGGCGCTTCCACTCCCTTGATGTCGTTCAGATTCAACTCCGCGACCAGTGTGAGATCGAAGCCCAGCTGTTCGCTGCGCTGCGCCAGTTGTTTCACATAGCGCCAGCTCGCCTCCATGTTTTCCTGCTCGACGTTCCGCAGCCATCCGCCAAACACCGGCAGCCAGTACCCATATCTCATCGCCCGTCTCCCGTCGCCGCCAGCCGCGTTGCGCTCCGCGATTCATGCACTTGGGCCTGTGCTATCAGATAATCCGCAAGCCGCGCGTACGGATTGAATCCCACAATTCGCTCCGGGTCCGCCACAAAATTCGACAGCGCATTAATGTCGTAATAGAGCAGCCGGCCAGTCGGATCATCAATCACGTACTCCACGCCGCCGACTTCAATGCCCGCCGTCTGCATCATATGCTCGACATTTTCAATCACCTCTTGCGGAGGCCGATAACCTTCCACCTTCAGGCCAGTCTTCGGCGCGTCGATTGGGCATGCCTTGCGCACCAGCTCTTCGCCCCTGGAGCTCTGGCAGATGTCCGCCGGACACAAATTGAAAGTCTCCCCGGTGGTGTAAATTTGAATGGCGTAAAGATACTTGTAGCCAAGAACTTCGACGCGGATAATCGCGGAATCGCGTGCCTGGAAAAATTCCTGAACCAGCGCGGTGGCGTCGATGCCAAAAAACAACCCGCCTTCCTCCACCGCTCGCGCCAGCTCTGCGGGATTCGAGAAGCGCACAATGCCCGCTCCACTTCCACCAATATTCGGCTTGATCACCAGGGGATAACCAATCTCTCCCCCCGCGGCCAGCGCTTCTTCTGGGCGGTGAATCACACGCGTCTTCGGGAACGGTAATCCCAGTCCCCTCAACAGTTCGAGTTGAAGCGCCTTGGAAGTCTCGTGCTGGAACCCGCGGGAACCATTCACCACACGAACTCCGTTCGCCTCAAGGTTCGACAGATATCCGGTTGTATAGGTAATTCGGTCAGCCAGCCCGCGCTGCCATGCCGAAGGGCTCATGCGGTTGAACACCAGCGAATATTCCGTCCCGTTGCTACCCGCAGAAGGCTTGTGCGTGCGCGCGTCGATCCTTTGCCACGCCACTCCCCGCGCATCCATCTGCTCGAACAGCGGCCGGAACCAGTCCGGGTGCTCGTAATAGATGCCGATCGGTCTTTCCAGTGTGCCCTTGGGACCCTCGCTCATGATCTCCGCTTTCCTCTCCTCCAAAACAAAAAACAGCCGCTCATCGGTAGCGGCTTGGAATCTATGGGTTCTGTCTTCGATTAAACCAGAACAGTTCCTGTGCCGCAGGCGGTGAGTTGACACATACACGAGCAACAGGGACAGCAAGGGAAATGGCGCAAAAGCGCGCCGGCGCGGGAAGAGGTACTAGGTTGCAGCGAGCCTTCCATCTCCCCCTAGTATACCGATTCACGAGGGCAGTGCAATAACCGAAACAGCCCCCACAGCCCCCAGCCCAGCAGAGCTTTTCTTGCACACCTCACCTACGCCCGAGCATCTCATAGGTGCGAGAGAGGGTCCTATCCCGGGGTGGTTCTGCCGACCGATGGTGACGAGGTTGGCAGGCCGAGATTCCCCCTGCCGGCGAGAGCATGGGCCCAGAAGTATCCGAGCGCTTCGTCGAAGGTCTTAGTACTCAGAACGGCTAATTGAGAAAGTAAAAAAAGAGGTCGGTGCCTTGAAACGGTGCGCCACTCGGATTTTGCACCGCCGCGACCGGGGCCGTGCGCCCACAAGCTGTCAACGACGCAAACGGCGCAAGAGCAAGCCCCCGCTCGCACGGCGCAGCAATTTCCCCCGGCTAGCGTTCTCCCGATTTGCCACGCCGTCTCCAGGCTACTCCTCGATTTCTAAGGCCGCACCTTCGCCGCCGCGAGAAGAATCCGGACTCACCCAGACGTGCACGGTGCTCGGCTCGACGGCGAGGTCATTATGAATGTCCCAAATCGCAAATGCATCCGGCCCGAGTTTGAACGTGACCTTCTTGGTCGCGCCCGCTGATAGCGACACCCTCTCAAACGCCTTCAGTTTCCGCACCGGTTCTTCCACGCTCGCCCCTTGTAACCTCAGGTACAGCTCCACCACTTCTTCGCCGCCAACCTTGCCTGTGTTTTTCACTTCCGCGCTCACCGTGAGCGCTTCCTTTTTGTTTGCGCCGGGCTCGCGCAGCGCGTCGTTCAGCTTCTTCGCGCTTAGTTTCTTCACGCTCAGCTCCGTCGGTCCATAAACGAATTCCCCGTACGACAGCCCATATCCGAAAGCGAATTGCGGCGCGTTTGGTTCGTCAATATAGCGCGATAGGAATTTTTCCGGGGTGCTCCGTGGTGCATGCGTCAAATCCATGTTGTCTGGCGGACGCCCCGTATTCATGGCGTCGTAGTACAGCGGTTCCTGCCCCACATAGCGCGGCCAACTGATAACCAGCTTTCCGCTTGGCACTGCTTCTCCAAATAGCGACCTCACAATGGCCGGGCCGGCCTGCACCCCCGGGAACCACACTGCCATCACGGCCGGGACATGCTCGAAAATCCACGGCAGGGTCAGGGCCCGTCCACTGAACAGCAGCAAAACCACGGGCTTGCCTGCGGTCACAACTCTCTTTGCCAGTTCCTCTTGCCGGCCTGGCAAATCCAGATGCGCGCGCGCAGCGCCCTCGCCAGTCATCTCCGGCCCGTCCTCTCCCAGGGCCAGTATCACAACGTCGGCGTGTTTCGCCGCGGCTACGGCTTCCTCGATTTGCGCATCACTCGCGGAGCGGATGTCTCCGCCTTTCACGAACTTCACGTGCTCCGCACCCAGCGCATTGTTCAACGCCGTCTTCACGGTCACAACATCCTGCGGCCGTCCTCGCCCTGCCCACGACCCCAGCATCTGCGCTGCGTCATCCCCTAGCGGTCCGATCAGCGCTACGCTTTCCACCTCTTTCGCCAGTGGCAGCGTCGCCCGGCCTCCCCGCGCCTCATTCTTCAACAACACAAAAGATTCCTCGGCAGCCGTTCGCGCCAATTCCAGGTTTTCTTTCGGCAACGGCCCGTCAGGGTTCGCCAGCTTTTCGTCCGTGTACGGATTCTCGAACAACCCTAAGGCAAATTTCACCCGCAACACGTGCCGCACCGCCTCGTCGACTTGCGCCACGCTCACTTTCCCGCTGCGCACCAACTCCCCTAAATGTTCATGGTAAAGATTGCTTTCCATGTCCATATCGATGCCCGCGGCAAACGCTCTCCCCGCAGCCGTTTTTCCGTCGTTGGCTATTCCGTGGGGAATCAATTCGCCTATCGAACTCCAGTCGCTCACCGCCAGCCCGGAAAATTTCCATTCTTGGCGCAAAATTTGCTTTAGCGTAAGCGGATTCGCGGTAGCCGGTACACCGTTCAGGCTGCTGAAGGCACTCATGATCGTCGGCGCGCCCTCATCGAGGGCCGCGTAAAACGGCGGCAAATAGACCTCGCGCAGCGTGTGCTCGGAAATTTCCACGGTGTTGTAATCGCGGCCGCCTTCCACCGCTCCGTATCCAACGTAATGCTTCGGGCAAGCGGCGATGCTCCCCGGCGCATTCAGCTTCTTCCCCTGATACCCGCGCACATACGCTCGCGCCATCACGCTGTCAAGATAAGGGTCTTCTCCCGCGCTTTCGATGATTCGGCCCCATCGCGAATCTCGCGCGATGTCCACCATTGGCGAGAACGTCCAGCGCACGCCATCGGCAAAAGCCTCATTGGCCTCCGCACGGGCCGCCTTTTCGACGAGTTCCGGATCCCACGTCGCCGCCATGCCCACTGGAACCGGAAACGTGGTGCGGTACCCATGGATCATGTCCAGTCCGTACAACAAGGGAATGTGCAAGCGCGATTTGTCCACCGCGAGGTGCTGAAAGTGATTCGCCGATTGCGCCCCGGCAACATTGAACAACGAACCCACCTCGCCTTTCTGCACCATTTGCTCATAATTGCCGCGCCCGGTGCCGGGACCCGTCGGCGTTCCCACGGAATACTGCACGAGTTGCCCAATTTTCTCGTCCAGGTTCATTTGCTTCAGAAGCGCGTCAACTCTTTGTTCGACCGAAGGGCTCGCGAGTTCCGACTGGAGCGGTGCGCCCCGATAGTCTGATTTCTCTGCATGGTATTGAGCTACGGAAAGCGGCGCAAAGAATATCGTTATTCCAAGTAGCAGGAGCAGCAGCAATAGCGGAATCCGTTTCGGTGGTTCCTGCGAGGGTAGTTTCTCCTGTACTTCGCAGTTTCGTGGTGCTGCGAGCAGAGAATTCCTGGGTTCTTTCCGAGGTACCAACCAGATCATGGCAATCCCCACATAGCCTTGAATAAATCGATTTATTAGAAATAATCTAACACAAACCAACGCCCCCCTCGAGCCTCTTTCCCCACCCTGTCGCCGCGACCTTGCTCCAGCCGCCGTCCTGTGACAGACTACGCTCGAAGTCGGTCGCTCGCCTATGCCCCGTTCGAAACCGGAAAGACAGAGTCCCTCCTCTCTAGAACCGGCACAGGGCTGCGTCAGCCTGAAGGCTCTCGCGGAGCACTTGGGACTGTCCTCCGCCACCGTTTCCTTGGTAATTAACCGTTCCCCCGCCGCCAAATCGATTCCTCCCGCCACCCAGGAGCGTGTGCGCGCCGCCGCGCGGCAATTCAACTATCGTCCCAACCTCATGGCTCGCTCCCTGCGCCAGAAGCGCAGCTTCACGATCGGTGTCATCGTTCCGGAAATCAGCGAGGGCTATGCCGCGCTGGTAATGTCGGGGATCGAGGATCACCTTCTCCAGGAAGGCTACTTTTACTTCGTCGTGAGCCACCGGCACCGCCGCGATCTCATCGATGAATACTCATTTCTCTTGCAGCAGAGAGCCGTCGAAGGAATCATCGCCGTCGACACGGTATGCAACGAGGCTTGCATGTTGCCCGTCGTAGCCATCTCTGGCCACAAGGATGCTCCCGGCGTAACCAATATCGTTCTGGACCACAATCTTGCTGCTCATCTTGCCCTCGAACACCTGCAAAAATTGGGACACGAGCGCATCGCCCTGATCAAGGGACAAGACTTCAGCTCCGACACGGAAACACGTTGGCACGCATTGCATTGCGTCGCGGGCCAGCTCGGTATCAAAGTTCGGGAAGAGCTCACCGCGCAACTCGACGACGATTCCCCGTCGCCGCAAGTCGGCTACAAAGTCACTCGCAAGCTCCTTGAACGCGGCGAAATCTTCACCGCGTTATTTGCCTTCAATGATATTTCCGCAATTGGCGCGATTCAGGCTCTTCGTGAATTCGGTAGGCGGGTTCCCGAAGACGTTTCTGTCGTCGGGTTCGACGACATTCAAAGCGCCGCCTATCAGAACCCCAGCCTCACCACCGTTCGCCAGCCGTTGCGCCACATGGGCGTAATCGCTGCCGAGACCATTCTCGAACGCATCAATTCGCCCCGCGAACGAAGCTATCCCAAGGAAATCGTCGTGGAGCCCGAGTTGATTGTCCGCGGCACCACCATGGCCGAGGCCGCAAAAGCTGTGCACCTCTAGGCTGACGGCCTGAGGAAAATACTTCATACCAGAACTGACCAACGACGTTGGGGTTTGTTCATCGACCGGGTCAAGGTCGGTGTATCATGTCCCCCACCTCTCATGCAGACTCGCCCCCTGCCCAGGAACCTCCTGGAATTTGTATTGGCTGGAGGACTGCCAATATGCTCAGGCGACCGCAGCGGCGATGGAAGACTCGCAACCTCGTTCTTCTTCTCTTTTGTTTACCGGCGACAACTCTTGCTCAGTCCGTCCCCGCTTCTTCGCCTCAGAAATTGTCGCTTACCTTAAGGCAAGCTGTCCTGCTCGCTCTGAAGCAGAATCCCCAACAAATCATCGCCCTGCTGCAAGTGCAGCAGAGCGGGCGCGATTCGCAGATTGCTCGTGCGCCTTTGCTCCCGCAAGCTGATCTGTACGCCTCCGGTGGTTTGAGCCAGTACAACTTTCAAAGCGTCGAACGCCTGCCGGCGCCCAGGGCCGCGGGTCCGTATCAGCATATTGAGGGAGGAACAGCTTTTTCTCAGACGCTCCTGAACCTGCCCGCGATTCGTAGATATCAGATCGGGCGCGAGGGAGTTTTGGAAGCGCGAGCGAATGAAAACGTTTCGCGAGAGAACGTCACCGCCGTCGTGGTTACGCAGTATCTTCTCGTTTTGCGCGCCATCGCCAATTACGAAGCAACCAGCGCGCGGGTCGCCCTTGCGGAACGGCTTTACAATCAGGCCGTCGAACTCCAGAAAACGGGAGTCGGCTTGAACATCGATGTGCTGCGCGCCAACGTTGAATTACAGAGTGAGCGCCAGTCCCTTATACGTGCCGACACCGAAACGCGCACCACCCGCTACCGTTTGGCCGAATTACTTGACCTGCCTAGGGACCAGGAGCCCGAGGCCGCCGATCATCTCGAGTTTTTCTATCTGCCCATCTTCGATCGCTCCGTCATTCTCGACAAAGCTCTGGCCACCCGCCCGGAAATGAAAGCCATTGCCGCAGAGCGGCGCATTGCTCAATTGGCGCAGAAATCCGCGTCCGAAGAACGTCTTCCGCAGTTCGACTTTGACGGCTATTGGGCGTTTCAGGGAGCCCATTTCAACGAGGGTATTCCTGCTTACACCTATGCTGCCACCATTCGAATGCCCCTGTTTGTCGGAGGGCGAATTCACGCCGAGGTGCAACGTAACAAGTTGGTCTCGCAGCAGGTCGACGAAACTCGCAAGCAACTCGAGGCACGCATCATCCAGGAAGTTAAGTCCGCTGCCGACGAATTGTACGCTGCGCGCACCGCCGTTGAAGTTGCGAATCTGGCGCTAAAGCTTGCCAACGAGGAAGTGGCGCAAGCCCAGCGCCGGTTTCAAGCAGGCATTACCACCAATATCGAGGTCATCACCGCGCAATCTTCTCTCGCCCAGGCCAACGACAACCAGATCGAAGCCCTCTACAACTTCAACCAGTCTCGTGCCAATCTGGCCCGCGCCATGGGCGAAATTGAGAACACCTATTCCAAGTAGGAGCAGCGCTGCCGATGGATAGTCCATCCCTTCCCCAAAATCCGGTTGCAGCGCCAGCAGCCGATGCAACTCCACCGAAGATTCCTCAGTCGTCGATTTTGTACAGATTGCGTAGTGCCAGCCCGCTGACCAAAGGCATCCTCGTGGCCGTACTCATCGTAGTGATCGCCGCATGGCTCTATTTTGCAGGGCAGGTATCCACTTCCGACGCGCAACTCGATTGCCACATCACCACGATTGCACCTCAGGTTCCCGGATATGTCGTCGAACTCAAGATCGACGACAACACTCCCGTTAAGGAAGGCGAAGTTTTGATTCAAATCGACCCGCGCGAATACAAGGCCCGTGTCGACGAAGCCAAATCCACACTCCTTTTTGCGCAAGCCGCCGCCGATTCTGCCAAGCTACAAATTCCGTTAACTCGCGAAACCACTACCCACAGCACGGGTGGCGCTGCCGCACAGAAGGATTCCGATGCGGCAGACTATGCAACCTCGCAGGCGCAACTGGAACAGGCGGCCACCGCGAATCTCTTGCAAGCGCGAGCCAATGTTGCTGCCAAGACGGCTACGAACGAAAGAGCACAAAGTGATTTGGAACGTTACCGCCCCCTCCTTGCCACGGGTGACGTCTCGAAGTTTCAGTTCGACGCCGTGGATGCCGCGGCCCGCGTTGCCAAAAGTGATCTGGACGCCGCCCGACAGCAGCTTGCCGCGGCGCAACAAGCTGTCGACATTGCGCGTTCCAATGCCAAATCTTCGCAAGCCCGCGTCGCTCGCTCGCAATCTTTGTTCTTGGTCACACGCGCTCGAGAGCGTGAAGTCCCCATCAGCGAAACGGCCTACAAATCCGCGGTCGCCAACGTAGAACGCGCAAAAGCGAGTCTGGAATTGGCCGAACTGAATCTGACTTACACCACCATCCGTGCCCCCATCACCGGCCAGATCGCTCAGAAGTCCGTCAATTTGGGTAACTATGTCTCGGCGGGACAACTGGCTTGCACCATCGTGCCGCTCAGAGAGGTTTATGTCACCGCGAATTTCAAGGAGACCCAAATGCATCACGTGAGGCCCGGGCAGCGTGCGCGCATTCATGTGGATACCTATGACAAGGATTACGAGGGTGTGGTGGACTCAATCGCCGGCGCAACCGGCTCCCGGCAGGCGCTGCTTCCTCCCCAGAACGCTACCGGCAATTTCGTCAAGGTGGTTCAACGCATTCCTGTGAAAATTCTCCTGAAGCCCGACCAGGATCCGCAACTCATTTTGCGGCCTGGCATGAATGTGGAAGCAACCATTTATACGAGGTAACCAGAGCACAGCATTCCGGAACGCCATGCAGCCGAACGAACCACCACCATCTCCGCCAGGCCTGCGCTTTGAAGACTGGGAAGTCCGGCGTCTTCAGCGTCTCGACGCCTACGCCCACGCCAGCTCTCGCGCCGATCGCTGGACTATCCTCGGCGCTCTGGGCATGGCCACCGGAATCGAACTCGCCGGCAGGACCGCCAGCGCCATTCTTCTTACCGACTTGCAAGGCAACGCCGGGGCCACCATCGACGAGTTGAGCTGCGTGCTGATCGCCTACAACACCGCCTACCTTTGTTCACTCGGCGTCAGTGCCGGCTTTGTCCGTAGCTTCGGGACCCGCAAGCTGTGGTTGACAGCCCTCTTGCTGTTCGGACTCGGCAATCTGCTCACCTTCGTCAGTCACCAACTGACATCTCTGCTGATCGCCCGCAGCATTGCCGGTCTGGGCGGCGGCGTTTTTCTCGTGCGATCGATCGTCTTTCTGCGTGAGCTCTTTGCAAAACAGGAAATGGCGCGCGCCGTCACCATGTTCAATACCCTCGTTTTTTCGTTCAAAGGGTTATGGCCCATCTTGATGGGGGCGGTTTCGGACGCCACTAGCTGGGGCAATGCCTTTCTTACGCAGATCCCCTTCATCGCGCTCAGCTATTTCATCATCACTCCCCGTTCATCGTTTCGCTACTGGTCATATCCGTTCTGTGTTTTGCTGCCTTTCTGTGGTGGGATTCTCGCGACGGCAATCAGAACCCGGTTTTCCACATCCGCACCATTCTCTCGCAGCGTACCTACACCGCGGCCTTTGGCTTGGTGCTGCTCTGCGGCGTTTTCCTAGGTGCCGGACTCTACGTCATTCCTCAGTACCTTCGGATCCTCCAGCCGTACAACGCCCAACAGACCGCGGTTTTCTACTTTGTCGATACGGTCGGCCTTTTTCTCGGCGCAAACTCTGCAGTTTGGATTGGCGTTCCCCGTTTCGGAGGAGCGAAAACCGCGGGTCTCGGAATTATCCTGTTCGGCGTCGCCAATGCCATCTTTGTTCTCATCTGGACCGATATGACTCCCGGTAACTATATCGCCTACGTTCTGTTCCTCCTTGGAATCGGCTCGGGTTTATTGTTGGCGGGAATCTCTCTGCTCTCCACGGGAACGCTCGAAAAGCGTTTCCAGAACGAAGCAGCCAGTTCCTACTTTTTTCTTCGGCAAGTCGGCGCCAGTCTGGGCGTGTCGGCGGCCGCGGTCTTGATCGACCAGAGGATGACCGTACATTCCTCGCGCCTGCTGGATACTGCCAACCGCTTTGATCCGGTAGCCCAGAGAGTGCTGCGAGACTTTGCCGCGTTGATCGCGGCTCGCGCCAATAGCACCAGCGTCTCCGACCCCGGGAATTATGAGCTATTTCAAGGATTGGTGGTTACGCAAGCACGATTGTCGGCTTTCATCGATATCTGTTTTTGCTTGGCCGTTGCCGCGGCGATTGGCCTGATCGTGCTTGCCCGTTGGCGTCAACTTCACGCCGTCGAGCATCCACATTTGACGTCCATTGTCGGACGCTAGCGGGGCCTGGGAAATCGCTGTTAATCTCCCTGCAATCCGGGGATGGAACTATTTATCCAGCAGGCGGCCAGGAATTTGCCTGCTAATTTTGCGGTCTTTGCGCAGCTTGCCGCATCCAATCTGTCGGCGACTGAACGACCGCTGGAAATAGGAGAATCTTTATGAGCACCAAGAGTAGTCCAGTAACATCAAAACCGGCCGGCTCCGACCACTTGTCCAAACTGCTCGTGCAATACGGTTGTGGTCCGATCCAATTTTCGGGCACTGCGGACGCGCTCTATGAGCGACACCTTCTATTCGACCGGGTTATTGACCCGGCTGAGACTACCCCTCGCGAACATTACGAAGCCTGCGCCCGGGCTGTTCGCGACATCCTCTCGCAACGCTGGGTGCTTACCGGCAAGACCTACAACCAAGCTAACGCCAAGCGCGTTTACTACCTCTCCATGGAGTTTCTCATAGGCCGTTCACTCACCAACAATTTGACCAACCTCCTGCTTGAGTCGCTCCTCGATGATTTCATCAACAAGAAGAAGGTCGATTGGCTCGCCCTTGTGGAAAAGGAGCCTGACGCCGGTCTCGGCAACGGTGGGCTGGGCCGTCTGGCTGCCTGTTTCCTGGACTCCATGGCCACCATGCAGCTTCCCGCCACGGGTTACGGTCTTCGCTATGAATACGGTATGTTTAAGCAAACCATACGGGACGGCTGGCAGCATGAGGTGCCGGACAATTGGCTACGCCGGCCCGATCCTTGGGAAGTAGCTCGTCCACACCTGCGCGTAGACGTCGATTTAAACGCTTCCTTTGTCATTCGCGACGGGGTGCTGCGCGCCATTCCAGGAAAGCCTTCCCGCCTTTTCGGAATTCCGTATGATCGGCCTGTTGTCGGATACGGTGGAAGGAATATCAACACACTCCGCCTCTGGGCTGCGGCTGCCGCGGACTACTTTGACTTTCAGGAATTCAGCAGCGGCGATTTCGTCGGAGCTCTTGCTGAGACCCTGGCCGCCGAATCCATCACCCGCGTGCTTTATCCCGACGATTCCACCAGCAGAGGTCAGGCGCTGCGCTTCGTCCAGGAATATTTCCTGGTCGCCTGCTCGCTTGCCGATATCGTTCGCCGCTTCCGCGCCAACAATAACGACTGGAGCGCTTTCCCGGACAAGGTCGCCATTCAGCTTAACGACACCCACCCGACTATGTCCGTCCCGGAATTGATGCGCATCCTTCTCGACGAGGCCCATCTCAGCTGGGATCAGGCGTGGGACATCACCCAAAGAACACTCGCCTACACCAACCACACCTTGCTTCCCGAGGCTCTCGAAAAATGGCCGGTCGACTGGTTTCAAAGAGTCGTGCCGCGTCTTCTGGAGATCATTTACGAGATCAACCGCCGCCTCCTCGACGATGTCCGCAAGAAATACCCCGGCGACGAAGGCAAAGTTTCCCACATCAGCCTGATCGAAGAGGGCCCGGTCCGCCGGGTCCGCATGGCTAATCTCGCCATTGTTGGCTCGCATAGCACCAATGGCGTAGCCGCGATCCATTCCAAGCTGTTGCGCACCACGACCGTGAAAGATCTCGCGGAGATGTTTCCGGAGCGCTTCAACAACAAGACCAATGGCGTAACACCGAGGCGCTGGCTGTTGCTGTGCAACCCGCCCCTCGCCCGCACCATTACCGATGCCATTGGCGATGGCTGGATTACCGATCTCAGCCAGCTCACCCGGCTGAAACCGCTTGCCGCCGACAAGGCCTTCCGCTCCGCTTTCCTGAAAGCCCAGCACGAGATGAAAACGCAATTCGCCAACTGGTTAAAAGCCACATCCGGCGTCACCGTCGACCCACAAAACATTTTCGACTCCCAAGTGAAGCGCGTCCACGAATACAAGCGCCAGCTGCTCAACTGCTTGCGCATCGTGGTGCTCTACAATCGCCTGCGGCAAAATCCTAACCTCTCCATGCCTCCCCGCACGTTCTTCTTTGCCGGCAAAGCCGCTCCCGCCTACCAACTCGCCAAACTCATCATCAAGTTCATCAACAATCTCGCCAGCACAATCGATGGCGACCCCGCAGTGAAGGGCCGCTTGCAGGTTTACTTTCTCCCCGATTACCGCGTCTCCGTCGCGGAGCGCTTGATTCCCGCGAGCGACGTTTCCAACCAGATTTCCACCGCCGGCTATGAGGCCAGCGGCACCAGCAACATGAAATTCATGATGAATGGCGCGCTCACCATTGGCACCCGCGACGGCGCCACCATTGAAATGGCCGAGGAGGCCGGCGAAGACAACCTGTTCCTGTTCGGTCTCACCGCCCAGCAGGTCGCCGATAGCCGCGGCTGGTATAGTCCTCGCTGGCACTACGACCACGAGTCCGAGACCCGCGCCGCGCTGGACATGATCTCCTCGGACTATTTCAGCCGTTATGAGCCTGGCATTTTTGCCCCCTTGCGCGATACCCTTCTTACGCACGGAGACTTCTACATGCATCTCGCCGACCTCAAGTCCTATCTTGACGCCGACAAAAGACTCTGCGACTTGTATGCCAATCCCGATGGCTGGGCGCAAAAGGTCATCTGCAACGTCGCCAGTTCGGGAAAGTTCTCGAGCGATCGCAGCATTTCCGAGTACACTTCGGAAATCTGGAAAGTGGCGCCCTGTCCGGTGCCCTAGCGGAGCGTTCCATGGCCACGGTAGAAAATCCAGCAGCAAAGGGCGTATCGCCTCTCGCGGGGAAGCCTGCGACGAAAGACATGCTCATCGATGTAGGAAAACTGGAGCGCGAGTATTTTGATCGCCGCCCCGACGTCAACGACCCGAATCAATTAGTAAGCTTTGGCACCAGCGGTCACCGCGGCTCTCCTTTTCAAGCCACCTTCACCGAAGCTCACATCCTGGCTATCACTCAGGCCATTTGCGAATACCGCCACGGGCAGGGAATCGACGGTCCCCTTTATATGGGGAAAGACACGCACGGCATCTCCGGCCCGGCGCAACGCACCGCGCTGGAAGTTCTAGCCGCCAACAACGTGGAGACGATCATTCAGCGCGATGATGGAGTCACTCCCACGCCGGTTATTTCGCGCGTCATTCTGGTCTACAATCGCGGGCGGAAAGATCATCTTGCCGACGGCATCGTCGTCACTCCTTCTCACAACCCTCCGCGAGATGGCGGTTTCAAGTACAACCCGCCAAACGGCGGGCCTGCGGATACCGATGTCACCACATGGATTCAAAATCGCGCCAACGACTTGCTTCACGGCGGAAATAACGAAGTGAAGCGCACTCCATTCGATTCGGCCATCAAAGCCGCCACCACCCATCAGAAGGATTTCGTCCTTCCCTATGTGAATGACCTGCGCAACGTCATCAACACCGAGGCCATTCGCGGCGCTCACCTCAAACTCGGCGTCGATCCTCTCGGAGGAGCCGCCCGGCCTTACTGGGAGCCCATCAATTCGGTTTACGGCCTGAATATCACCGTCACCAATCCCGTTATCGACCCCACTTTTTCCTTCATGACCGTGGATCATGACGGCGAAATTCGCATGGATTGCTCCAGCCCCTACGCCATGGCGCGATTGGTGAGCCTGAAAGACGAATACCAGGTGGCCTTCGCGAATGATCCGGATTCGGATCGTCACGGAATCGTCACGCCCACTTCCGGCCTGATGAATCCGAACCACTACCTGGCGGTTGCTATCGGTTATCTCTTAACCCACCGCCCGCAGTGGTCCCAGCACGTCACCGTTGGCAAGACGCTGGTCAGCAGCAGCCTGATCGATTGCGTCGTCAAGAAGTTCGGCCGCAAACTTTCCGAAGTTCCGGTTGGATTCAAATGGTTTGTACCCGGCCTGTTCGACGGTTCCTTTAGTTTCGGCGGAGAAGAAAGTGCCGGCGCCAGCTTTCTTCGCCTCGATGGCACCGTTTGGACCACTGACAAGGATGGCCCCATCATGGACCTTCTGGCGGCAGAGATCACTGCCGTTACCGGCAAAGATCCCGGCCAGCATTTCCAGGAATTAGCCTCTGAATTTGGCATGCCATATTACATGCGCATCGACGCGCCAGCCACGCCAGAGCAGAAAGCGAAACTGTTGAAGCTTTCTCCCTCCGACGTTAAGGAATCCGAGCTTGCCGGCGAACCCATTCAGCAAAAGTTGACCACGGCACCTGGCAATGGCGCTGCGATCGGTGGCCTGAAAGTAGTGGCCAAGAGCGGTTGGTTTGCCGCGCGTCCTTCTGGCACCGAAAACATCTATAAAATCTATGCCGAGAGTTTTCAAGACGAGGCGCATCTGGAAGCCATCGTCAGCGAAGCACAGCAAATCGTTAACAATGCTCTGCGCTAGCCGTAATCTCACGAGGTCGACTTTGTGTGTGAACAGCACAGCAATACACGCTGGCATCCTGAGCGGCGCGCCGTTTGCGTCACCGAGGATCGCAACCGCCCGCCCCGCGGTATCAAGAAGGTTTGCCCGTGCAAAAGAGGCTCGACATTCCCCCAGCGCAGTCCTCGCGCCCGGCAATTGATTTACACCGGGGAGTTCTTATAAGGTGGTTTTTCGCCCACTGAGCCGTTCTTTTCCACGGAGGGAAGGTCTGCGCATGAAGATACTGGCGATCGATGTTGGCGGTACGAACGTCAAGGTCCTTCTCAGCGGCCAATCGACACCGCGTAAATTCGCTTCGGGCCCGAAGATGACTGCCAAGAAAATGGTTGCGGGCGTCAAGCAGATTACCAAGGACTGGAAATACGACGTGGTCTCGATTGGCTATCCTGCTCCGGTCATGCACAATCGGCCGATGCTCGAGCCGTACAATATGGCGCACGGCTGGGTGAAATTCGACTACAAAAAGGCCTTTGGCAAGCCCGTGAAGATCGTGAACGACGCCGCCATGCAGGCTTTGGGCAGCTACAAAAAAGGCCGGATGCTTTTTCTGGGCTTGGGTACTGGCCTCGGCACCGCTCTGGTCGTCGACGGCATCGTCGAGCCCATGGAACTGGGCCACCTTCCATACAAGAAGGCCACCTACGAAGACTATGTCGGCCTGCGCGGTTTGGAGAAGCGCGGCAAAAAGAAATGGCGCCGCGACGTCGCCGATGTTGTCGAATGCATGTCGGCCGCACTGGAGCCCGACGATATCGTTCTGGGCGGTGGCAATTCCAAAAAGCTGAAAGAGCTTCCGCCGCACTGCCGTTTAGGGGACAATTCCCATGCCTTTATCGGAGGATTCCGCCTCTGGGATGACCATAAGAACCGGCCCGCGGCAGCGCACAAATCCTCTCATCATTAAGCCCGCGAAGAGTCTCAAGGAGCAGGATCATGGCACGAACGGCAAAGGCGACCTCAAAGTCTCCAGAAATGAAGCCAGCCACTAAACGCAAAGCCTGGTCCGCGTTGCGGGCCCACCATAAAACCGTCCAATCTGTGCACCTCCGGAAACTCTTTGCTGATAATCCCAGGCGCGCCGAAAGATTCTCGCTCGACGCCCTCGGCATTTACCTCGATTATTCCAAGAATCGTATCACCGACAAGACCGTGACGCTTTTGTTGCAACTCGCCGGGGAATCAGGGCTGCGGGAACGCATCGACGCCATGTTTCGCGGCGACAAAATCAACATTACCGAGAATCGCGCCGTACTCCACGTCGCCCTCCGCGCGCCCAAGGACCAAACGATCCTCGTCGACGGCAAAAACGTTGTTCCGGAGGTTCACGCCGTTCTCGATAAAATGACCGCCTTCTGCAACCGTGTGCGCAGCGGCGAGTGGAAGGGTCACACCGGCAAGCGCATCCGCACTGTCATCAACATCGGTATTGGCGGCTCCGACCTTGGCCCGGTGATGGCTTACGAAGCGCTGAAGTACTACAGCGAACGCAGCATGACCTTCCGCTTCGTCTCCAATGTGGATGGCAATGACTTCGCCGAAGCGGTCATCGACCTCGATCCCTCGGAAACGCTGTTCATCATTTCTTCCAAAACCTTCACCACGCTTGAAACTATGACCAATGCCCACAGCGCTCGCGATTGGTCTGTCAAGGCTTTCGGTGGAGACCAAACCGCCGTCGCCAAGCATTTCGTCGCCGTCTCTACCAATGCCGCCGAAGTTTCCAAGTTCGGCATCGACACAGCCAACATGTTTGGTTTTTGGGATTGGGTCGGCGGGCGCTATTCCATGGACTCTGCTATCGGTCTCTCCACCATGTTGGCCATTGGTCCGGATAACTTTCGCTCCATGCTCAGCGGCTTCCACCAGATGGACGAGCATTTCCGCACCACGCCATTTGAACGCAACCTTCCGGTGCTCCTCGGTCTATTAACTATCTGGTATACTAACTTCTTCGGTGCGCAAACCGTCGCTGTTTTGCCCTACGAGCAGTATCTAAAGCGTTTTCCCGCCTATCTCCAGCAGCTCACCATGGAGAGTAACGGCAAGCACGTCACGCTCGATGGCAAGCAGGTCGACTACGATACCGGCCCTATCTTTTGGGGCGAACCCGGCACCAACGGCCAGCATTCCTTCTATCAACTCATCCACCAGGGCACGCGCCTGATTCCCTGCGACTTCATCGCGTTTGCCAAAGCACTCAATCCCCTCGGTCGCCATCGCGACATGCTCATCGCCAACGTCTGCGCGCAAGCCGAAGCCCTCGCTTTCGGCAAAACGCCC
>Ga0126379_10000073_pt1 | contig 48060 bp, 58 predicted proteins | sample PanSoiMetPlot_24_FD_92640 | JGI IMG/M metagenome (GOLD analysis project Ga0126379, IMG submission 92640) | Tropical forest soil microbial communities from Panama - MetaG Plot_24 | ecosystem: Environmental > Terrestrial > Soil > Tropical forest > Bulk soil | place: Panama | collected 2016-02-17
CAGCCGTGTAGGGGTGGACCATGAGAGTGCAAAGGGTTTCTTGGTTTTTTGCCTTCATTGCTGCATTGACCGCGACCACGCCGATGATGGGCCAAAGTCCTTCCGCTTCATTCACACACCAACCGGGCACACCATTGTCAGAAGCTCAGGAGAGCAAAATCCGGAGGCGCGTGTTGTTGGTCAATGTGCCCGTTACAGTTACAAATGCAAGAGGCGAATTGGCCTTGCATCTGGACGCGAAAGACTTTGAAATCACGGACAATGGCGTCCAGCAAAAAATTGCATCTCTCGATTTGGGCCCCACTTCGCTTTCGATGGTCTTTTTGCTGGAAGCCAGTTCGCGAATTGAGCCTCTACTCCCGGACATGCGGAATACCGGAATCCTTTTCGCGGATGCGCTCATGGGCCCCGATGATGAAGCCGCGGTGGTGGGCTTCAGCGACTCCGTAGACAAACTTGCGGACTTCACAACTGACCACGAGGTGATCCTTAGTACGATAAACACGCTGAAGCGCGGAACGGAAAGGTTGAAGTTGTTTGATGCGATGGCTTTAGGAGTGGACTTGCTTAGCAGTCGTCGACAGCGGTCTTCGTCCGATTTGCAAGAACGCCGCCTCGTCATTGTCATTATGTCAGAGGCAACGGACGTTGGGAGTGATGGGCGCCTGGACTCGGTCGTAAAACGAGCGCAGCTTTACAACATAGCGATTTATGCGGTGGGGATTCCGACGACCTTGGCGGAGTTGAAGGCCTCTCCGAAGGATGTCAGACATCACATCACGCCGGAAGGAATATTTCCTCAGCCTGGGATGCCCGGAACTGTGCAGATATCGTCGACGGAAGACATTCGCTACGGGTACGGTAACCTGATGAATTTCAATCTGTGGGCGCTGAAGAATGTCAAAGACCAAATTACTGGTCACGCTCTCCAAAAGGCCGCTGAGGGAACCGGCGGCCGGCACATCGCCACGTTTGGACCCACATCGATGCAAAAAGCCTTGGACGAGATTGGCGGCGAGCTGCACGCGCAGTATTCGTTAACGTACGAGCCCAAAGGCACAAACGAGACCGGTTATCACAGAATAAGGGTGCGCGTGAAAGGCAAAGACCTGAAGGCCAGGGCGCGGCCAGGCTACTATGTGGCCCCGCCGCAGAACTGAACACCTAAACGCCATTCGCCAACGGCATGTGGCCGGAAAATGGAATTTCACAATGGAAATGAAATCGGGAGGAATTGGTAACGTTGGATTCCCGCAACAGCTCGGAAAGAGCGAAATCCTGTCAATGGCCGACGCAGAAGCAAGTCGACGCCTGCATACAGTCACTTGAATGGCAGATGTTACAAAAGGACATTGGCACTCTGCCGCGCCCCGTGGAAGAACATAGACCAAGGGGAAGTAGCCGAGCATCGTTAGCATCCTCGTGTTTTTTTTGGGGGCTGATTGCCCTGGCACTAGGGTGTTTCGCGCGGCTGCTCCAAATCCTTTATGAAGGGTTTAAATAAAGATGGATGCTGCCCATATGCAATTTGACGTCAGCGCCTTTGCAGTTCCCACCGAACCGTTCTGTCATTTTTGACAGTATCAAGCTAGGTGTTCCCAAACTAGGCTGCTTCTGCCGTAAGAATTGAATGGAAAGTACACGCCTAAGGGATTTCCCCACTTAGGGTCTACGCCGAGATAGCCGGTTCCCGGTCGCAAATAGTTGTCCTCCTGGAGGACATCATGAAGCTCGCTACGATAACTCTATTCTGGGCGCATTTACTAGCGTTCTCCTGTGGCACATGGGCCCAAGGACCCCAGCAGCAAGCTCCAGAGCAACACGCCCCACGGGAAGAGGAAGTGCCCTGGTACCTAAGGTGGGGTGTAGAAGGGTCGGGAAATGACAATCCCCGAGGCACCACGAATCTCGGCATGCCCTTAAACGCCCCTTTGAGTCCGATTGGGCAGCACGTAAGTTGGGGCTTGGGAGTGAATGCTGGCGCAGGTTATAACTTTAATCGGCGCCATGCACTTGTGGGTGAGTTCATGTGGAATTGGCTTTACCCGACAAACGCAGCCGTGAGACCGATTCAAATCGCACTAAATACCAATAAAGTCAGTGGGCATGGCAACCTTTTTGCTTTCACAGGGGGGTACAAACTGGAATTGCGCGGCAGGGCAATTGGCACCTACTTCATTACCGGTGGCGGGTGGTATTACCGCACCGCGAGTCTTTCGAGGCCGGTCCCGGATGGCACGACTATTGGTTGCATTCCGGCCTGGGTTTACTGGGGATATGACTGCTCATCAGGAATCATAGTCAGCGACTTGACGGAAGTGCATTCCAATTCAAGCGCTTTGGGCGTCAACGGAGGCGTCGGTCTTACATTCAGGGTCGGTGTAGCCCCCTATCGGATGTACGTGGAGTCACGCTATCACTTTGCTCCGACCAAGAATATCACCACACAATTCCTTACAGTCTCATGGGGCATTCGCTACTAGGCCTGTAAAGACGAAAACCACTAGCCCGACGAACCAGCCCGGAAGCCTTCTCGTCCTTTCAAGCACAAGGTATCTTCAGGATGCGAGCCAGATCTCCAGCCATTAAAAAGAAACCGTGGTTGCGCTTGGATAGAGAAAAATCGTTGCGCCTAGGCGTCCTGCGTCAGGCGTCGAGCACAGTCTTCGCTGTCCGCTCGCGTCGGATCTTCGCCCCCATAAGCTATCAGCAATGCTGGCGGTACATTTGCCAAGGTTTGCGCGTGAAGTGGAGTGAGTAAGTACACTAAAGCACCGGATGACATCCGCAATGACACAAGGCGTCGGAAGAGCTATTGCCCTTGGCCTCCGGGCTACGGCTTGCCTAAGGTTGTCCGCCTGCCAGTGCAATCTTCACCTTGGCGTCGAGAGGCACGCGCGCGTGAATAGTCGTTCCTTCCTGCGGCTTCGATGCAAAGGTAATCGCCCCATTAACCAGCCGCACTCGCTCCTGCATGCTCGTGAGCCCTAAACCGCTCCCTCGCTTTGCTGCTTCGAGGTCGAACCCACTACCTGAATCTCTGACTAGGAGATGAACTTCATTCGAGTGCTCCGCTACTTGCACTTCAACCCTCTTCGTTCCGCTGTGCTTGGCAGCGTTGTGGAGTGCTTCCTGCAACACTCGGAAGAGGGAGAGGCCGATTTCGAATGGCAAAGGGCTAGCCACATCACTTGTGAAGTCGACATCCATTATCTGCCGTTGGCTAAACTCCTTGCACCAGCTCTTCATGCCCGAAACAACACCCAGGTACTCTAGCTTTGAAGAGTGCAATTCGTGGGATAGCGCTTGTACGTCGCTCGAAATCGCAATCGTCTCTTCCCGGAGTTGTTGAAGGCGGCTACGGACCTCCTGGGGATCGATTCGAAGGCGTTCCAGTTCTATCGCCAACATGGCGAGTCGCTGGTTAATGTCGTCGTGAAGCTCTCTTGCGATCCGGGTGCGTTCTTGCTCCTGCGACTGAATCAGCTTTCGGCTCATCCTTGAGAGCGCCTCTTCCATCTGCTTGCGTTGGGTAATGTCCTCGGCGAAGATCAGAATACCTCCGATCGACCCGTCGGCCCTCCGCCAAGGCAGAACTTCCCAGCGCACCCATGTAGTGCCGCCTTTGCGATCCCAGCGGTCTTCGTCGGCTCGCAATGTCTCTCCCTCAAGAGCACGGCGGTGAATCTCTTTCCAACGGTAGGGCATGTCAGGAAAAACTTCATAGTGCGAACGCCCCAAGACATGAGAACTGTCGACAGAGTAATCCGCGCACCAGCGGTCGCTCACCTGGAGATAGCGCATGTCGCAGTCGAGCATCGCCACTCCCGCTGGTACGTTTTTGACGAAGATTTTCAGAAGTTCCTCCCGTGATTGCAATACTGTCGCCTGGGCTTCTAAAGTGCGGTTCACTTCCAAAAGCGCCGCTTCTGCCCGCTTGCGCTCCGTTATGTCACGAGAGATACCAGAAAAGCCCACCGTTTTGCCGGTTGAATCCTTAATTGCGGAAACACTCAGGGATACGTCGATCCGTTCCCCCGTTTTGGTGACACGAACCGTTTCAAATTGATGGAGACGACCGCCCGCCTTCAACGTTCCCATAATCTGGATCTCCTCATCCAGCCGTTCAGGCGGTACAAGAATCTCAACGGACTTTCCTATGGCTTCACTCTCGGTGTATCCGAAGATGCGCTGCGCACCCTTATTCCAACTCTCGATAACACCGTCCAGGGTCACAGAACCAATCGCATCTTCAGACGATTCCACGATCGCGGCGTGCCGGAATCGGGCCTCTTCCGCCCTCTTTTTGTCTGTAATGTCCTCGACCATCGCGAGTACCAGTGGAGAGGGACTACCCTTCAACAAAGAGATGCTCAGGTTTCCCCAAACCAGCGAACCGTCTCGCCGAAAATAGCGTTTCTCCATTTGATAGTGATCTATCGAACCTGCTCGCAATTGCTGGAAAAGTGTCCAGTCCTTTTCAGCATCTTCAGGAGGAGAAAAGTCCACACAATGCTTGCCGCACAACTCCTCTGAGCTGAAACCAAGCATCGAGCAAAAGGCGGGATTCACAAAGAGAGGTCGCCCGTCCAAGGTCTCTACAGCAATTCCGATGGGACTTGTGCTGAAGACATGGTGGAAAAGCTGGGTGTCGGACGTTAAGGTGTGTGCTACGTCTTCCATAGCGATCCTCCACTGTGGATGAAGCGTATGCGGCTAGATCGCCTGGCTTGCAGGCGTCCCTAGGTCCAGCACAAAACACTTCTGCACAGGCTTCGTCACTTCGACCTTGCCGTTCTGCAACTGGCCTAAGATGCTTTTTACTTGCCCTTCCGAATCCTGGTCGCGATCAATCCCGCAGTCGCCGCAAAGACGATGCTTTTCACGGACTATTCCATGGAAGCAAAGTAACAATAGTTCGACTCGTTTACAATACCCCATATCATTTGATATAGGCAACCCATGCCGGATCGCGCAGCTCTCCTGATCAGCTGCTCTGTGGAAGAGGTTCGCACCATACGCGAACCAGCGAAGCTACAGCATCGAGGAATCAGCAGCTATGTGTTGAACATTCTTATTAGGGCCGTTGAGTTCGAGGAAAGACTTCTCGAAAAAGGCGACAGAGTTTACTCCTTGTTCTGCGAGACTCCCCGTCGACCTCTTTGCCCGAGAACCACCTTGCTCCTACGGTGCTCGGTGCAAGAATCAGAACGAATACGAAAGGCCGCCAAAACGAGAGACACAACTATCAGCGAATATGTGCTCTGTTGCCTTAGGCGTTCGTGGTGGGTAGAGAGCCAAGGCGGCCAAACTGCTCTTGATAAATCAAGCTTATCTCATCCGAGCGAACCGATGTGCGGTGACGCTTTTGGGACGATTCGGCCTTTTTCCACAGACCGGGGTTGAGTCTGTTCTTGTTTCGAATCGTATTGACATGAACCCGCCCGCTGCCCAGAATTGTGGAGATTTTCGTACAAGCTGGGCCTAGCCGCATGATTAGCGCGTGCAAGGACCCAGCCACTATGGCGGCTGTGCTGAGTACGCTCAGAACTGCCACCGTCTGCGCCGAGCCCTTTTAACAAAATTTCAGAGGAGAAATTCCTGAAGACGGCCTTGAGTCTGCTTCAGGAAGGCAACGCCGATGCCGCGGGATGGCGTCGAAGGAAGTAATGGGGGAGAGGCTGTAGTGCAGTCTCTTACGATTCTTCTAGTCGAAGACTTTGGAGATTTCCGTCGGTTCGTCTGTTCTCTGCTCCAACCAAAAGCTGAGTATCACATTAAGCAGGCTTCCGACGGGTTGGAAGCCGTCCAAAAGGCTGAAGAAATACAACCGGGTTTGATTCTCCTGGATATCAGTTTGCCGAGTCTCAATGGAATCGAAGTCGCAAGACGTGTTCACAAGCTTGCCCCGGCAGCAAAAATCTTGTTCTTGAGTGTGGAGTCTGACGCCGATTTGGTAAACGAAGCTCTTAGTCTGGGCGCGGGTTACATTCATAAGCCACGCGCATCGCGTGATTTGCTTCCCGCTATAGAAGCCGTTCTTAAGGGCGAGCAATTCGTTAGCGAAGGGCTCCTTCCGACATCGCCTTCGAGCCCATCGTCGTCTGACTTGCACTCGGCCCTGTCTCAGGTGGTGGCGCGCGCCATCGAAATGTCCGGCGCGGATATGGGCAACTTGCAGATTTTGGATCCTCAAACGAACAACCTTCGCATCGCCGCCCAGGTCGGCTTCAGCAGGCGATTCCTTGAGTTTTTCGACAGAGTCGAGAACCACCAATATGCCTGTGCCAAGGCCTTATCGCGGGGACAACGTGTGATAGTGGATGATGTGGCCAGCGACCCTATTTTTCGTGGGACAAAAGCGAGAGAAATCATACTCAAGGACGGCGTTCGAGCTGTGCAATCGATACCACTCAGGACGCTTTCCGGGCAATTCGTGGGCGTTCTGTCTACCCACTTTCGCGTCGCAAAACCTCCCCGTCAAAAGCTCTTCGAGATTACAGATGCCTTCATACAAGAAGTTGCGGAACTGATCCGATCGGAGATGCCGGCGTTCACCTGATCGTACCACGTGCCCGGCCTCGGCGCGCCGCTCAGCGACATTCCCCCTGTGACTTTTGACAGGTGCCTCCTTCACCGCGAGATGTTTGTTTCTGGGTGAAGGTTGAGGTGGCTCGTTCGCAACCACGCAATGGTTGAGTTCTCTGGCGGGAGTGTCGCTAAAAAACAGGCAAGAACCTGTAGTTTTCTCTTTCCCCAGTCTACCAACCCCCGAGTTCTGACACTTCAACCCTAGTCTGGGAGCGACATGTACAGTCTCAAAATCCTTCCGGCCGTCCTGGCGCTTATCGCGATGCCGCTGGCCGCATCCGCCCAGCAACCGGCAAGCCCCAACGAGGTAGTGGACAAGATTGTGGCGCAGGAGCACGCGGAAGTGCAGTTGCTTCGCCAATACGCGCCAATGGTGGAGACATACATCCAATATCTGCGGGCCGACAACGAGGTAGGGTCAGTTCCGCACGGCGACAAGTATTTTCTCGGCAGGGCCGACATGTCGAAGGGATTGGAACTTGAAACGCTCGGCGTGAACCATAGATTGTTCGCAGGCTTGAAGGAATTCTTTTCGATGGAGTTTGTACCGCTTGGCTTCCTCCAAATGATTTACGTGGACAGGGATGGCCTCGACCGAAATCATTACAGGTTTGAGTACGCACGGCGTGAGTTTTTGGGCGAAGTGCGGTGTCTAGTCTTCGACGTTGTTCCATTGCCGAAATCAGGCAGAGGACGTTTCGTCGGCCGCATCTGGGTGGAAGATCAGAATTATCAGATCGTGCGCTTCAACGGAGCATATGGCGGGCCATCCTTGGTCAGCTACTATTTTAACTTTGATAGCTGGCGAGTGAACGTGGGGAAAAATCTCTGGGTACCCGCGTTTATCTATAGTGAGGAAGGCGGCGTCAACGACAAGAAAACAAGGAATATCGGATACAAGCCTTTTCGAGCCCAAACACGCATTTGGGGCTATAACCTTGGCCATCCGGCGCGCAGAGAGGAGGAACTGAACAAAGTGGTTGTGGAAGCGCCTACGGAGATCACGGATCAGTCGGAAGCCGCTAACGACTACTCGCCAATCCAGGCCCAGCGTTCCTGGGATCGCCAAGCCGAGGACAACATCGCGGAACGGCTGGAACAGCAGGGGCTAATGGCTCCTTCTGGAGAAGTGGACAAGGTGCTGGGAACTGTGGTCAACAACCTTGAGGTAACAAATAGTCTGGACATCCAACCTGAGATTCGTTGTCGTGTCCTGATGACTTCGACGCTAGAGTCGTTCACCATCGGACACACGATCGTTTTGAGCCGCGGATTGATTGACGTCCTTCCGGATGAAGCCAGCTTGGCAGCCATCCTGGCGCATGAGATGGGGCACGTCATACTCGGACATCGCCTTGATTCCCAATTTGGATTCTTTAGCACACTGCTGGTCGGCGAAAAGGAGACGTTTCGCTACTTTGATTTTGCCCGCACACCGGAAGAGGAACGTGCTGCGAACCAGAGGGCGTCCGAATTGCTAAAGAACTCGCCATACAAAACGTCCGAAGGCACGGCGCAGCTCTTCCTTCAGGCGCTCAAGAACCGGTCGAAGCAGATTCCCAACCTTATCAGTCCAAACCTGGGCGACAAGGTTCCAACAAACTGGACCCTTGCGTCCGCGGAGTTCTCAGCAAAGCCCAATGAGAAATCACCCGCCAGCGTCATTGCTGCTCTGCCGCTTGGGGGCCGCATCAAAATCGACCCGTGGGATGACCAGCTCCGGATGCTCAAGTCCAAGCCGGTGGGCACCATTGCCGAAAGTGAGAAAATGCCTTTCCAGATCACGCATTTCTTATTCTACCTGACGCGCCAAAGCGATAACTCATTGCCGGAAGCTTCTGGTCCTGTAGCAACCAAGTTGCCCAACGACACAAAACCCTAGACGCAAAGGCCAGTTCGTTGTCATCGGCGGGATCCTTTGGGATTCAACTTAGTTAGTGCACTGATTCTGAAGCAATCTGGCAATCGATTAGCTTGAATTGGGTCCGAGAGATTTTCTCTGCCACAAGTACTCCGTCATCGCAAAGCACTCGAATGCGGTCGCCAATACTCAATAAGCTCATGAATTCCTTGAGTTCCATGAGCTGCGGGCAGGAATCGAGCTGGAACAGATGACTGTCGTTCGTCTGCCTCTCAACTTCAAATTCATTATGGTGGTCGTGGATTGATGAAGCGATTCCGTCCGCAAAGCGCCACCATCTACACACATTTTCTTTATATCTACGCAGCACCGCTGACAAAGCAAAACTGATCCGCCTGATTCCGCCCCTTCTTGACATCTTCCTACTCCATTTCCGCAGCTACTTCGCTAAAAATAAGGATCTAAGGTCGGGGGACCGCTGTCGTTGCTCGGGAGCAGGGAACCTACTAGGTGTCGCCTCCTCCTCTGAACCTGCTCTGGAAGTCGCGATGCCTGTCATGAGGTTCTTCTTACCCAGCTTGTCAGCAACAGCGTTGACAATGCGCCGACCCGGGCGGCCCTTGACGCTGTTTTAGCTCTCGGTGGTGCCTTAGATCTGCCTGCTCTTAACGCTTGAAGGAAGTAGGCACCGACACCGAGGAGTAGAGGCAGCTATTCTGCTCGTGGTGTTTCTGGTCAGGCAAAAGTAAAAGACGCTGCGTGGTGGACCATGCCAAATTCTTCAAAGCTCTTGGCCAGCGGGTGAAGGAGCTCCGCAATAGGCGCGGCTACAGCCAGGAGGACATGATTGCCTTCGGATTCTCCGCTCGCCATTGGCAACAGATCGAAGCTGGACGCCCGATTACAATGACGACGCTTCTGCGGATTTGCGACGCGTTCAAGGTTCGAATTGCGGTGATCGTTCGAGGCACGGACAACAGGATCTACCACGATTAAGAACTAACGGTTTCTGAGGCAAGCGTTAATAGGAAAGAAAATCGGATGATTCGAAAAGTCAAATCGTTTACTGATGTCGGGATACGCCTTGATCAGGCGCAGTGATGATCCAGATGTCTTTGTCCATCCGCAGCGCTGGTAGGAGAGCGATGCAAGAGTTTGAATGAAGGCGATGTGGTGGAATTTGAGCTTGTGCATGGCCCACAAGCCGCTAACGTGGTTGCAGGTCCAAAGACTCAGCGCGGCCACAGCTAGGCAAACATGGGTCAATTGCGGCTGCAAGTCAAACTTCCTCTCCTCCGGAAGCTTCGTCTGCCCGTGGGATACGTCCGTATCCGCTCGAAAATGTCAGGCGGATTGAGGCGCAAGATGTTTCCGCAATCTTAGCCATGCATGATGGTTGCCCCAGGTCAACGACACGCGTCCACTTCCTTGGCTAATTTTAGTTGATTGGGGTCGTGGCGCCCGCACCTGATACGCAATCTCGGTTTGCGTTTGGTTGCTCCAGGGGGGATAGGTCACGACCCCGTCAGCCTGTTACCGTCCGCGGTATTTGAGATCCAAAGAATACGTTGTTGAGGGGTTCCTCGCCCGATTTTGTGATGTGGCCTTGTTGTGTGCGACGTGGGGTTCGGCCTGCCCGCAGTTCCTCTATTCATCACCCAGATGACCCATAGAGTTGTGCTGCTCTCTTTAAGGCTTGGAGAGGGTCCCTTTGCGGACGGCGTAAAGCGTCAATTCCGGAATGCCATCCCCCCGTTCGCGCGGAGTCAAGAGATCGCATGCGTCCTCTGCGCCGCAGCGTTTCAGCTTGCGCATGTTAATCGTCCAAAAGGACTCATTGGGAGTTGGCTGACCAGCTCGTCGCGGTTGAAGCTCGGTCAGAATCACCGCTCTATCGTCTGGCAAAATTACCAGTCCCTTTCTCTTCGCCCCATCGTTACGTTGGTCCTCGTCGCCGGTTCGGATGCTTTACGAGCCGTCTCAGCCCACGGAGCTTGCATGTCAAAATTACGTCTACTGTTGGTGGGGCTAGTCTCTCTTTCGCCCACACTCTTTGCCCAGGAACAGAACAACGCGGAGGCCTACTCCGCAGTCGCGATAGGAACAGGCGGAACATTTGGTGGGAGAACAATTCAGTTCGATTTTCGGGTCACTCGTTACACCAGTGATAAGGAAGTGCAGAAGCTTGCTCAGCTTTTGGCGGAGAAGGGACAGGACGATCTGCGACGGGCGCTGGAAAAGGAGGACGTGGGCCGGATCAATCCGACCGGCACCGTTGGCAATCAAATTGCCGTCGCCCGCAAGCGCAGGTCTGGTTCGGACACGATCATAACCATTGTCACCGCTCGAAACATGCCATTCATTGAGCTATACCGTGGCGGCCGCACGACCGACTACCCGTTTGGATTCCTCCAGGTTAAGTTGAATAAGCAGGGTCAGGGAATCGGCCAAATCATGGTCGCCGCGAAGATTCGATTCGACAAGAAGAAGGGAAACTACGAGATTGAGAGCTACGGCAATCAATACATTAAAGCTGGCAATGTTCGCCCTTCAAGATAGCCGACGCAATCGAAGCCTAGCTTGATGTCATCCGTAAATGCACCAAGGGTCATCGACCCCCGCTGGCCTATCGTACTGACGATCATTGTGGTATCGGCCTTGGTGACTCAGTTACCCGGCCGAGTAAGGGCATTCCTCCGTGGATTCCTTATCTTCTGACGATTGTGCTGATCGTGCCGATGTTCGCTCTAACCTTAACCTCCGCCAGGGCCCGCTGGTTGCGCATTGAGAGTAGCGTTACAAAGCTGATTCTCGTTACTGCAGGGTTCGGGCTGGTCAGTCAAATCACGGCTGCTATCGTCGATGGTGCGCCATTCAGGTGAGGTTTACCGGCCTCCAGCTCCTCACTTCAAGCATGAGGTCTGGGCCACAAATGTGCTTATCTTCTCAATCGTGTATCAGCGGAGCGACCGTGGCGGCCCTGAGGCTCGAGCGAACCACACGAAGGCCAGACCTGACTGGTTATTTCCGCAACAAAGCGTGCCTGGGGAAGGGTCGCAGGAGTGGCGCCCGACATTCATCGACTATCTATTCCTTTCGTTTTGTACGGCGACAGCGTTTAGTCCCGCGGAGGCTCAGCCACTTACTCCTCGCGCCATGTGCTGCTGATGTCCGAAAGGGTCATCTCAGTGATAAACGATCGTCGCCATAGTGTCACGTACCATAATCATTATAGGTGGTTGAGCGGTCCCTAACTTCACAAGGTGCGAAGGAGCAGTCTCTCGGGGGCGCGCAAAATAATTTTCCCGCGCTCTTTGTGAAGGGCGCCAACCTTCTTCCATTGGCTGATCATCCGACTCACCGTGTACGGAGTCATATTCGCTGAATCGGCCAGCTCTTCGTTGGTCAGATCGAGTTCGATACCGCCGAAAACCCCTCGGCCAATGGCGGGCGCCAACTTCACCAGCACATCCGCGAGCCGCTCGCGGGCTGCCTGAGAACTTAAGCCTACATAGGCGGAAACATACCAAGACAAGTGGTCCTTAGCTATGAAGATTGCATTCTCGAAAAGCAGATGAAAACGCTTCGCAAAGGCACGAATGGTTGTGCCCTCCCAAACGAGAGCAAGACTATCTCGCAATGCTTCCGAACTTAAGAGATAAGTAGAACCTCCCGATACAAATGCTGCTCCGCCAAAGACATCTCCGGGCGTAATTGGTCTCAGGTTGAGCTTCTTTCCATCCTGAGTTTCAAAAAAATAACGTGCTCGGCCTCTCCACAATAAGAAGAAATGACTGGCAGGATCACTTTGATGCGTCATCATGCATCTCGTGGAGAACCGCCGGAATTTGCCCGCCGCGCAAATCAGGTCGACTTCCTGTTTCTTCAATCCGCGAAAAAAATCGATGTTAGGAGGTGCGTGGTCAGAGCCAGATTTCAAAACGGGCATATTGGTCGGATTTGAGCTCGTACCCGGAGTTAGCTCAAATTTCGTTACCCCGAGAGTCACAGAATCTCTTTCCCCAGTGCGCAACAATCCTTCATCAAACCAAAAGAAGGCGTCTGCACGTCCGCCCCGACCCTTTCACGGCTGCCTGGCGTGCACATCGCAAAAAGGCAGTCCACCTGATTGTGCGAAGTCGCCATGCATCCGAGAACTGGTAACTTTGACAGTTTCTCTCGAAGCAGAAGCTCCCTGATCGTGAAGGTGTACCCGATCCGGAATTCTTAGTTTATCTTCGCGACCTAAAGTTGCATGCGAGCATGAAGGCTCTCCGACAAATACAAAGAGAGAAATGAAAGGAGAGATATCCTGAACAAGGGAAGAAATAAGAATGAGCAGGGACCTACAGCTCCGGGACGAACTTGATTGTTACAACCAAGTCCAGCAGCAGACCGGATTCGATCCTGAGACCTCTCCGCCAGACGCTCCCTCCAGTGCACAAGTGCAAGCCGCGGAGCAACAAGCCGCAGAACAGGGTCCACAGGCTCAAGGTGGCCGATTGCGGGGCGCAGCCCGTGGTGCGGCTGGGGGGGCCATGATCGGCGGAATCGCCGGTGATGCCGGCAAGGGAGCAGCTGCGGGCGCCATCTTCGGGACAATGCGAGGCGGCATGCGGCAGCGCCAGGCGAACGCCGCGTCCAAGCAGCAGTCGGCGCAGTCGGCATCTCCTCAGCTGGAACAGCAATACCGTCAGAGACTGGCTGCATACAAGCAGCTGGATCCGTGCAAGCGGGGATTTTCCGCGTGCATGGACGCACGGGCGTATTCGGTGAAGTAGGCAACCTAGACGGTGGATAGAATAAGAAGGTGCCTTATGCTTAAGAAACTCACGGTCCTCGTTGTTCTGGCTAGCGCGTATTTTCCGTATTTCCGTCAAACCAATCCTCAGGGACAAGGATCATCTCAACCTACAGCAAAAACCCAGTCTACCATCGACCAAGACATTAAATTACTCCGAGAAGACATCCGCTCTCGAAAGAAACAGCTGATTGCTGCCAATCTGAAACTTACGGCCGATCAGGCAACTAAGTTCTGGCCGCTTTACGAACAATACGCCGCCGAACTCTCAAAGATCGGCGATCAGCAGACTGCTTTGATCAGGGAGTACGCCGACCAATGGGGCACCATGACCGACGAGCAGGCGTCGAGCCTAGCGAAGCGATCTCTTGCCGTGGACGAGCGGATTGCTCAATTGCGAGTCAAATACATGCCTATCTTCAGCCAGGTAGTGCCGGGGCAGGTGGTTGCTACCTTCTTCCAAATGGATCGCCGGTTCCAGGCGTTGCTTGATATTCAACTGGCATCGCAGATTCCTCTCGTTCAGGACCAGAACTAGGGATAGGGGCTCCCGAAACCCTGGGAGACCCGGCGAAGGAGATCTCGGATTCGGTGTGAACGCTCTTCGCATTGGGCAGCTACCCTATCGCACGGACGCAATTCGAGCGCCCGTGTCTGTTCCTCGATGAGCCTAAAAATCTCGGTCATGATTTCTTTCTCTTGCTCAGGATATCCCGTCATCCCCATAGACATGAGCCCTCCAGACACACGATGCTTGCCGTGCATCTTGCTCTGAGGGAGGCCGGTTGAGTCCCCTCGGCCCAAAAGTCAAGTCTCGAACCGGCCCCCATCTCGGAAGCGACGCGAACCTTATGGCTTGGCTCGGGACGCAACAACTGTCAAAAGTACCAGGTCGAGGTGCTGCGCCCCGCGGATTTTGTCAGTGTGAGGCCGACCAACGGTTTGCGATGATCCGCGAGGCTGGGGGTTGATTAGCGGCGGCAGCCTCGCGGCACTCTGCGACTCAAGCCGCCCGTTGAGTGGTTTTCTCGATAAGATTTATAAGGGATTACGCTCAAAAAGGACACGAGCAGGTTAGCGGATAGGCAACCACTCTCTTCCCCGTTTATCTTGACAGTTCTAACAAATGCGCGGGAGAGCTAGCGTTGTTGACAATCCCCCTTAACAGCAAGGCGGACCAACCCACATCGCATCACTCTTGAGGTTCGGAGCCTCCTCCTTTAACTTTTTGGTCTCGAGGGATCGCTCCCCGCTCGTCGATTCGTGAGATGTGAACGCCAAGGCCGATGTAATACCTAGGTGCCATGGGGGAGCCTCTTTGGTGTCTGTGAATCAGCTCGCCGCGGAGTTCAGCTTTTGTTTACCAAGCGCTCCTCCTTCGACCTATTCATTCAAACTTATCAGGCAGTTCGAAGGAGACCGTCAATTGCCTGCGACTAGTGCTGTTCCAACTTGATGGACCTAAATGAGCGTAGGCGTTGGGAGGGTGTTTTAGGTTGACGAGTTTGCGGTGCCGGCAACGGAGATAAGCGTAGATCCGGCGACGCCTAGCTATGTGAGTGAGATCGTCGGTATTGGCCAGGGTAAAGCGCTTGCGGATTGCGAATTGTGCTTCGATCAGGTTGAGCCAGGAGGCTTCGGCGTCCAGACCGGCCGAATGTGGAGTCGTCGTAGCAGAGCGAAGAAGCGGGGATGATTGTGGACGTTGTGCAGGTTGTCCAGAATCACGAAGGGTCGCTTTCGCGGATAGCAAAGGCGCAGGGAGCAGAAGGCTTTGCTGATGTTCGAGACCGTCTTGCGACGCCGAAACAAGCCACTGAGGCAATCCGCGTGCGCATCATAGAATCCAAGAAACTGCTCGGTACCTTTCAGACGGCGATAAGACGCTCGTATACGCCAAGGTCGTTTCTGGCGGGCCCAAGCAACACCCCCGATGGGCTTCAGATCCAAAGGGCCCCACTCGTCGAAACACAGTACCGCGCTGTGCGGCGGACAGTGCCGATAGAGCGCACGGATCAGTTTTTTTTACGATCGAATTCGGGATCGCTGGAAGTTTTCCAAGTGCGCACGCGCTGAGCGGTGAGTCCTTCGCGCCGCAGCAGTCGACGAACCCACTCGTCGGTCACCGGCGGCAGGAGTTTTCGTCGGCGGCAATACTCGGCCAGTTTGGAAACCGACCAGACGGAGAACGGTAGTCCCCGTTCGGAGGGACTCGATAAGGCGACGTCCACCAGCCCGCGGAGCTGGGCGGCTCTCAGAATCGGCGGCCGCCCCTTGGGGTTAGGAACTTGTTCAAACGTGCTGAATCCCGTTTCATTGAAGCGGTGCACCCAGTAATACGCAACGGTGAAGTGACAACCGATGCGTTCCGCAGCATCGAGCAGGCTGAATCCTCGTTGGACTTGGTCGATGACGCGGTACCGCTGGTGGACGCGGACAGAAAGAGCCAAGTCCCTGAGCTTGGATCGCAATGCGCGTTGTTCTCCTCGCGTGAGAGGCCGCAGTTCCAGATGTCGTGTCATCCTGCCCTCCTTGAAGGGCGGGATACCACATATAGGCTACATAAGTTGTAGGCTCACCAGTTGTGGGATGAGTGCCGAGTTGACACCTGTGCAGAGTATTGTGGCGGCCTGAATTCAATCGTGAAGTCTTGTTCAGCTTGGACCGGCCTTTCGTTCAACAAAGTGGGCCTGTAACGCCACTTGCGAATGGCGCGCATGGTGGCAGGAAAGAGAGAGAGCGAGCCGCTCAAGAACTTTACCTCCAGCACTTGGCCAAGCTGCCCGATAGTGGCGTGGACCCTGATTGTTTCAGCCACTATATGCCGGTCCCCGGGCATTGGATAACGAGGCCAAACGAAGGAAACGAGCACACCAGTTTCTAATCGAGCGGGTTTATGAGCCAGGGAGGGTTCGGCCGGAGAAACGAGAACAGAAAGCTGTGAGGTTATTGCGAACGATGAACTGGCGGCGATCGCTGTTTCCGGGAAACGCACCCTGAACGGTTGGCTTCCCCAGGCTGGAACAGTAACAAGGATCGTGGAAGATCTTGGCAAATGCGGCGCTGCGGCTATCGGAGAGTTGGGCCTGTATGGGTCGGGCCTTCTCGGCGAACCACTTATGGGGGCGACAGCCTTGCGGGAAAGTGCGGGCTTGGAATTCGCTGGAGGCGAGAAGTTTCGTACATTTGGCCCGATGGTGGCGCTGTGCTCAGAATTGACTTCGGGCTTGGCAGATGGTTTGGGTTCGGTTGCCGGAGATGAATTTGAACCCGTGGAGCGCACTTCCGCGAAAGGTTCTGAGGCGTGCGTGCTCTCGTTGGGCTTTCCTTCGTGAGACGTGGCGCCGGCGAGTCCCTTGGCGCCCACGGAGTCATCGGAACTTGCCACCAGCGGATTGGCAGTTCGCGATTCGTGCGCTTGACCAGGCAGTGCCGGTGACTTGGCATCGAGAGCGAGCATTGATTTCGAAGCCTCGCGGAGGGTTTTCGCAAGCCGACCGCGTCCCACTGTGAGCCCAACGGTGAATGCGATCACCGCGAATAAGGACAGAAATGCGACTACAGTGACCTGAAATGCGGACATTTCAATCGCAGGAAGGCGGGAGGATGAGCCCGCAATTCGATCTGCGGACGACGGGCCCGTTCGAACGTGCGCTACAAAACCGGAAAATGACGGCGAGTAGTGCTCTTTTTGGTGGGGATGTTCGACGGCCGACGGAGAATCCGCATCCGCAATCTTCTCAGAGGTCTTCATCTCAAATTGCTGAGGGGCGGTGTGTCCCATCCGTTCTGCCAAGCCGGCTTGGCTTTGCTCCGGGAAAACATCTTTGATCGACACGGCCGGGAAGTCGTCGGGGTCGGGGCAAGGTTCGATTGCGCGCTCGCCTTCGGGCGCAGCTCCTTCCTCTTGTGCCCTAGGGTTAGTTCCTGGCTTCGCCTTATTCCGCTTCGCGAATTCAATGAGCGCTGCAAACCTGCCGCCCGCAATCGAAAGATCGTCAAAAACCTTTGCAACGTTCTTGGAGTTGAACTGAAGCTGCTTGGCCGTAAGAGACAGCCGGAGACTGTCGTCAAGTTCGGTTCGCTGGCTTTCTGAGAGATGGTCTCGTAGTTCAAAATAGAGTGCGCCGTTCTGGTAGTTCTCTCTCCATTCCTGAATGGCCTGCAGACGACGGTTCGTGTCCTTCTCCGATTCCTCTTCCTGCTGTTCCTCTTGTTCCTGGTCATCGGTCAACATTTCCGCTTCGTCATGGGGCAATGTCATGGCGATTTCTTTCAATCCGCCGCGCAGTTCCTGAACTTTGTTGGACGACAACGATGTTTTTCGGCAGACCCACTCTCCGCGCCTCTTGTCGAAGTCAATCGTGGCGTGATACTCAACGGTTTCGTATCTGAATACTGGCAACGGCTTGAGCGGTGGCCATGTACCCGCCAGGATCGATTTCATCTCGGCTCGTTGCAGTGGAAAGGTGAGTCCAGCAGTGTTGCCCTTAGTCAATCTCATGATTCGGCCCAGTCGAACTTTACGAGTAACCGGACTCTCCAGGACTTCACCGTAGGTGATGACAGCGGAGTGCTCTCGGCGCCCGCCCTACAGACGCCACGAGTGCCGAACGCTTCGCGGGCGATTTGCCGCCCTTTTTGTCCTGCCCTTTCCTAAAAAGATGAAGGAGGCGGTCAAGCTCCGGCGCCCGCGGCATAGGGTTTGCCCGTATTCTCCTCGGCTCGAATGAGGTAGCAAGCTTAGCTCCTTAGATTACTGTCCTGCACCTGTCAAAATTGACAGATGACGGCTTGCAAAACGGAATTACTATACCCGGCCAGAGGAAGCGAACTCAACGGCGGTTTGAGTCGCAAAATCCGCGAAGCACCGCCAGCCGACTTGAGACCCACTCCAGCTGAGAGCCTACCCTCTCAAACTTCGCGGATTCCCCAGTTCATCGCCTCGCGGGGGGAGGAGACTCATGAACCAGCTTAGATGGGCATTCTTTCACTTAAAATTGTGGGCCTTTGAGCTAAAACTATGGATGGACGGTCTGCCGTGGGAGGACGCGCGCTTCCTTGCGGAAAAACGCTCCAAAGACTGAGCTAGAGCTATCTGAAGATCTGAGGCCCTCGCGGATGGGCCCGTTGGTTCTCTTGTTCATTACCGCGGCTAGGAGGTCCCCCAGAACTGAATCTTAGACGTTGCATCGCGGGAAGCCCGTCTCCGCTAGGAGTGTTACAACCCAGCCTCGGGGACAGGAAAAGTTAACCGAGACTTGATCAGGCCCCGCCGCCTCACTTTTTAGCACGTTGCGCCTCAATTCGTTCTAGGTTTCTTGAGGGCTATGTACATACTTCACAGGTATGCGAAGCCTTTCGATGAGGCCACCCATGCCATAAAGCATCATAATCAAAGAAGAAACTACGAGCAGATTAGCAGGCAGGCTAGTCTTTCTATGGCTCCACAATTCCAGGATGGCGCTCTATAATCTCCACAACTCGATAGGAAGGCGGTCATGCTGAAAACGGTAGGCAATTTGAACGAAGCCGTGTTTCTGACGGCTATTCTATCGGGTGTTTTCCTGCTCACTACGAGCTTTGTGGTTGCACGGCTCAACTGGCGACCTGATCAGCCGCCATACAACCTTCGGACACGCTCTTTCGACCTGCTTTTGCACCCTGCAAAGTATGTTCAGCAAGAAGCTCTCCGAAGGACGCGAAGCCTGCAACTGCTAGGCGGTTTGTTCCTGATCGTTGGATTCCTCGCGCTCGCACGGCAAGCCATCCAGGATTATGCCCATTGATTCGTTGGATGGGATTGCCCGAGCGGGCAAGCTGGGGACGGCTTCCCTCCAAAGGTGACGCGATAGGGACGATCGTCTGGGAAGAGCGGCGCAATTAGTTGTTATCCCGATTTCTGACCCGTCGCTGCCAGCAGGGCCCGCACCCCTGCTGCTCGGCTTCGCGGATATGACAGCCAACTTGTCACAAGCGTCTGCTCAGCCGAATCCAGCATCGCAATGGCCTTTCCCGGTACCGGACGGCACGCCAGCGATTCAAGCGCTTGGGCCAGGTGTGGGTGCAGGCGCACGCTGTGCCGCCCGGGATCTACGGGGCCACGATCAGCGCTATCAGCAAGGGTCAGTGCAAAGAGCGAGTCTAGGGCAAACTCATCCAAGTATCGCCTAGCGCTTAGTTGTTCGCCTCGTTGCCAGCGAGCGACTGCTGTGCACCGCAGGATGAGAAAATTATCGAAGGTGAACACGCCTTTGGCCTCGCTCCAAGACGGCGGACGACCACGTTCCCGGGCGCGCGCAACAACTGCTGCCACGCCTGCTCTGTCGAAAAGGATGCGATGCACAGTTATCCTATGGAAGAGCGGGATAACTGTTTGGCGGGGAACCCACTAGCTTCCGAGCTTCGAACGGGTGATGTAAAGATTCTCATCTCGATCCCCAGGCCTTTGTGCGGTTGGCCCACGATCAACGAAGTCTTATACTGCGTGCATCATGGCGTGGCGGCACGGAGCAGCACGAGGCCGCCCTTTTGCAAGACGTGCCGCACGTCGCTAAAGCCGCCTATACGCAGTGAATCCACTTGCTCTTGGGGTGTCATGTAAAGCGACGTGTCAGTCATCCCGCCTTGACCGATGAAATGGTCGCAGACCAGAAGTACGCCTCCTCCTCGCAATAATCGGCGAACTGCGCCATAGAAGGCAGGGGCGTATCGTTTGTGCCGCAGCTCGTGCACTGACTGAACCGAAACGATTGCGTCGAACGGTGAGAGCCCGGCCGTCCAATCGGAACTCCTAAAATCGATTTCCATGAATTGAACGCGCTTCGTGAGCGCACCAAGGCGTTGCCTTGCAAGATCGTGCATTGCAGGCGAGAAATCCAAGGCAAAATACCTCAGGCTAGGAAACGTCTCTAAGATGCGCAGGGCCAGGAAACCAGGACCAGAACCGAGTTCGAGAACCGACGAACTAGGCGAATTTAGGAAATTCAGCTCTTGAACGATTGCTCGAAAGAAATCCTCGCGCCAGGGACGTTTTAGCATCGCTGCTTCTGCCCAATGTTGCGCCTCCTCAACTTTACGGAAATCAAACGGACTGGCTACATCTGCGGACGAATCAGCATCCATGCTGGCCGGTATTCTACCTTGCGGGAACCTGCTTGAAGAAGTGTCCTGCCGGCAAAGTCCAGTGTAGCTCGCTAATCGGCCATCAGGTTGCCTCGCCGAAATCAACTTGATGGGCGGTTATCTGGTCAGGACCTGACCAAACGGGAAAAAGCTACTTGAGGCGGCCTGCGAACGAATGTGTGGTGGTATCGTTCGGGCCGTAGAACCCGCCTCAGCGGCCCTTCTACAACTGATAACACTGTTGAGTTTTGCTTGCTAGTGCTTAAGGGCAACCGGCGGTCCACTGATTCGCGTTGCCTTTAGGTCAACAGTCACTTCGACACGGTCGGCAATCTTAATGAAGGGAATGCCGCTATTCATTCCATACTGTTTGCGGTCGAAGGCCATAGTTCCTTGGACGGTGCCCGACCCAGCGCCCGCCCCGGTAACGTTCAGCGTCAGCTTCTCTGCTTTCGTCACCCCTCGAATGGTGAAGTCGCCGTCCACGTCAAAGGTGTCGGGGCCCGTCTGGACAATTTTCGTGGAATGGAATGTGATGTAGGGATTCTGCTTTACATCGAAGAAGTTTTTGCCCTTCAACTTGCCGTTCTTCATGCCGCTTCCCGTGTCTACACTGTCGGCTTGGATCTTGACGTCTAAAGCGCCTGTCGTCACATCAGGAGATGTGAATGTCAATGTGGCATCCCACTTGTCGAAAGTACCCTTGATAGCCACCGACGCCTCCACGTCGAACTTAATTGAACTTTCTAGTGGCGCAATCTTGAAAACCGGAACTTCTTCGGGGTGCGCCCGAGTCATAGACAAAAACAAAATGGACGCTAAGAGACAGGAGACAGTCAATCGCATGGTATCAGTATGAGATTCTCCCTCTGGATTCTGGCAAATGAGGCTGGAAGGCTCGGGGGGAGAGAATCGCCCCGCTGTCCCATTTAGGGGTTCCAGTTCTCATTTATGTGGATTTTTACACCCCACTCTACTCGAAGCCCTACTGGCAAAATTGCCAGTAAGTCTTTTCAACCCCCTGCGTCGGCACTGCTCGGCGCTTTAACCTATCGGATCGGCGAGCATGATACATATTGAGCTGTATAACCCGTGAACGGATAATCCTTGGATAATCCACGACCAGTGGCCTTAGGTTGCTGCAACTTCTGACAGGTACACCTTCAATCGTGACGCGCTAGTCTCGCGTAGAAGATGGCTTCCAAAAATGGAGGTTGCATGAACTGGCCAAGAGCAATTTGGAGCCTTGCGTGTTTGACCGTTTTTTCTGTATTTACATCTGAAGGTGTTGGGTCTGAGTACCCCTCGAAAGCAATGAGTCTGCGCCCGGAATTGGTCGGCCAATTGACCAAGGAGCTTGCAATCAGGCCCACGCGAGCGGCCACTGGAGCGGACACGCTGTTCAACTTGGACGAGAGCTGCCTTGGCCATGCCGATCTCGTCAATGCAACTGCCTTCGTGCCTAGGGTGGGCAGTTTTCTCAAGGCTGCACCTAGCGACAATATAACGAGTTCTTCGAGTCTTAACAGTTCAATACCGGCGGCCTATCACGAGAGATGGCCGACAAGTTTGTGCCAGTACTCACTTTTCCGATAAGCGCCGCTGCGGGGGTCACAACCAGACGCTTACGTTTGGACTGCAGTTTGATCTAAACTCACGCGGTGCAGCTGCTCCTCTTCATCTTGGCGGTATGTTTGCCGATTGCTTTGAATGTAGATGTGTGGCGACGGCTGAGACGCGGGGCCTTGGGTGATACCAGTGCACCCTGGCGGAAATCAATTGGATATGTCGGACTAGCAACGAATTCCTTAGCCTTCGCGATTCCATGGGGAGGATTCATTTACATGTACGTTCTTCTCCACCGTGGTCGCACCGCAAGCGCGGATGCAATGATCAATGGACCCCTCGTCGTGGAAGTCTCGGTTGCTCTCGCAGTGCTATCGCTAATTTTCGGTGCTGTAGCGCCAAAATACGTTCGTGTCCAGCTAATGATTAGCGCAGTGACCGTGGGCTGTTTTTGGCTCTCCATTCCTATGGGAGTGCTCTGAAGGCGTGCGATTTCCCTGGACATCGGAGAATGAAGTACTCGCAATGTTGGGCAATCGTTTGTGTCAGCACTGGGACCACAAGATGGAAACTGGGAAAGGCTCCAGATTCTGGAGCGTTTTTCGTTTCAACCAGAGGCTCGAAGCACTGAGGGGTTCTCAGTTCGGTCGTATTCGTGTCTGTGTCATTGCTGTCGCTCTGTTGCTTGGAATGCTCCCGGGCGCCTTGTCAACGCACGCCGCAACCGGACGCTTCGAGGTGTACTGTGATAGTTTCGGATTCTTCTTGGCAAAGGTCGACGGCGCGCCTGCCCCGAGAGATTTCTTTCTGTTTTTGTACAGGGCTTTCCCGCGTTCGTCGTTTGTCGAAGCATAAAGGTATTGCGGATATGGAATCGTTCGTGGCGGAACATCGAACCTTGTAGTGGTGTCTAACTACTACACTAGAAAGGAATGCCGCCCAGAACCCTATTTCGTCTGGGATTGAGCCTTTTCGTGGTAGCGACCGCCGCGTACGTTTCTGCAAGCCGTTGGCTCGACTCAAGAATCTTTACTCCTCTCAACCATTCTGTGTCACTGGATACCCGACAGCTAAAGTCACCACCTTTTGAAATCAATCTTAGGGCAACCTATTTCGCTTCTCTTGACTTCGACTATAGCTTGGATGATTGGTACCAGGACAATCGTTGCAACTACAAAAGCATTCTGCATCCGCAGTGGCGCGTGTATAAGCTTGGCTCAGCTTCTGCGCAGTCGCGTGAACTCTGGGTAAGTTCTGAACAACTCACACACAGCGACGGTTCCCTTTCTAACGCATTCATCGCTTCTCCCGGCCAATACCAGTTGGAGTGGGATATTCCTGTTGCTGCACCATGCCTCAATTCTAGGCATCCGCGCCTTTCGGTCTCTACCGATTCCTCTGGTTATTGGGAAGGTGGGGGACTAACTCAATTCTTCTGTCTCTTCTTGGGCGGCACAGGTTTAGCGTTGTTTGTGGTTGCCGGGGGACACGTCGCTCGATGGAAATTTGCTCGGGTCCTACCGCCCCGCATCTTTCCCGACATGGCTGTGCGGAATGTGACGCCGATTGCAAAACACGCGCCGCTTCGGGTCATTAACGAATTGCCGCATTGGGGGCTATTCTGCGGGGCGGTGCTCTGGATATTGATTTTTATCTTCATGGTTTTCGGTCCACAGCCTTCCAAGGGCTTGTTTGTGAGCTGGAAAAAGTTAGATGCGGTCGTTTGGGAGAAAAGTCCATGGCCCGATACACTCGAGGTATATATCCGAACTCCTGCGCGGTTCTTCGTTAACAGTGAAGAAGTGGATCGCAACGACCTACGATCCAAACTCATTGAGCAGCTAGGACGCCGTGCGGAATGGACCGTCTATTTTGAGGCCGACGCTGATACGACTTATATGAACGCTGTCTACGCGATAGATGTGATTCAAGGTTGCGGCGCAAAACTCATCTGGGTCACCCCGAAAATACGCCAACAGTGGCGACACACGCAGAATCATCACCAAAGAATTGAAAATCTCTTGGTCAGTCCCCGGGAGGTCCCCGTACAGCTTCTTCCCGGTACTTCCCCGGCAGAATCTCCGATTCTTGACCGCCTGCACAGTGCGTTGCGCAGCCGAAAAGAATCAGCGGCTGGATAATTGGATAATTTTAGTAGTTGTCGACTAGAGGCGACCAGGCGGAGAACGCCAGGATTCGATTATTCGCTCAATGACATCACGAACAGCGTCCCGGGCATCGATTCGGCTCCACCCACGCATGAGTAGCTGATCGTAACGGGTGTGATTGTGACGAATCGCTGCGACAACGGCGGTGAGGGCCTCCAGTTCAAACGCTCTGCCTGCAGAAGTGCGCCCCACCCGACCGCTTCCTCGTGCTGCGGTATGCGCCGCGATAGCTTGTGCTTCTTCCGGGGGGCAGCTCGGGAACAGCTCCAGAATGGCTTGCGTCATCCGTGCTACAAGGTCGCGGTCCTGTTCCCTACGGCGCACATCGTCCCGCCTGGACCGGGCCGCGCGCGTTTGAGCATCGGCTTGGCATTCTTCTGCTGCGCGCTCAAGCGCAGACACCTCGACCAAGATACCCTGGCGCTCGTAACGGCCGCGGGACCTGCTAAAACGAACAACGACCGGCGAAAGACCGCTGTACTTTTTGGCCCGACGCGTAAGGGCGGCATCACCTCTGGGGAGGTACTCCAGGTGATCGAAATCAGCACAGCTCAGGCACAGTGCTTGTTCCCCATCCAGGAAGAGGAACTCACCCATGCAAAGCACCTTGCCACAACCCGTGCACTTAGAATCACGGAGGATCTCGAAAACAACCAGATCTTTGGACTTTGATGAGGATTCGGTTTCGCTCTGATGTGCCTCCATGGGTCGACGACCTATCTACCGAGTGTTCAGCATGCCAAGCGCAGCCGTGCTGGGGCCCCTTGAGTCAGTCTCAATGCAGACAAATCTTCGGCATCTCTACTACGACTTTTCCCTCGCCTGTCAGTCGGCGTTGCTTACGGTATGCGGCCCACTCCTTTTCCAGCACGCGGGCTTTATCCTTAGAGGCGATACGAATCGGCCCAGCGCCAGGATCAAACCGCGCACGCTAACACGGGGCGGCGCTGCTGGCGCGGTCATCCCACACATGCGCAAGTAATAATTGGTGTCCGGATGTTCCGGCTGGCTCGCAATGCCTCGAAGCATTTCATCAAGCTCGTCTCGAGGGTGATAAAGTCGGGCATCGACATCCCTTCGTGCCAGTTCGATCGTAACCGTGCGACGATTCCTGGAAACCACGTTCTCTGTGCGTCGTCCGACGGCATTTTGCGGACTCTCCATCTCAGTGTGCATTGTTGATTTCTGCCGTTGTCATTGTATTCCCGAAGCCTCTCGCCGGCATCAACCTGAATGGCATTTGCTGAGCCGGGCGTGCAGCGAACTTGCGAGTCCTAGCCTCCACTTGATTGCATAACTCTACGTGGCGCAACGTCAAAAGGAGAGCTCGAATGCGGCCGCCAGGAAACATGCCGTTGCAATAGAGAGGCCAATGATGGGAATCCGGAACCAGTAGCGGCCTAACGACAAGTATGCCGCGCAGGCGGCAACGGGCAGCCATCTCAGTGCACGAGAGTCCCGCAGCCAGGACATGTGGCCGACGGCCAGCAACAGGTAAGTCGCGGCGAACAACGCAATACCCAGACCATGGCTGGCGTTAAACCCGATCCATCCGTCCCAAAAATTCACACGCCTGGTGAGTATCGGATTCGTCGCTTTCATCGCTGCCGCGGTCGCGGCATCGCGTGGTTCGAGCTTGTTGGTAAAGAACGTGTAGATGATGTGCAGCGTGCCAAGAAGGCCCATCAGCGTTGCACCGAAAACGATGAGGATTTGAGCAAGCATCGACGTTCCTCCAGTAGCGCGTTCAAGTGAAATCTGGTTCACCTTTCAGACCCCGCTTCAACAGAGGGGACTTTGGTCCGATCTGTCACATGGAGCAAGCGGCTCACCTAGTGCGGGAAGTCCACTGCGTCCCGGACGTGTTCTGCCTGCAATAGATGACGGCGTTGGTGCCTGACAATGATCACCAATCCTGTCCCCACTGTGAACCGAAGTCCTGGGATGAAAGGATTCCAAAAGCGAATGCGGTTTACGTTCTTGCTTCCAGCGCGAGCGATGATGTCGCGGCACGATCGGTTGCCAGACAGGAAGCGATCAAGAACAGACACTTCTACAAGCGATGCGGGTCTGATCTTCGCCGGAGCACGAACGCGCCTGCCGCTCGAGGCGGGCTCGGCAAAGTTGCGGATAAACCAACCCCCGAGCCAACCGGGAATGACCTGCTCTACCGGAGAGTCAGGCTTGTCGTTGAACGCGGCGGAGACTGGCGGCAGATAGACCTCGTTCATTAGGCAGAGATGCTCAAGACACTGTCCGACGCTCCAGGAGCCCGGCGGCTGCCAATTGAGCTGTTCAGTGGTAAGTCCTGACACCAACTTTTTCGCGGTTTCGTCGTTTGCCAGTAGGTCAGTGGCGAGCCGGACCGACCAAGCAGGGGCAATTGTTTCGTGCTGCGCGGCCATAGCTCGTAGCATTTTAAGCCCATCCACCGAATACAGGTTACCGTCAAAGTAGGCACTAGAAAGAGCTCGTCCGGCTAGAACACTAATCGGGTGCTACTTCACTTCGACGCGCGGGATGTCTGGTCGAAGGAGAAGTAGAGGTGGTTCCGGCGGAGAATTCATTTGTGAAATTTATCCGGGGGGTCGTGCCAGCCGCTCGATTCACACGGCTCGTGCGTTTCAGTCTGTGCGGTTTCGTCAGCGCTTCTTTCCAACTGAAGCCTGTGCCTCTGCCCGACGAAAGGCTTCGAAATCTGCCCAAATATGCTGCACGCTCTTCTCGTCCAGGACCTTGCTCACTGGCTCCTCGCTCTTGGAGGAGTAGATCGCCAGTTTCACCTCACCGCAATCCGGATTCACGGCGTCTGGAGAGAACAGGTAGACACCTTTAAATGTGGAGTCGTCCATCTTTATTGCTCGATTCCTCACCGACACTGTCACGGGAACTCGCCCTGGATGGATGGGCTGTATTTCCTTGCTGCCACAGAAAAGCTTCATGCTCTGAAAATCGGTCTTGAACTTAAGCTTGGCGGCGGAGTTGGCGTTGAACGACCGGCCTAGCGCCGAGCCAAACCCCTCCTTTGCCTTGGGCATCACATAGATTCCTAAGACTGCGGGATGCGCACCGGCATCCTCTTCCCACAGCTTTGGCACATCCGAGTCGCTGTCGTCTTCCGTGGCCTGTACCTTTTTCCTGTTGCGCTTCTTCTGGGCCCGTTCTGCTTCGAGGCGCCGCTCCTCTGCTTCTCTGTAATCGAAAGGCGGCGTGGACAAAGCAATATTGAAGTCTCCCGCAGTGAGGTAGTACGGCCGAGGGTCGAACTTGTCCGCCTTTAGAGCGTCCTTAAGCCCTTCGATTGGATACGGAGTCAGGGGCTCGACGGGAAGGAGCGTACCCGGCGGCGGCGTGCCAGTGGCTTTCGCGCGATTCTGCTCCAGCAGGGCCGACGTCTCTTCGATGCGGACGATGCCCGAAACGCCCGGGCCTCGTTCACTTTGGGTACCAAATGTGGTGAGGCCGACCACCTGCCCGGCGCCGTTGAATAATGGACCGCCAGAATTACCTGGATTGATATTGATGTCCGAAATGATCGTGTGCGTTTCAACCTTGCTGACAATACCTGTGGTAATAATCTTGTCGAGAGTGAGCGGGCTGCCGATGGTGAAGACATGCTCACCTTCCTGCACCGGGGCCCTCCCTCGCGCTGGGCGGTAGAGCGGCGCTGGCTCAGCGTTCGGTAACGCCGCTAGGTTTACCCACAATAGGGCGACATCCTTCTGTGCGTCGGCGGCGATCAACCGCGCCGCGATCTTGTGTTCGCGGTCAAACTGGACGGCCAGATATTCCGAATTGCCCACGACGTGCTGGTTCGTTAGGACGAGACCCTTGCTGTCCGCAAAAAAGCCAGTTCCGTGGCCCGCTTCGCTGATCACTGTCACCACGGTATTCTTTAGCCGCTTGAAGTGTTCAGTAAGGTTTCCTCCACCAGAGCTTTCGGCAGAGGCGGGCGCAGAAATCTCCTCGCTTTTGGCGTTATCGTTAGTCAGATCCACACTCTGCTCAGTGCCAGCGAGCGTCACTGCTACGCTCCAAGAGAAGCGCTGCCCGCCAAGCTCGGCGGGTTTTGGCGTCGTGATCGTATATTTTCCTGGCGGAAGGTAAGTCTCGGCGGCTCCATCGAGACCGGTCTTCACCTCAACCGATTTCCCCCCGCCCTTGAACGCAATTGGTAGGAATGGAACGGGTTTCTGGTTCAGTTCCCGATCAACGAGGATTACGCGCACGCGGACTTTGACCAGATCGGGCCTCGCCTGCACGGCAAAGGTGCAAGCGAAGAGAAGCACTATAACGCGGAGGGCGCGAATCATGGCGACCTTTCTCGACCGAATGGCAGGTCGTTTGATCAAATGGTCCGATGCAGCCCTCGAAGAATCAACGAAGAGGAGGATTCCCATCAGCCAATAAGTTAATGGCCCGAACGACCAGTGGGTCTTAGCGTGATCAAGGGTGCCAAGCCGCAACCGACGCTGATCGAGCGTTGCCCTCGGCGTCTGATTAGACTGCATGCTGGGTCGCCAGCGTCGGGCTGTAACGCGGAGCCATCTTGGCGGCCTCGATCAAAGTGGTCTGGAGATGCTTGTTGCGCTGCTTCGACAGCGGCGTGCGTTGCACCGCGTTCCCGGAGCTTTTCTCCGCACCCACAGCCCACCGTAGCTGACAGCTTTCTGTGCCGTAGCGAACGGATCAGAGCGTTTTCCACTTTGCTCAACCGCACCACCGTTTCCTGGCGCAGTCGTAGCAGTGCACGCAGCCCTTCATCGATGTCCGGGCTGCGGCAGCCTCTTCATCCAGCGATCCAGATCAAAGCGAGTGGCGAGAATCCATCCTTCGGCGAATACCTTGCCACCGCCGTGTTTCACGCAATAGCTGATCTTCTGCTTGTGAACATCCAGTGCTTGTGAACATCCAGGCCGGGTGTAATACCTAGGTTGCATGGGGGAGCCTCCTTGGTATTTCTGAATCAGCTCGGTCGCTGACTTCAGCTTTGTACACCAAGCGCTCCTCCCTCGACCTATACATTCAAACTAGCCAGGCTCGAGGAAACTATTTCGTGACCCACACGACGAAGCTCAACTCCGCATCCTCAAAGCGTCCGGCAATCTTCCAGCAACCAAGCGCAGGAAGGTTAATACCATTCGTCATGAACGGATGGTTCGAGTCGTTCGTCCAACCATGACTTACGCCAGATTGAAGCGGCGGAGCTGGAGAATCCAGGCGATTCCCGGTGACCTTCAGCGGGGGATCCGGATTATCACGCCAATCATAACCTTCGTGCCACCAAAAGAGCTTCTGTCTGAAGGTTCCGTCCGGCCACTGCGGTAGACCCTGCCATGTTCCATCTGTGCGTAGAAGTATCCATAGTTTGTTAGTGCCAAACCAGAAAGAACCGGGCGTCGTTTCGTTGGGATACGGCGACGGTGGTACAAAAGGTGGCGTCGGAGGTTTCGTCACTGGGCAAGACTCGGGAACCTCCGGCTCACCCGCTGAGGCAAGACGGGCGTGCGTTGAGTGAAGGGTATCTAGGCATGCGAACCACGCTGACGTGAACAGAACAAAAAGGCAGATTGGGCTTCTCATACGTCCTCTTCGAGAGCGATATTAAATGATGACGGAGGAGGAGCCGGAATGTTAACAACAGACAGCAAGCGCTAGTTTGGACGGCGCAAGTCCAGTAGTCGGTGCAATATGGACGATTTGCCGGCACCACGTACCGGGCACTATCCAAATCGGGAGCTTCTTGTATGGGCATCGTCATGTGGGCATGGGATAAAGCCGGAAAGTAGCGACTAGTGCTGTTCCAACTTGATGGACCTAAATGAGCGTAGGTGGTTGAGAGCGTGTTTTAGGTTGGCGATTTTGCGGTGCCGGTAACGGAGATAAGCGTAGATGCGGCGACGCCTGGCTATGTGAGTGAGATCGTCGGTATTGAAATTGTTCAAACGTGCTGAATCCCGTTTCGTTGAAGCGGTGCACCCAATCATATGCAACGGTGAAGTGACAACCGATGCGTTCCGCAGCATCGAACAGGCTGAATCCTCGTTGGACTTGGTCGATGACGCGGTACCGCTGGTGGACGCGGACAGAAAGAGTCAAGTCCCTGAGCTTGGATCGCAATGCGCGTTGTTCTCCTCGCCTGAGAGGCCGGAGTACCAGATGTCGTGGCATCCTGCCCTCCTCGAAGGGCAGGATGCCAAACATTAGTCTATATAAGTTGGAGAAACACTAGTGGAGCAGCCACTTGACTTTGGTTTTGCTGAGGCGCACATAGGCAATGATGTCTTTTGTGGTTCTACACGCTTTCGATGGCTCGGACAACGAAACTGGTGGTGGAAAACTGCTAATGATCTGATAGCATCGCAAGTGCAAGGAAATTTCGACCAGCCAGGGAGGCGCCCGTGGCTGCTAGAGTGCTTCTCCTTATCGCCCTTTTTACCGGCCATGCGATGTTTGCGTGGGCTATTCCCCAGCAGGCGCCAGATACCGTTCAACAAGAAACAGCCGTTTCCACCCCGTCGGACGGATCGAAGCAAGCCAACGTTCAGACACCCACGGCACCGAAGGATGACAAGGACAATAGGGACGCCCGACCTCCGCATAGAATTCACGTCCGGCTTGGCACAGTGTCTTTGGGACTGGGATACTCTTATTTTTCCGGCCCCTATTATTATCCGTACCGCGTCTTCGGCTTTTATTCCTGCGGAGTGGCGTATCCCGCCTTCTTTTGCGACGCGTTTTGGTGCGCTCCTACTTCTCTCCTAAGCCCGGTTTATTCCGGTAGCTTGGCGTATGCGGAAGATAAAGGAGAAGTCAGATTGACGGCTGATCCGAAGACGGTCAAAGTTTACATTGACGGCGCGTACGCAGGTACTGCCGACCGCTTGAAAAGCATGTGGCTCGAATCCGGTGCCTACGACCTGTCTCTCTCTGCAATGGGACGCACGGCGTTTCACCAGCGGATTTACATCCTTAGCGGGAAATCATTGAAGATCCTTGCGCGGTTGGAGCCGGAGGACGCACCAGGTGCAGCGCATGAAAAACCGGTGAAGCCATGAACAGAAGGATTCTGCAAGGGCTGGTATTGCTGGTTGCAGCTCCAGTTGTCGCATCAGGTCCTCGAGGAACCGTGCCCAAGCCCGCCGCCAATCGCTACCAGGCTCATGCAGAGAAAGATGGCGTCAGCGTCGGCGCAACGTTACTTACTTCCGACGAAGTGCGTAAAACGTTCGTTTCCGAGGTGAATCGCTGCTGCCTGGTTGTCGAGGTTGCCCTCTACACCCTGAGGGACAAGCCACAACAGCTGTCGCTGGACGACTTTTCCCTTCGCGTGATGGGATCCGAAACGGCCTTGAAACCTTCCAGCGCCAAGGTGGCGGCGGCAAGCATCCAGAAGTCTGCTGAATCGCAGCGGGATATCACGGTCTCTCCTTCTGTCGGTGTCGGCTACGAATCCGGCCCCTACAGCCATGGTACTTACAGAGCAGCTAGCGTCGCTGTTGGAGTCAGCGAACCTGGTTCACATTCGGGCTCGTCGGAGCGCGATCGCGACACGATGCAGACCGAGCTGACTGAAAAGGGCCTGCCCGAAGGCACCACTTCGGCGCCCGTGGCCGGCTATCTGTACTTCTCGCTGACAAGAAAGAAGAACACGCCCCTGCAGTTAGAGTGGGTGCTAAGCGGCAACAAAATCACTCTAACGTTGCCCTAAAGAGCTGTCACTCGCGATGTGGAGGATGCACCAACAGCCCTCTGTGGGCCCCGGGTGATCGCTGTGGCCCGCCCAACGCTGAATATCGCCGGGATGGCACTAGTGTGCCGTTTCGCAAATACATAGGAAATGCGCTGTAGGCCCTTGTATTGAATCGGCGTGCTTTAGAGAACGCGGCTTAGTGAATGTATTTCCGGGAAACGAGACTAGGCGGGACATTTCCGGTTTCGCTGACAAGCCATGCACTTAAAAACTAACAGCAAAATCGCGCTCTGATTTCGAGGAGCAACCGGTAAGGGAGATCAGTCGTGAGAGGCTCATGTAGTTAGTTGGGTTTCTGCGGTTCTCTTAGGCGCGGCTGACTTGCTGCTCCAGTCACCACAAACTCCAGAAACCCCGAACTTCTTGCCATCGGTGTCCGTTTTCACTTCCTCAGGACATCCTCTTGGAGACAGTTCAGATTCTCGCGGCGGACAAGGACACCGCTGAGCTTTGAATTCCTCGTAGGATAGCGAACACTTCGTTCGAGCAACGGAGACCAAACAACAGCAAGACCATTGTGTGGAATTCGGGCAAGCTTTTTGCTTTGGCCGTCACCTTGTCCACCAGCGCCATTTCTGCCTTTTCCCGCTTGGCTATGTGGCGAAGACGAACCGTAATGCGGGTAAGGCTGTACGTAGAGTACACGGATGCTGCCAGCAGACAAATCAAGTAGAGCTTGGCTGTAACGGTGAGAGCCCCAAGTGACCGAAAATCCCAAGGCACAGAAAGAGTGAGCATGATCCCTGCTGTTGAGACACCGGAACGTTCTATTTCGTTCCCGCCCGGTAAAGCACCGCTAGGTCCCGATTAAGCGGGAAACCGCTGAAGTGGAGTACTGGCCGCAAGATGGACGAATTTGCCTACAGGCACTGACAGGGTTTGCGGATGAACAGGCACTGTCGCAAGTGACAGATGCCAGGAATTCCTCTTGCCGATTAGGATTGGACCGAAGGTCACCCAGGACGAGGCTCGTGAGTAGACGATGATACGAGATGGATTCGTGATACGAACCGACGACGATTTCATCCGAGCGCATATGACCGCCATAGAACCGCGGGCCAAAAGGAAGAGTTCAGAGGTGCGGGATTCATCGAGTGGGTCGCTAGGTTCCCCTTCTTCGAGACAGGAACTAGGTCATGGCAAGGCGCGCAGAAGGCCCGTCGCCGATAGACCCCTATCCGTGCCCCTCGCACGAAGTGGCTGCTCACCTACTCATGAGCCGGCCTGCACGCTTGCCAGAAATAAGAGGTAACCGGTGCTTGCTTCACTTCGCTTCTATCGACCGTTCTCTTCACTCAAGCTTTTCCCGTCTTTAGAAAAGGCTATCTTGATTGGCCTAACCTGGATGGCGGTGGCATTGCATCCGGTCGCGGCTACCAATCCTGCCATCACGTGTCGATCAAACATTACAGCGAATGCCAGTTCTCGGACCGAGACCCAACTACGCGACATCATCGATTCGGGACAGCTTCCCATTCTCCGGTGGCCTCACTTTCCCGACTATCGGTCCCATCTCAGGCGCTTCTACGAATCCTCGGGGTACAGCTTGACGTGGATTCGTGAAAGCCAAGCCACAGCCCAAGCGCGGGCGATAATCGAAGTTTTGAAACAGGCGGACAGTAAGGGCCTAAACTCCGATGATTACGATGCGAGCCGATGGGACGCTCGACTTCAGCAGCTCAGCGATCCAACTGCTGCGGTACAACTCGACGTTGCGCTGACCGTCTGTGTCATGCGTTACATTTCGGACCTTCGCATCGGCAGAGTAAATCCCCGGCACTTTAGTTTTGGAATCAACGTAGAACGCAAGAAATACGACCTCGCGCAGTTCGTTCACAGTCGTCTCGCTAACGGTGACGGCATTCGAGCAGCATTAGACGAAATCGAACCTCCCTTTCCTGGATACAAGCGCACGCAGGCTGCGCTTCAACGCTATTTGAAGTTATCGGTAGAAGATGATGGCGAGAAGCTGCCCGAGACAACGAAGAGCATCACCCCCGGGAATGAATACGCTGGAATCCCGCGTCTTACGCGCTTGCTTCGCCTTCTTGGCGACCTGCCTTCATCGGCAGACATGGAACCCGGCAGCGTTTACCAGGGACCGCTCGTGCAAGCAGTGAAGAATTTCCAGCGGCGCCACGGCCTCTCATCGGACGGGGTTCTGGGAACCCAAACGATAAAGCAGCTCAATACCCCGTTGGGCAATAGGGTCGAACAGCTGCGACTAACGTTGGAGCGGTGGCGGTGGGTACCGATCGAATTCCCACAGCCGCCAATCGTCGTGAACATTCCGGAATTCCGCCTGCGGGCTTTTGACAAAGACGGCAGGGTCGTGCTGAGCACAAATGTAGTCGTTGGGAAAGCCTACCGGCATGAAACGCCGGTTTTTGAGGAGGAAGTGCGATATGTCGTGTTTCGTCCCTACTGGAACGTGCCTCCGGGTATTCAGCGCTCCGAAATCTTGCCGGCTATCCGGCGCGACCGTGACTACGTTCCGAGGAACAACTACGAGGTCATCACCTCTGGTGGGAATGTCGTAACTTCAGGAACGATAAGCGACGAGGTTCTCCAACAGTTGAGCTCTGGAAAGCTCGCCGTTCGACAAAAACCGGGACCTGGTAACGCCCTTGGGTTGGTCAAGCTGATGTTCCCTAACGAGTATAACGTTTATTTGCATAGCACTCCGTCACAACAACTGTTTTCGTCGTCGCGGCGCGACTTCAGTCACGGCTGCATTCGAGTTGAGAAGGCTGCCGAATTGGCGGCCTGGGCGTTGGCGGTAAACAAGGAAGATTGGACTCTCGAAAAGGTCCTCGGAGCGATGCAGGGTACTAAGGACAACGTGCAGGTGAATCTGGCAAGCTCAATTCCTGTTCTCATCCTGTACGCTACGGCAATTGTCGACGATAACGGAGTCGAACACTTCTTTGACGACATATATGGATACGATGCGAAGCTCGAGAAGGTGCTCGCCAAGGGATATCCTTATCCGGGGTGAGAGTTTCTCTCGATCCAAATTTTATGGCTCCTCACTTCGTGGAGGTGCGCCTGGCAGGTCTGCGGACCGCCTGTCCGCGGACTAGTCGGATTAACCGTCCGCGGCGAGGCTGGCCGAACAGTTGAAACACCACTGTCGGACGCGTCCGGTGTCAACGTGGATGAAGTCTGAGTGAGGATAGTAGCCGACGCCCCCGCGAGCAAGGGCGAGAGCTGCGCGGCGCAGCGTCAGCGTGTTGATGCCGGGCATGCGCAGGTCAATCGCTTGCCCTTGAACGTGAAGGCTGTTTTTGGCGACCCCCGCGGTACGCGCGCGAAGAGACTCATTTGTTGACGGAGTGCGATAGCCACAGACGATATCAATCTCCGCGCCGGGATGCCCGACCGACACGGTGAGGTCGGAAAGGATATCGTAAACGTGTGGATCGAAATGGCGAACCGCGCCCGTGCGATGGTCGCGCAGGAAATAATCGAGCTTGGCCAGCGCACTCGGAATGTACTGTTCACCCTGGCGGTAAACAACATTAATCCGCTCGCCGGTGTGCGTGTTGTAAAGCAGTAGGAGGTGGCTGTGAATCTCGTTGCCAGGTGTGCTAGAGGACAGCGCGAGCATTTGGGCGCACGGACTGCTCTGCGAAAGGAATACCATCGGGGTCAGAAGGCAAAGAAACCTTGCGATGTTTATAGACGCACTCATATGTTTATCTCCAAGTTCGTTAGACCACGGCATCATGTATCCACGGTTATGATTTCAGTGTAAGGTTGACGGGTCGTTGCGCTTGGGCAATCGGGCGGCGGCTGCCGCCCAATCCTGTGTTAACCCCGTTTCGTAGGACCGATTAGCGCGTCTCGCACAATACCCGCACGTATTCTCAGACAGTGGGGCGGCATGCCTCTTTACCGGTGAAGTGGTGCGTGCGCGCTAGGGCACGGTGAGGGTCGTGGTCAGGCCGCCCGTCTCAAGCGAGAGTTGGCGGGGATTGACCCACGACACAGAAAGCTTTCGAAGGTCTTCTTCAGACACGCCATTCGGGCCGAAAAATATGGCCTCTCCACTTCTCGAAACAGCCACGACGGAACGTCGGCGGTTATGCTCCTCCCCATCTCCTTCAGACTGCGATTCAGTGCTGTTAGCCTCCCAGTCATCAACGCAATCAACTAACGCAAGCCGCCGGGAGTCGGCCGACCAATACATTTCAGGCATGAATTCGTGGATGCCTTGGTAGAGCAGGCCCTTTTGCTGTACGACTTTCGGCGGCTCTGCCGGCCCCTTTTGCTTGACAGGGCTCATCCCTCTTGGCAGAGGATAAATTGTCGTGTAGTCAATTTGAAGGTATTCGCTTTTGGCATAGGGCGGCGCAAAATGCGGAACCCAGCCCACACGGGCGACCTCTTTCCGGTTGGGTGAAACCGTGAAGTTATATCCGACAAGGTCGCGGACCGCTTGTCCAGTCGATAGATCAATCTCGACATATTCGCTCATGGAAGGATTACCATGGCAGACAGCCGAAACCGCGTTGTACCCAAGCCAAGCAATGCAAAGAATGCTGGAGCAAGGCTCAACTGGGGAAATCGCTTGGTGCCTCGGTTGGAAGGAGCTGATTCGATGACCTTCGAGATCAAGAACGATCACTGTAGGCGTACAGTGCTCCGCTTCAGTACACTGCTCATAGTAAGCAATTCGGTTTTGCGCTGGCGACAGTTTCGCCAAGTTCCGCCTGTAAAACTGTTCGATTTCGATGGTGCGTCCGCCCGGACCTTTGAGATAAGCCGTGCGTGTACCCCACGGTTTATCTTGGGGCTGCTCAATCGTCTCGGCGCCCTGGCTCGTGACCAAACGGTAGTCTGCATCGCAATCCTTGCTGTCAAACCCTAGCGTCACGATGCTATCGTCGGCCGCCGCGTCGAGAATCACGCCAAGCTCCCCAAAGGAAAGCCATACCATACGCTCGTTGTTGAAAACGGGGGCGACTTGCCATACTTTCTCGAACCACCGAGCAGCTGCCTGTAAGTCACGTACGCGGCAATGCACATGAGACATTTTCATTGAGTCTTCACGTCGTATCTGACTTCTGCCTTATGGTCCGGACAGAATTCTCAAAAACCGGCCTTCTTGAAGTTGTTTGGCGGCATCTAGATCCCCTATTGAATATGACCCCATTTATTCCTTGGGGGCCCGAAATCGCAAGGCTCTCTTATGCCACCCTTCTTCGCGCAACCACTCCTCTAGGGTGTGCAGATGAACTTCAGGGTATCGACTTCGGAGGTCGGCGATGTCCGCCTTGTAGCCCTCCTCGTTGAACCAACGGAACATTGCATAGAACTCTCTCCCCAGAACGAGACGAACCATGGGTAGTGGGAGTCTCCTAAATCTTACGGGCTTGCCTAGGACCCTGCTGAAAACCTGCGCGGCTTCGAGATTCGTCAATTCGCTGCCGGCGATCTCCAGCTCCCTCCCCATGAAGTCCTTGGGACGCTCAAAGGCCAAAGCCACAAAAGCCCCGATGTCGTCGGTGGCGATGGTTTGATACGGCTTGTCACCACGGATCGGGTCCCCCAGCCTACCTTGCAAGATTCCGACTTCTACTTCAAGAATGTGGTACGTCTCCATAAAAGAAGCAGGCCGGAAAATCGTGGCAGCCAGGCCGAGTTGGCGAATGTGCTTTTCGATCTCCCATTTGCTTTCCCAATGAGGGATGCCGGTGTTGCGCTCAGCACCTCCAACCGAGCTGAAGACAAAGTGCTGCGCACCCGCTTTCTTGGCGGCGTCGGCGAGGTTCTTGCCTTGCTGAACCTCACGCTTCGCTCCAACGCTCCAGAAATCCTGGACACTGTAAATGCCATAGGTGCCCCGACAAGCACGGTCAAGCGAAAGAGGGTCTTCCAAGTCTCCTTGCACAACTTCGACCCCCTGTCGCGCAAGTTCCGTAGCGGCAAAAGAGGCCCGGTTGCGCGTCAACGCTCGCAACTTCCAGCCCTTCGCAAGCATGTGGCGAATGACTGCTCCGCCTTGCCGCCCGGTCGCTCCAGTGACAAGCACTGCCTTGTCTTCATTGGACATGGCTCACATCGACCCTTTCTGGACTCTCTCAGATCCAATGGCAAAACTTCACGGCACACGAACACGACTGTTGGGAACCGTTCCGTATTCGAGCAATCCGGTTTCCCAATGCTGCACACCACAAGTTGAACTAGGCTCCAGCGCCTATTTTCTTGAGAGCTTCGAGGATTTTGGGGTTTTCGGACTGAATGCGCCCGTCCATGGCCACGTTTTCCACCGGATACTCGCGAAGAAAGATCAGCGTGTCCCCGATGTGGTAGGCCTCGTCAATGGCTTGGGTGATTTTTTGCATCATCACCCGCTTCTTCTCCGGGCGAATGCCGGAAGGCGCCTCGATGAAAAGGACTGGCATAGAGATTTCTCCTTTTTTCCCGAATAAATTGTTCTGGAGTGCAGGGCGTGCTAGCATCCTCTGGACTCCCCGGTACAATCCTTCTCGCCAAGCGACGCCGAGCCAGGGTAGATCCTGGAAGGTCCGTGCGATGCCCCTGCAAAACGTTGAGTTAAATAGCGAAAGATGTAGCGGAAATCAAGTACAACATAGAAGGCTAGAATTGAGCCGGTTGTGCAACACCTACAGCGGCATATTGTACCCATAGGTACAACTTAAGGAGTCTTATGAAAAGCAAGTTCGTAAGAGGCGCAGAAACACGACTTCGCATCATTCGAACGGCCGCCGACTTGTTTCACAAACAAGGGGCTCGCGCCACCAGCCCAGATGAAATCATTGAGGCTTCGAGGACGGGCAAGGGGCAGTTCTACCACTACTTCAAAAGCAAAGAAGGTCTCATCCATGAAGTGCTTCAAGCCTATCTGGAAGAGATCAAGACACAAACGGCGCGCGTCAACTACGAGATCGATTCATGGGAGCACTTGGAGAAGTGGTTCGCAGCCCAGGTCGAATTGCAAAAAGACTATGAAATGACCCGCGGGTGTCCGTTCGGGACCTTGGGCAACGAAGTGACCGAAAATGATGAGCTCATCCGACAAGACCTCAATCTCATCTTCGAAGTCATCAAGAACAAACTGGCTGCCTTTTTCTTGGGAGAGAAGGCGAAGGGAAAACTTGCCAAGCAAGCCGACACCGAGCGGATGGCTGATTTCTGCATCGCTTCGATACAAGGCGGCATGCTGATGGGCAAAATCAGAAGGAGTAGCCAGACCGTTGAAACCACCGTCCGGGAGGCTCTAGCACACCTCAGGAGCTATTTGCGAGAGACCAGCGTTGAAGCGCGTCCGGGCTTCAGGCGCAGCGACTAATAACGAAAGACGACGTTCTTGGCCGTCGTCGGCAATCCGCAAGCAATCGCCCCAGTGACGCGGTACTAGTGTCGTGTCCCGGAAATACATTCACTAAGCCGCGTTCTCTAAAGCACGCAGATTCAATACAAGAGCCTACAGCACATTTCCTATGTAACTGCGGGATGGCGCTTAGGCGGACCGACGTGCACGGTGATCACTTGGCAAGCGGCGAATGACTATCACTTCAAACCGGTCGATGAGAGCGAGTCCCGGAATGTACATCCTTTGCTGTGTTAGTGTCATGGTTTTGAGTCCCTAGCCGACCCGTCGCCAAGTTCGGCAGGCTGGTTAACGAGACCTATCTAGGTGCAGCGGCGTTTTCCGGCACCGGAGCACGGACTAAGTCGAGCAATTGCCTTGACCAGAGTGGGAGCTTTTCGTTGGTGTTTTTGTTCAGTTCTTCCGCAGCCCGGTTGTAGCGAACGAGAAGCAACCGCCGGTCGAGCATGCACTGGATCAGCGCCGCACGTCCGAAGCGCTTTTCGACGATGCTCGCCATTTTGTATCCGACGGTGTACCAAGGTCCCTGAATGTCTCCGAAAAATGACATCGCTTTTTGATTCGCTGCACCTTCCGTGAGCTTGGCCTGGGCCACGTCCAGAAAAAATTGGTTTAGGGTTCGGAGGTCTTGATTGAAGGCTTGCATCCCGCGCGCCCAGTTTTGCCGGACGTCAACCGCTTCATATTGGTCAGGCGGCACATCGGGACCGCCAGCCGCGGCAAGCACGGCCTCGCCTTCACCAAAAGCGCCCATCGCCTCTGCGGCCATCTTCGGGGCGGAAGGGAGCGATGCTATTGTGGCGGCATAGATCTTGTCGGTGCTGGAAAGCCCGATGTGGTGCATCTCGTGCGAGACGGTGCTGGCAAATGCCTGTTTGGAAATTGTTGGATCGAGATAGAGGAAGATCGCTGGGTCGGTATCGAGGTCGAAGACGAAGCTGTTCAGCTTGGGCTTGATCAGAGGGAAGACCTTCGTGCGCACTGTCGCGCTCGTGGGCAGGTAAGCCAGCGTGCGCCGGGCAGCGGCTTTCATGTCGGCGCGCTTCCATTCATCAAGCGTGCGGCGCAGTGTGTGGTATTGCGAATCGAGCTGGGTAGAAAGAAGGAATTTCTTGAAATCATCGTCGGTGAAGTCGCTATGCACCGTAGTCTCACGCTTTTTCAGCCGCTGGTAAGGTCCGGTGGCGAAGAACGCATTCCAGTCAGCATCGGTGATGTCTTTGCCGGCGTTGTGCTTGGCGATAATTGCTAATGCTTGATCTGCCTCGCTGGAATCAACTCTGATCTGAATGCGGTTGGCGGCGCTCGCGAGCATGGGGCTGACAAGTACAATGAGCAAACAGACAGCGACCGAATTCAGTTTTCCGGAAACCGTCGCAAAGGCCGCTAAGGACGCGGTACTGAAAGCGGCTAAGAAGTCAATCCGTTGCGTCGTACTTGAGCACATCAGAAGGAGATGGCCACCTGAAGCGTTAAGAGTTTGCCCAAAACCGCCTGCCATCGACCGATAGTGATTCCGGCTTGATTATCGTTCCGCGAGGAGTGGCAGACAAGCGTTACAAATGGTGCACCAGCTGACAGAACAGGCCATTGTGTCATCCAAGGCCTTCTGCGCCAAACAAAAGAGTCATTGAACCAACCGATGCTTCCGCCGCCAAAACCAGAGTAGAAAAGCTTCTCGAAGAGTTGAAACGGTCTTAATAGGTCAAACTCCTGGATAACCGGGTAATCGCCGACGTCCTGTGAAAGGCAATGTCAAGAGAACAATCTCCTCCAGGGCTCGATGCTGGCGCTTTTTTGTCTCGGCATTGAGCCAAGTGTGGGAACGTGCACTCTTACTCCGAGAGTGGTCTTGGCCGGACGAAAGGTTTTGCTTTGTCTCCGTGTGTGAAAGGGAGAATCAATTGTTGTTTCCTGTGGTTCCATTTCGCTGTTGTGACGGCGCCCGTCGTTTTTCTGAAACGCAACAAGCCCGACAGTTGTCCAGCCGATGAGGGACAACACATGGTCCTATCGGAGACTCGAGAACGGACTCCTCAGCGGATGAATAGGCACTGTCGCAAGTGACAGATGCCAGGAATTCCTCTTGCCGATTAGGATTGGACCGGAAGCTCACCTAGGACGAGGCTCGTGAGTAGACGATGATACGAGATGTATTCGTGATACGAACCGACGACGATTTCATTCGAGCGCATATGACCGCCATAGAACCGCGGGCCAAAAGGAAGAGTTCAAAGGGGGCCAGAAGGAAGAGTTCAAAAGTGCGGGATTCATCGAGCGGCTCGCTACGTTCCCCTTCTTCGAGACAGGAACTAGGTCATGGCAAGGGCGCAGAAGGCCCGTCGTGACCTGCGTCTGGAAGCAACTTGTTCGGGATTGAACCGTCTTGTGGCCTGCACCACCGAGACGAAACAGTTGTGTTCCGGGATGCTTTATTCCGCTTAGAAGGTCAATGGCTTGGCAGAGCAGAACTGCTTGCCCATTTTTTCGCTTCGCCGAAACTCGCGCCCGATAAAGCGCTAGAGTGATTCGGTCACCAAGCCTCCTGGCTTGTGGGTCCGACCGTGTTTTGAGGAGGAGCGAATACGGTTACATCAGCTTCGCGTACTCGGCTTTGGCCTGCTTCAGGATGGGAATATCCGGGTCGGCATCTTTCCACAGCGTAAGGAAATCCCGATACGCGGCGCGGGCTTTGGTGATGTCGCCGTGCATTGCGTAAGCGCGGGCAAGTCCGAGATGCGCCATTGGCCCGAACGCATCGCCAATCGTGATTCCCGGGTGATCTACAACTTTCTGAAATTCCCTCGCAGCTTCGGCGCCTTGGCGCGCGGCCAATAAGCCTAGCCGCGCAAATAGACCGGATAAAGGGCCCCGAAATATGCGAATGTGGCGCTGCGCGGCATGCCTAAGTCAAAGGGCACGGCGAGTTGGAGAAATTCGATCGCCTTGGAAGGTTCTTCATGGTTCAGCGCGAGAGATGCGCGAAGGGAAGGAAGGTAATAGAATGGGACCGAAGTGTCCTCAGGGTAGTCTCTTCCCAAATCACTAGCCAGAGACTCGGCCTGCGAAGCATCGCGCGACATTGCTAGCACGAGTGCCGCGCCAAACTTGACCTCCCGGTTCTCGGCAAGCGCGAGTGCAGCCATCGCAGTCTTTTTTGCCATAGACGCGTTCCCGAAAAAGGCCTCCCACAGTGCGGAGCGGGTCTGGAAGAGAGCAGCTCTTTCGCGATGTCCTGCCTGCCGTGCCAAATCGCTCGCGCGCTGTGACCACCTTCTGGCCTCTTGCAGCTTACCGGCACGTGCCAGAGCAAATGCTTGTCGGTCAGAGAGCAAGTCCTCGGTGCCAGGTTTTCCTTGGGCCGCGAGCACTTCTCGCTGCATGCTTGCGCTGTCGCCTTTCAAAAAGGCGAGGTCGAATCGCAAATGCGACAAGAAGGGACCTTCCATTTTTCGCTCGGAGGTTCTCCGAAGCACGTCATCAGCTTCTACCGGGCGGTCAAGGTAAACAAAGTTGTCGGCAAGGCGGTAATATCCAGTGTAGGTGTCTGGCGAAAGTTCAACAGCCTTATGCCCTCTTCTACTCCTTTTTCATATCTGCCGAGCACTGGATAAATGAAACCGGACAGGAAACCGTGAGGCACGAATTCACGGGGATAAGTTTGCGCCCACTGCGCGCAGGTCTGCTGAGCCTTTTCCTGGTTTCCGGTCCCGCGCCCGTCATAGTAGGCAGTGATAAAAAACCTTTCTTTGTCAGTTGCACGATCGCGCAGTTCGTAGGCTTCCCAATGGAACTTTTCGCCAGGCCTTGGTCTTCAAGGACCAAACCAATGAGAACGTCGCCCGTGTCAATCTCAGTCGCACCAACATTCCCCCGCCTTGAGAGGTGCAGCAAAAACTGCCTGAATCGACCGAGTGGAAAGTTGTCAAACATGGGCTCAAAATAGCACGACACTGATAGACGAGACTATGCCGCCAACGCCACGCCTCGGACCAACCGCCTTACAGACCGGCACGACTAATCAGGTACAATCCGGTTGTTTGACGTATCGAGGCGTATACTGCAAACCGTCACCCTCTTAACGCACGCGCCGTGGGTTGCATGGGAAACAACGCGAAATGAAGCAGGTAATCGGATTTTGCATTATGGTGCTTGTCCTTACGGCGCACACTCGTGGTCAGGTGCCCAGTGATGGACCGCCTGAAGCCAATCCCGGTCGCCCCACAGTTTCCACGCCGGCCACTCTTACACCCACAGGATATTTGCAGTTTGAAACCGGCGTGAGTGCCGCGAATCATTCTCCCGAGTTTTCGTCTCGCGTCGCGCCAATCGAAGTGATGAAACTTTCCGTTCACCGTCGCTTGGAGCTCCTAGCGTCCAGCGAGCCCGTCGTGCACTCGCGCTTCGCTGGGCAAGACTCAAACCTGGTTGCCGAAGTATTTTTGGGGGCGCAGGCAGTTATCAACTTAGGTGAACGAGCGGAGCCGACGGTATCCGTGAGCTATTTCCACCGTGCCTATGACGGTGGGGCGCCAGAATTCGATTTCGGCAGTCCCTTGAATTCCGTTGTGCTGTTGGCCAGCGCGGATGTGAAAGGATTTCATTATGATGCGAACGCCATGCTTAACGAACTCACGGAAGGGCCGGTGCGGAGGGCCCAGTTTGGCCAGAGCCTGACGATTTCGCATCCATTAAGGGGTAAATTCACGCTCTCTGGTGAAATTTGGCATTTTACCCAGCCCTTTTTGCGAGGTCATGCCCTTGGAAACCTTTGGGCCGTCAGTTATGCGCCGCGCAAAAGCTTGGTACTCGATGGCGGCTTCAACCATGGGTTAACGGTCACATCAACGCGGTGGGAGGCCTTTGTAGGCTTCACCTATCTACTTCCTCATCGCTTTTTCTGATGCCAAGTAGGCACTCACGCAGTTGCGCGAATGCGCCATTTCCTCCGTGCATCGACAACTCCCGGTAAGACACTAGAAGCTGTTGCATAACCTCATTTCGGCCCTTTAGAATCAATAACTTAGCGTCCGCCTTCAACTGAGGCCCCTTCCCTCCACCGGAGTTACCGAGCTTCATCAGTAGTGCGAGCCTCTGCGCCATCCCGGTCGCCCCGACCTGTCTCTCGCGAGTTGCCAGTTGGTCCACACTGCGATCACCGCTGGGACTTCCCGTGTTGCATATGGTCCCCTGTGCCTGCATGCCGCTGCCAACGCCCCGCCTGCTGATGGAAACTTGTTCGCTCGTACAGTTCCATCAACTTCGGCCTTCCCCGAAATCGGGGCGGGTCGGCTCCTGCATTAGTGGGTCTATGCTTGATCTTTTTAGGCATTGTTCTTGCCACGGGTCAAGTCTTCGAGGATCGGTCTTATTTCCATCGTTGTGCTTAGCCACTCAGCGAGGCTTCGCCCGTCCATACATTTTTCTAGGAGTCTTTATATGTCCAACACCTGGGTGATGTCGGCGAATAGGGATGGCGCAGGATTTGGTCGGGATGATAGGCCTCCGCAAATCGCACGTCAGCCCCGGGAACAGACAAACCCGGGAAACCCCCGGGAACAGGCTTGACACCGCCTATCCCGGGGTGTAGCGTCCGCGGCAATACCCATCCCTCGATCTTCAAGCAAGGAGGCAATCATGTGGAGGAGAGCCATTTGGGCCTTGGTCGTCGTGGTGTGTCTTGCGGTGCCCGTGGCCGTTCGCGCTCAAGGCGACTATCTAGATGTGTATATCGTCAAAGTGAAGCCGGAAAAACTCGCCGACTTCCAGGCACTCACCAAGAAATTTGTCGATGCGAATCGCAAACACAACGGCGACCAATGGATCGCGTTGGAAACCGTCTACGGAGAGGGCAACGTGTACCAATTTACCAGCAGCCGCAAGGACTACGCGGACATTGACAAGGCCAACCAAACGGAGATGGACGCGGTCAACAAAGCCTTGGGCAAGGAACTAGCAGAAAAAATGGGGCACGACTTCCAGAATTGCCTAGTATGGTCGCGCTCGGAACTGCGCCGCCGGCGCTGGGACCTCAGCAGCAAAGCTCCGACGGACGCTGCAGCGTACGCGAAATTCATCGGCGAGTCCCGCGTCCTGCGTACCACTGCGGTGCACATTCGCCCCGGCCACGTCCCGGAATTCGAAGCGTTCCTGAAGGAAATCAAAGAAGTAAGCGAAAAGAACGCTAACACACAGCCACTTTTTGTTTCTCAAGTCGTCGAAGGAACGAAGGGCGCAACATTCTACGTCTCGTCGTTGCGCACTTCCCTGGGCGGCTACGACAAGAATCCCTCCCTCCCCGACATCTTAGGCGAGGAAGGCTTCAAAAAATTCCAGCACATGAATGCCGAAGCGGTGGAGCAAGCCGAATCGACGCTCCTCCGGTTCTCACCCGAACTCAGCAATCCGCCGGAGGAAATCGTTTCTGCGTCTGCCGATTTTTGGCATCCGAAACCTATGATGGCCGCGGCTAAGACAAAATCCAAGGCGGCAAGCGCCGAGAAGGCGGAAGTGAAACCGGCGGCGGAGAAAAAACCGTAGGGCAAGCGGGCGCACTTCAAAGGACGCCCGAAAAGACCCATCCTTGGCTTTCGTCGCGAGGATGGGTCGTTTTTTTTGTCAGATCGACTTTGTCCTCGATAGTGGTGGCGGCTCGGTTGTTATAGCTGGTAGTAATTGCGCGCCAAGCGCCTCTGGATTTTGCACACTAATCTGTCGCCTAGCGCAAGCAGCTCGAAACACCTATTGTTGATCAAGATTGCTCTGAGGCAGCGACAGCCCGCTTTTGCGAGATTAGGGTCTCGATAAACAACGAAATCGAACGAGGATGACCTTGGCGTCAGAATCTCGTTCGATTCACGAAGCCCCGGGTTGCAAAGTGGTCCTGGGGCTTTTTTGTTGTGTTGTGGCAACTCTCACACTATCGGCCAAACGTCGCGACAAACCGGCTATACCGCCGAAGTCATTTTGGGCGCAGAGAACCGTTCCGCTTTGGCAAATCAGGAGCTGTCCGCTTCATAGCGATTTCGCCGCACTACCTCCCGACTAGCGTGGAATCGTATGTTTGTCCTCAGAGGTATACTTACGGCCATGACGCACATGAGAATCCTCAGTAAGGCACTTGTTTCCATTTTCCTGGTCATCATTTTTGGCCCGTGGCTCTTGGCCCAAAAAACCGCGGATTTTCCGGTGATTGGGCCATCAAGCTGGGCGGTCGAGTGTTTATTGTGGTGAGTTTGGAGGCAAATCCGGGTGCACAGCCCACTACAGAGGTTCCCTTAGCACGTCCTCAACACTTTTCAACGGCAGGCGGTGCGAGTTTCTCAGGCATCACTGGGCCTCCTATACGTCTTCTGATTGTGAAAAGCACAGTCCAGGAGAATCGTCTCCTCTTCACAACTCAAAATCCTACTGATGCGAGCGACAAAGATGATTTTCAACTTTGTGTCCTGGACGAAGGTCGAGGCACGCTGAAGTTTGACGTCCCCGGTTTGGACCCGTGGCCGCTGTCCAAGGAAATGGGGCCGGTGGTTGTGTTCCAACACGGCGAATCGCCAGATGAATGCCTCAGCCGGTCTCCCGCCGTCCACTTCTAAGAATTCAATCTGAGCAACAGCTTCGGGCCGAAGCCACACGCACTCCTTCATCTTCTCTGCGGTGAGTTCATCACCCCAAGGTGAGTTGTGTGTGTCGGGCAGGTTAGCGAAGGGCATTTTGGGCGAGACAAGATGACGGATTTTCTCAAAGACCTGCGGAGCGCAACCGGCCAGCCACGTTTGAGCATCCTCTGTGGTCGTGGTGGGCAGACCAGAAAATGGTCGCGCTGATGCTTGCCGGAAAAATGGGCGACGAAGTCCGCCGCTGCACCGCCGGAAATTGAAACTGAAAACTTGGGCGACAGACACTTCGCTGGCAGCAAAGCGTGGGTGTTCTCTGCATACCTGAATCTAAATTGGATACGTCCTCCAGAAGTATCGAACTTTAGATTTTTCCTCTTCCAATTTGGCCCCGTAAGCCAAAGAAAAAACACAACATTAGTAGCGCAGCACATTGGAGCGCAACCTGCAATCGCAACGCAAAGCTCAACCGGAATCTGCCTGTGTGGAAACGGTTTGCTTCCAGGGATTCCGCGCACAGAGCTACAGGTCGTAGGGGTTGCTCATTCAAAACGTTGAGATGGTTCCGTCGAATGGAGGGCAGCAAAATGAATTGTGAGAGAACTTTGACTATGGGCGGCTTCCGATCCGCAGTGAGCAAGGTTGCCGCGAGACGCGAGAAGCCAGGTCGCGTTTGGATGGCGCGTCTCGCTTTTGTCGTCGCAATGCTGATCTTGCCTGGTTTCGCGAACGCACAAAGGCTTGATGGGACGTTGCGTATTACGGTTTCTGATTCGACCGGCGCAGGGATCCTCGATGCCAAGGTTACTGTCACCAACGAGGCCACTGGCGTTTCGACAACAGCGACAGCCTCAAGTGTCGGAACCTATGTTTTTCCAAATCTGCTCGTTGGCTCGTACACCGTAACCGCGGAAAAGTCCGGGTTTAAGAAGGCAGTGAACAAGGGTGTGCAGGTGGAATCGAACCAGGTAGCTGAAGTTGCCGCAACGCTGGAAGTTGGGGATGCCACGGCCGTCGTCGAGGTCACGGCTGGGGCCGAATTGGTGAAAACGGAGACCTCGGAACTTGGGGCAACGTTCAGTGACCAAGCGGTTCACGATCTTCCCGTAAATACACTGGGCGGCGACGTCAAGGAGTTTGCTGTTTTCGCTCCGGGAACGACAACCCAAGAAGGTGGCGTGCTCGGTTCGGGCGGCTCGATTGGCGGAACGCGTCCGCG
>Ga0126379_10000074_pt1 | contig 47805 bp, 44 predicted proteins | sample PanSoiMetPlot_24_FD_92640 | JGI IMG/M metagenome (GOLD analysis project Ga0126379, IMG submission 92640) | Tropical forest soil microbial communities from Panama - MetaG Plot_24 | ecosystem: Environmental > Terrestrial > Soil > Tropical forest > Bulk soil | place: Panama | collected 2016-02-17
ACCAACACGCCCACGAACACGCCGACGCGGACGAACACCCCGACCAATACACCCACGAACACGCCGACGAACACACCAACCAACACGCCCACGAACACGCCGACGAATACGCCGACCAACACACCCACGAACACGCCGACGAACACCGCCACCAACACACCCACAAACACGCCGACGAACACGCCGACGAACACCCCGACCAACACACCCACGAACACGCCGACGCGGACGAACACCCCGACCAACACGCCCACGAACACGCCGACCAACACACCCACGAACACGCCGACGAATACCCCGACCAACACACCCACCGGCACGCCGTCGAACACTCCGACGAATACGCCGACCAACACGCCGACGAATACGCCGACGGTGACGTTCACCTCTTCGCCGAGCCCGAGCATCATCACGCCGTCCACCCCGGTGCCGACGCTCTCCGAGTCGGGCATGCTCGTCCTGGGTCTCCTGCTGGCGGGGCTCGGCTACCTGCTGCTCAAGCGGAGCTCCTCGGGCGCGTAAGGGTCGTTTCCAACCTCGATCTCGGAAGGGCCGGCCTCGCGCCGGCCCTTCGTTTTTCCGCCTGCCAGGGGGTCGGGGCACCGCAAGGTCCCTCGCTGTAGAGTTCGCGCCGTGAGAAGCGGAAGGCGGCGGGCGCTGGCGGCCGTCGCGGCGCTTCTCGCCGGGGTCGTTCTCTTCGCCGCTGCCGTGGCGCTCTCGACCTTCCCGACACGGGAGGGGACGCAGCCCCTCGCCGGAATTGCCGGCCCGATCCGCATCGAGACCGACTCGCACGGCCTCGTCACGATCCGCGCGTTGAGTGCCGGCGATGCGATCTTCGGCCTCGGGTACGCCCACGCGCGAGACCGCCTCTGGCAGATGGAGTTCCAGCGGCGAATCGCGGCCGGCCGCCTTTCCGAGATCCTCGGCAAGCGCCTGGTCGAGACGGACCGGTTCCTGCGAACCATCGGCTTCCGCAGGGCGGCCGAGACGGCGCTCGCCAGGCTCTCCGCGGAGGCGCGCTCGCAGCTGGATTCCTACGCCGCCGGGGTCAACGCGTTCCTCGCGTCCTCCTCCGGCCGTCCTCTCGAGATGAGGCTCCTGCGCGTCGAGCCCGAGCTATTCACGGCCGCGGACAGCCTGGGGTGGGCCAAGATCATGGCCTGGGACCTCGCCTCCGGCAACGCCGCGGGCGAGATCCGGCGCGCTCGGATCGCGGCGGTGCTGGGCGCAGAGAAGGCCGCGGAGCTCTTCCCCGAGGTCCCCGAGCAGCCCACGATCGTCCAGGACGACGAGTGGAAGACCATTTCGGATTTCGGATTTCGGACTTCGGATTTGCGGAGTCGCGGCGTTTCGAGTCCCGAGTCCCGAGTTGCGAGTCCCGTTCCCTGGGCCGCCCTCGAATCGCGCTTCGCCCTCCTCGACGACCTCGGTTTCGGCGGCGAGACCGTGGGCAGCAACTCCTGGGTCCTCTCGGGCTCGCGGACGAAATCGGGACGCCCGATCCTCGCCAACGATCCACACCTCGGCCTGCGAACGCCTTCGGTCTGGTACCTGGCGAGGCTCGAGGCTCCCGGGCTCTCCGTGGCGGGCGCGACCCTGCCCGGCATCCCGAGCGTCATCATCGGGCACAACGCACGGATCGCGTGGGGACTGACGAGCCTCGAGCCCGACGTCCAGGACCTCTTCCTGGAGCGCACAGATCCGAAGGACCGCTCCCGCTACTTCCACGCGGGGGCGTGGCGAAGCTTCCAGACGCGGACCGAGACGATCCGCGTGCGCGGGGGCCGCGAGGAAATCGTCCGGATCCGCGAGTCCGTCCACGGCCCCATCGTGACGGACGTCCTCGACGGGGCGAAGACGCTCGGCGAACCCGGCGCCGGATCTCCGGCCGTCGCTCTCCGATGGACGGGGCTCGACCCCTCCGACTCGACGACCGAGGCCTTCCAGGGCATGGCGACGGCCCGCAATTGGAGCGAGTTCCTCTCGGCCGCCTCGCGCCTGGACGCCCCGGCGCAAAACCTCGTCTACGCGGACGTGGACGGGCACATCGGCTACACCGCCTCCGGCCTCGTGCCGATCCGGCCGCGCGCCGACGGGACGCTCCCGGTGCCCGGAACCGGAGAGGACGACTGGAGCGGCTACATCCCGTTCGAGAGCCTGCCGCGCGTCCTCGATCCGCCCCGCGGGTTCGTCGCGACGGCCAACAACCGCGCAGTGTCGCGGCGCTACCCTTATCCGATCACTCTCGACTGGCCCGAGCCGTACCGGGCGGCGAGGATCACGGAGCGGATCCTGGCGGTCCCGCGGATTGGCCTCGAGGACGTCGCCGCCATCCAGCAAGACCGGGTTTCGCTCCAGGCGAGGGACCTGATGCCGTTGCTCCTCGACACACGTCCGGACGGATCCGAGGCCGCCCGTGCGCTGGAGAAGCTCAAGGGCTGGAACCTTGAGTTCTCACCGGGCTCCGACGCCGCCGCGATCTACGCCGCGTGGTACGCAAAGCTCTCGGAGATGCCGCAGGACGAGCTGAAGGAGATTCCCGCGGGCAACGTCCGGTCGCGGTTCCTGATCCAGGCGCTGGCGACGGAATCGCCCTGGTGCGACAACGTCCGCACGCCGGCGAAGGAGTCCTGCGGAGAATGGAAGAGCGCCAGCCTCTCGCGCGCCGTGGCGCTGCTCGAAGAGAAGATGGGCGCCGATCCCGCCGGATGGAAGTGGGGGAAGATCCATCACGCCCGCTTCCCCCACGGGGTCTTCGACAGGGTTCCGGTCCTGCGCGCCCTGTTTTCCCTGGAGGCCGAGGCCGGCGGCGACGCTTCCACCGTCAACGTGGGTTCCTACCGCCGCGACGGCAGCTTCCTCATGACCGACGGGCCGAGCTACCGGCAGGTGCTGGACCTCTCGGACTTCTCGCGAAGCCTCTACGTCAACACTACGGGCCAGTCCGGCAATGTCCTGGACCGCCACTACCGAGACTTCCTCCCGCTCTGGCGCGACGGGCGCTACGTCACGTTCGGCGAAGGGCCCATCGAAACCCTGACACTGACGCCCGCGACCCGACCCTAGGGCCTTTCCGGGACGAGAGGATTACGCGGGGGCTGCCGCGTGAACGCGGACGGCGGGTCTTGTGTTGGGGCCGTCGTCGCGGATCTTGCCGTCGAGGAGGCGGACGATCCGGCGAGCGTGGGCGGCGATGTCCTCCTCGTGCGTGACGAGGACGATCGTGTTGCCGCGCGAGTTCAGGTCGTCGAAGAGCGACATGATCTCGGCGCCGGTCGCGGAGTCGAGGTTGCCCGTCGGCTCGTCGGCGAGGAGGATCGACGGGTTGTTGACAAGCGCCCTCGCGACGGCGACCCTCTGCCTCTGCCCGCCCGACAGCTCGTTGGGGTGGTGGGTCATCCGGTCCCCGAGCCCGACCGCCTCGAGCGCGCGGACCGCCCGGTCGCGCCGCTCGCGCCGGGGAAGTCCCGAGTAGACGAGCGGGAGCTCCACCTGCTGCACGGCCGTCGTGCGCGGCAGCAGGTTGAAAGTCTGGAACACGAAACCGATCTCCTGGTTGCGGATCGCCGCCAGCTCGTCGTCCGTCATCCGGGCGACCTCGCGCCCGTTCAGGACGTACGAGCCCGAGGTCGGCGTGTCGAGGCACCCGATCAAGTTCATGAGCGTGGACTTGCCCGACCCCGAGGGGCCCATGATCGCCACGTACTCGCCCCGCTCGACGCCCAGGCTCACGCCGGAGAGGGCATGGACCCTCTCCTCCCCCATCACGTAAACCTTGGTGATGTCTCGGATATCGATGAGCATGGCTCTGTTCCTAATACGTCCCCGGCCCCCCCGGGTTTAGGAAAAGATCGCCGCGAACCCCACCTTCCCCAGGATGAACAGGATCCAGACCACAACGACCACGGCCGCCGCGGTCTTGCGGGAGATCTTCGCCGCCAGGGCGAACCCGATCGCCAGCAGGATCAAGGTCCAAATCGAGAACAGGTCCACCGACTGGAGGAGAGCATGGAGCGCGGGACGCGTGCGCGGCACCAGGAACCCGAGGTTGGAGTGGAGCATGTCCCCGAGCTCCGTCGGGTCCGCGCTCGGTTTGGACAGCAGGACGGGAATGAAGATGAGGGACCCCAGGACCCCCGGCAGGAACGCGTGTGTCGTGACCCCGAGCGATTGCAGGAATGACAGGTCCCACCCGAAGGACTTGAACGAGCCCCAGAAGACCGCGGCGACGAGCAGCGAAAAGATCGTCGGCGTCGCCAGCGCGATGGCGTTGTAGAGGACGGGGGCCAGCCGCTTCTGCATCGCGACCGCCGCCTGGATCCGCTCCTCCGGGACCTGCTGGCCGCCCCGCTCCAGCCGGGCCCGCATCATCTTCTCGAAGTCGATGCGCGGGATCAGCAGCGTCGTGACGGTGACCGAGACGATCGTCCAGAGGATCAGCGGCAGGAGCCACGTGGGCCGGCGCCCGATCGAATCGAACGTCGTGACCGGAGAGAAGAAGACCCCCGGGATGCGGCCGGCGGCCGAAACGGTGGGGCCGGCCTCCACCGCGCCGGGCGGAGCCGGTGGGACCGTTTCGGGAAGCCCCGCGGGCGGTTGAGCCTCCGGGGCGGCAGTTGGCGCGGGCTCGGAGCCTCCTCGGTTGCTATCCTCCATCACTTCCCCTCCACTCGGGCCTCGGCCTGAGGGGGAGTGGTCTCCGGAAGCCCCTCGACCTGGATGCCCTTCCAGTCGAGGATATCAGCGATCGCGAAGTGGTAGGCGGCAAGGGCCTTGCGGTAGACGGCCAGCGCCTGCTGCTCCGCCGTGCGGGCGGCCGACAGGTCGCGCTGGATCTGCGTGACCTCGAAGGAAGTGGACATGCCGTTGTCGTACTTCTTCTTGACGGCATCGAGGTTGCGCTCGGCGAGCTCGCGCCCCTTCCCCGTGGCGACGATCGAGCGGGCCGCCGTGTCGATCGCCCGGGCGGCCGCCCGGACCTCCACGATGATGTTCTGGCCGGTCGTCGTCAGCGTGGCGCGGTCCGCCTCGAGCGTGTACTTGGCCACGCCGTAGTTTCCGCGGGCGGCCCGGTTCAGGATCGGGAAGGAGAAGTTCAGGCCGATGGACCAGTTCTTGAAATTGCGGTCGATGACCTGCTGGAAGGCGTCCCCGAAGTTGCCCTGGCCGATGATCGCCCCGGTGTCGGGGTCGTGTACGGTGCCGGCGGTCCCCGGGTTGCCGTAGCTGCCGGTCAGGTTCAGCGCGGGAAGGACCTGATTCTTGTAGTAGTCGTAGCGAACGACGTCGGAGTCCACGAGGTACTCCACCTTGATCATCTCCGGGCGCCGGTGGAGCGCGGTGCCCGTCCCTTCATCGACCGAGATCTTGACGTCCTCGCCTCGGACCTCGTCGGTCGGGACGATGTCCTTCCCACCCCACCCCTCTGCGAGGCCGATCTGTCGCTTCAGGCGGTCCTGCGCATCGCCGATCAGGCCCTCCGCGAGGATGATGTCCTGCTCGGCGATGGCGATGCCCACCTCGGTCTGCGTGATCTCGATCGGGGCGAGAGAGCCGACGTCGATCTTGATCTTCGTGATGCGGTTCAACTCCTGCGCGATCGCCAGGGATTCCTTCTTGACGTCCAGGTTCTGGACGGCGTAGACGAGGTCCCAGTACGCCTGCTCGACGGTGTTGACGACCGACTGCACGCTGCGCACGAAGTCCTGGTAGCTGGAGTCCCGCGTGTTGCGGGCGATGTGGATGAGCCAGTTCGTCGTCCTCGGCCCGAAGTTGCGCAGCAGCGGCTGGTTCATCGACAGCGTCAGGCTCGTGTTGTAGGACGGGTTCACGAACGCGAACGTCGAGTTCGTGTTGGTCTTGTTTCCGGTGAAGCCGAGGGCGAAGAGGCCTCCCGTCGGCGCGAGCTGCGTGATCGAGGCCCGCGCGTCGGAGGAGTCCACCGTATTGACGGCGGCGCCGACGAGCTGCGAGGTCGCCGGCTGCTCGGTGTGCGAGCGGGAGACCGTGGCCTGCAGCAGCGGGTCGTAGATCCCCTGCGTGTTGAACAGGGCGAAGCGGCTGGACTCCGCGAAGTTGATCGTGATGTCCAGGTCCTTGTTGTCGGAGAGGGCGAGCCCGATGGCCTGGGCGAGCGAGAGCGGAATGCCCGCCTGGGTGGCGGGAGGCAGCGGCTGGAGGGTCCGCTGACCCGGCCGGGCGGAAACCACCGGCTTCTCCTGGGCCGGCGATGCGATGGCAAACGCCGACAGTCCGATTGCCACCGCGGCGGCTCGGGCCGCCAACCCATTCCGGAAGTTCTTCATTCCACGCTCCTTCGTCAAGCTTCTTACGCAGACGCGGGTGTAAATGTTTCTCCGGACCGGAGGGTCCGGGACCGCTTTTCTTGGGACGAAACAGGCCGAATCATATGACGGACCGGGCCCCGAAATGGTTAGTTTCTCTACGGCGCCAGCTCGCCCGGATAAAAGCAGGCGGCCGTCCGGGAGGAGGTGAACGGGGAGAGGGGTGGTGTCTCCTCCCGGCACCTCGGCCGCGCGATCGGGCAGCGCGGGTGAAACGAGCACCCGTGGGGCGGGTCCGCCGCCGACGGCGGCTCTCCGGGCAGGACGACACGGGCGCGCGCGGGCACGGGGCCCGCGCTCGGGACCGCCGACAAGAGCGCCGCCGTGTAGGGATGCAGGGGCCGCGAAGTGACCTCGGCGGTCGGGCCTTCCTCGACGATTCTCCCCAGGTACATCACCGCGACGCGGTCCGAGATCCTCTCGACGGTCGCCAGGTCGTGCGAGACGAAGAGGTAGGATAGCCCGCTCCTCTCCCGAAGGTCGAGCAGCAGGTTGACGACCTGCGCGGCGACGGAGACGTCCAGCGATGCGACCGGCTCGTCGCAGATGACGAGCCTCGGCCGCGTCGCAAGGGCTCGGGCGATCGCGATGCGCTGGCGCTGGCCGCCCGAAAACTCCGAGGGGAATCGCGAAGCGGACTCCGGCGAGAGGCCGACCTCGGCGAGAAGCTCCGCGACGCGCGAGCGGACCTGCTGGCGCGGGACGATCGCCTGGACCCGCAACGGCTCGGCGACCTGGTCGCCGGCCGTCATCCGGGGATTGAGCGAGGTCTGAGGGTCCTGGAAGACGACCTGCAGGTCCCGCCGGCGGCGGCGCAGCGCCTCGCCCGAGAGGGCCAGCCAGTCTTCCCCGTCGAACCAGATCCTCCCGGACTCGGGCTCCTCGAGCCGAGCGATCAGCCGTCCCGTCGTCGTCTTCCCGCTTCCTGACTCCCCGACGAGGCCGAGCGTCTCGCCCGAAGCGACGTGGAGGCTGACGCCGTCCACCGCCCGGAGCCGGCCCCGCGCGGCGCCGAACGCGCCGCGTCGCACCGGGTAGCTCTTGCGGATCTCCTCGACCCGCAGCAGATCGAGCGCCGCGCTCACGCCCCGTCTCCGGTTCCCCGGGTCGAGGGGGTCGAACGGGCGCCCTCGTACAGGAAGCAGCGCGCGACCCCCGCGGCCAGAGGGAAGAGCGGCGGCTCGGAGAGGTCGCACGGCTCGAATCGGTCCGGGCACCGCGGCGCGAAGGAGCAAACGCCGGCCGGCCGGGATGCCAGGTCCGGCACTGCTCCCGCAATGACCGGAAGCCGCGAGGACGTCGCCGCGCCGAGGCGCGGGAGACACTCGAGGAGGCCTCGGGTGTAGGGGTGCATCGGCGCGCCGAAGAGGTCGCCCGTGGGGCGTTCCTCGACGACGGAGCCCGCGTAGAGCACGAGCGTGCGGTCGGTGTGCCGCGCGACCGAGGCGAGGTCGTGCGTGATCAGGAGGAGCGCGAGACCCCTCTCGCGGCGAAGACGGTCGAGGAGCTCGAGCACGTCGGCGGAGACCGTCGCGTCGAGCGCGGTCGTCGGCTCGTCGGCGATGAGCACAGCCGGATCGCCCGCGAGCGCGACCGCGAGGAGCGCGCGCTGCTTGAGTCCCCCCGAGAGGCGGTGCGGATACTCCGAGAGGCCGCGGTCGGGATCCGGGAAGGAGACCTCCGCGAGGAGTTCTCGCGCAAACGCCCGCGCGGATGCGCCGGTGGCACCCCGATGCCGGCGGACCGACTCGAGGATCTGCGCGCCGATCGTCATGACGGGATCGAGCGCCGCCGCCGGCTCCTGGAACACCATGGCGATCCGGCCGCCCCGAAGGCGCGTCCACTCCTTCTCCGTCAGATGCGAGAGGTCCTCCTCTCCGGAGCGAAGCGTTCCGGACACCCGCGCGCCCTCGGGCAGGAGGTGGATGAGCGCGCATGCCAGCAGCGTCTTGCCGCACCCCGTCTCGCCGACGATCCCGAGGGACTCGCCGGGCGCCAGGTCGAAGCTCACCCGGTTGACGGCCGGGAACCATTTCCCGTCCACCGCCAGCTCGACGGTCAGATCCCTGGTGGAGAGGACCGGAAGAGTCAATCCTTCCGGACCGCCTCCAGCTCGCGGACCCGGTCCGAGACGTCCCGGAAGTGGGTGTCCAGACCGTACACGTCGAGGTAGGCCCGGTAGGCGTTCTCCACGTCGCCCGTGGAGTGGTAGACCGTCGCCAGGTCGTAGAGCAGGCCGACGGTCTCCGACTCCTTGATGCGCGGAGTCTCGAGGCCCTTGCGGTACCACTTGATCGCGAGCTGCGGCATCCCTTTCTCGAGGAAACAGAGAGCGAGCATGCTGCAACACTCGACCGAGCGCGCCGGATCCTTGCTCGCGAGCTGGAACTCCCCGATCGCCTCGTCGATCAGCCCCATCTCCTTGTAGGCGATGCCAAGGTTCGAGTGGGTCTCGTAGTCCTCGGCGGAGAGCTGCTGTTCGACCCCCTTCTTGAACTCCCGGAAGATCTCCTCGAGCGAGACCTCTCCGTCGGGGCCGGCCATCGCGGGGACCGCGGGCTCGGAGGGGTGCTCGGCGAGGTCCTTCTCCAGCTCGTCGGCCAGGTTGAAGAACTGCTGCTCGTCGGCGAAGAGGCTCCGCTCGTCCACGGCGGGCCGCGTGGGGGCCGGCGGAACCGACGCTGGCGAAGCTCCGGCTTCCCGCATCTGCTCCTGCAGGAGCGAGTCGAGGCCTTCGGAGGAGACGAACTCCCCTTCGGTGGACGCCACGGTCTGCTCGGGGGGGTGAGGAGCCGCGGGCGGGACCGCGCGGGGCCGGGAGACCGCTTCGGGCGCCGCCTCCGTCTCGAAGGCGATCGACTCCGCTCCGAACTCGTCGAGGAACTCCGGCGGCGCTTCGGCTCGCGGCTCGATGGGGAACTCCTCGAACGCGTCCGGCGGGGGCGCGGCCGGCGCGCTCGGCGTGCCCGGGACCGGCAGCCCGAGCTTCGACAGCACCGCTTCGGCGCGGGCGCTTTCCCCCCGTTCGCGGCAGAACGCCGCGAAGAACTCCGCCTCCTGGGCCAGCGCCGGGTTGCTGGACGCGGCCATCAGCTCGAGCAGCCGCTCGCGCGCGTTGGGAAGGTCCGGGCGCTTGCGGACGACGGCGCGGAGCCGCTCGACGGCCTTGTCGGTCAAGCCGTACCTCGCGAAGATCTCGGCTTCCACGATGAGGGTCTCGAGCTCCCGATCCTGCGGCGACGCGGGCGGGGCGGCGCCCGGCAGGGCGGCGAGCGGGGTCGCGGCGGCCGGGTCCACGAGGGCGTCCTCCATGTCCACGACCATCTCGGCGGGTGCGCCCTTCGAGGATGCCACGGGTGCCGGCGCGGGAGCGGCCCCGCCCGATCCGGCCCGCGAGAGCTCGTTCAAGCGCGAGATCGCCTCCGGGTGGCCGGGAGCGGCCGCCGCCGCCTTGCGGTAGTTCTCCATCGCCGCGGCCGCGTCGCCGCGCCGTTCGTCCTCGCGCGCCAGGGCGAGCCGCAGCCTCGCCGCCTCGGCCGAGTTGCCCTCGGCCTCACGGACCTCCGCCATCTTGCGGAGGGAATCGCTGTGGGCCTCCTCGATCTGGAGGATCGTCGAGAGGTAACCGGCGGCGCGGTTGAAATCCCCCTGCGCCGTGGCGGCGTCCACCAGCGGCGAGATGTCGGCGAGAGCCGCCTCGAAATCCGCGTCGGCCAGGTGGGCGCGGCACATCGCCATCCTCGCCCCGACGTGCCCCTCCTCCAGGGCCAGCGACTGCTCGGCGCTCCGGACCGCGTCCACCTTCTGCCCGAGCTCGAACTGCGCCTCGGCCATCAGCGCGAGGCTGTCGGCCGTGCGGGGGGCTGCCTTCAGGATTGCCATCGCCGCGGCCGGGTTCTTCTGTGCGAGGAGCGACTTGACCAGGTTCTCGCGGGCGGCCGCGTCCTGGGGCGAGAGCTCCAGGGCTTTCTGGAACACGGCGCCCGCCTCGTCCTGCGCTCCGCGCCGCAGGAGCATCGAGCCTACGAGGGCGTACTGCATGGCCGCCAATTCGAGCTGGTTCTGGCCGCGGTACAGGTCAGCGAGACGGACCTGGATCTTCAGGTCGTTGGGATCGGTCGCCGTCATCTTCTTGTATGCGGCGATCGCCAGCGCCGGCTCGTTGTTCTTGGCGTAGTGGTCGGCCAGGACCTGGTACTGCGTCCGGGCGTCCTGCAGGAGCCCCTGCTTGGAGTAGAGGTCGCCCAGCTTGTCATAGACCTCCAGGAGCGACGGATCGATCTTGTTGATCTTCTTGTAGATCGCGATCGCCTTCAGGAAGAACCCGTCGAGCGAGCAGACTTCGGCGATCTTCGTGAAGAAGGGGATCGAATCGGAAGGCCGGTTGATGCGGACGTACAGGTCCCCGACCTTGTTCAGTGTCGAGATGTCTCTGGGATTGTCGTCGAGGACACGCAGATACTCCTTGAGGGCCTGATCGAACCGGCCCCGGGCGATGTTCTTCTCCGCCGACTTGAGGATCTGGTCGCGACTCGCCACTACGGTGAATTTTAGCAGGCCGGAGGAGTCCGCCCCGCTGTCCCTACGGGCAATCCCGGATTCGATTCTGACGAAAAAGCCGCCCCGGAGCCGCTGCGTCTCCCTCGTCGGCACGCGTAGGCCCGGCCGCGTAGATTCGAAGCAAGCGGCTAGTCCGCGTCGATCGAGCGGATGCGGGGGTCGGTCAGGCCGGAGGGATCGAGGACGACGCCGTGGTAGCTCAGGCGATGTTCCGGGCACGGGCCCGCTACGCGCAGGGCTTCCCAGTGCTCGACCGTCCCGTACCCCTTGTGGTGCTCGAAGCCGTAGGCGGGATACCGAAGGGCGACCTCGTCGAGGAGCCGGTCGCGGTAGACCTTTGCGACGATCGAGGCGGCGGCGATCGAGGCCGAGAGCGCGTCGCCGTGGACGATCGGCAGCTGCGGCCGCCTGACTCCCGGGATCGCGACCGCGTCCACGAGGACCGCGTCCGGCTCGGGTCGCAGCGCTTCGACCGAGACGCGCATGGCCTTCAGGCTGGCTCGGAGGATGTCGTCGGCGTCGATGTCGCCGGCGGAGAGGATGCCGACCCCGACGGCGATCGCGCAGCGGCGGATCTCGACGTCGAGCTTCGCGCGGCAGGGTGCGTCGAGCTTCTTGGAGTCGTCCAGCGCCGGAAGGACGCACCGGTCCGGCAGGATGACGGCGGCGGCGACGACCGGCCCGGCGAGCGCCCCGCGCCCGACCTCGTCCACGCCGGCGATGAAGCGGTAACCCCTCGCGCGAAGCTCCCGCTCGACTTTCTCGAGGCGGCGCAACCGCCCGAATTCCGCGAACAGGGCTCCGACGGGATCGTGGGCCATGAAGAGTCAACAGTCTACAGTCAACAGTCCAGGGGAGCGCACACACCTCTCCCCTGTTGGCTGCCGACTGTCGAGCGTCGACTCTCTTGGACTAAGTCGTTTCGGCGGGCTTGGTTTCCCGGTCCCGCTTCTCGTCGATGCGCGCGGCCTTGCCCTTCCGGCCGCGGAGGTAATAGAGCTTGGCTCGGCGAACCGAGCCTTTCTTCTCGACTTCGATGCGGTCGATCACGGGCGAGTGCAGGGGGAAGACCCTCTCCACTCCGATGCCGCTCGAGACTTTGCGGACGGCGAAGGTTTCACGGACCCCCCCGCCGCGGCGGGCGATGACGACGCCGGCAAAGACCTGGATGCGCTCCTTTTCGCCTTCGCGCACCTTCACGTGGACGCGGATGGCGTCCCCGGGCGCGAAGTCGGGCAGCCCGGTCTTCAGCGCCGGCTTTTCGACTTCCAGCAAGATGTCGGACATGGCAGTTCTCCTCCAGAGTCAGGGGACCGTTTGCGGAACCGCGGAGTATAGCCGAGATCCGCCTGTGTGGCAATTTCACTAGCCGTCCGCCTCGCCGGGCTCCTCGGGCCGGCGAAGCAGCAGGTCCGGACGCCTCTTCTTCGTCGATTCCAGGGCGCGAGCCTTCCGCCAGCGCTCGATCCGGGCATGGTCGCCGGAGATCAACACCTCGGGCACCGCGAGGTCGCGGAATTCCCGCGGCCGGGTGTAGTGAGGATAGTCGAGGCGGTCGTCGGCGAAGGATTCCTTCTCGACGGATTCGGCGCGCGACACCACGCCGGGGACGAGCCTCGACACGGCTTCGATCAAGGCCAGGGCCGCCGCCTCGCCTCCGGGAAGGATGAAGTCTCCGAGCGAAATCTCCTGGTCGAAGAGCCCGAGCTGCCGCGCCCGCTCGTCGATTCCCTCGTAGCGGCCGCAGAAGAGGAGCAGTCGAGGCCGCGCGGCGAGCGCGGAGACGGCAGCCTGGTCCAGCCTCTCGCCGTCGGGAGTGAGCAGGACCGACCAGGCCGGCGGCTCTCCCCGCCGAGCTTCGACGGCCGCGGCGATGACCGGCGCCATCATCACCATGCCGGGTCCTCCGCCGTACGCCTCGTCGTCGACCTTGCGGTGTTTGTCCGCGGCGAAGTCGCGCAGGTCCGTGACCCGGACCTCGAGCCGCCCTGCCGCGATCCCCTTGCCGAGGAGGCTCTCCGCCAGCGGCGAGCGGAAATACTCGGGGAAGATCGTCAGGATCTCGATTTCCACCGGCCGCCTCAAAGCTCCATCAGACCTTCCGGAGGATCCAGGACGATTCGCCGACCTTTCCCGTCCACCTCGACAACGATCGGCCGGACGAACGGAACGAGGACCTCCCGCCCTCCGGCCGTGTCGAGCGTCAGCTGCGGCCCGGCGGCGGTCTCCGCGAGATCCCGGACCTTGCCGAGCTCGCGCCCGGCCCGGTCCTCGCACGTCCATCCCCGCACGTCGTGCGACCAGTAGAAGTCGGCCGGCTGCGGCGGAAGGCTCTCGAGACAGAGAGCGCCGGCGGCAAGCTCGCGAGCCGAGTCGGCGTCGCCGATGCCTTCGAAGGAGAGCAGCCAGCGATCCCCGTGGGTCCGGCTCGACGTGATCGTCAAAGCGCGCCGCTCTTCCCCTCGGACCCAGACGAGCTCCTCGCCTTCATGGAAGAGGTCCTCGGAATCCGCGATCTTCTCGACGGACACCTCGCCATCCAACCCGTGAGGGCGATGAACGTAGCCGACCGCAAACATCGAATGAAAAGCGCGCGGCTCGAGTCCGCGACGGGTCTTCGCTAGTCGCGAATGCGGATGTTGACCTTCTTGCCGCGGACGGCCGCGGCGGCGCCGACGAAGGCGCGGAGGGCGCGGACCGTCCGGCCCTCCCGACCGATCAGGCGTCCGCGGTCGCCCTCGGGAACCGAGATCTCGTAGGCGGTCCCCCGCCCCTCCGGGATCTCGATGACCCGCGTCTCGGCCGGATGGTCGGAGAGCTTGCGGACGACGGTCTCGACCAGGCGGCGGATCGGCGATCCGTCCTGGGGGCGGCCGGAGCTCATGAAGCCGCGGCAGCCGATGCCGCCGGCTCGGGCTTCTCGAGGAAGGAGCGGACCGTCGAGGAGACCGCCGCGCCCTTGTCGATCCAGTACTTCGCCCGCTCCCGGTCCACCAGGAATGAGGAGCCGCCGGCGACCGGGTCGTAGGAGCCCAGCTCCTCGAGGACCTTCGCCCGCGCCGTCAGCCGGGAATCCGACACGACGATCCGGTAGTAGGGACGGTTGCGGGCGCCCATGCGCCTCAAGCGGAGTTTCAACATGCTAAGACGTTCCTTTCCTAAGCAAAGAGCCGGGCATTCTACAACAAGTCAGGCCTTGGGGGCCGGCAGCGGCAGCCGCGACAGGTCGAGCTTGCGCCCGGCCTTGCCGGCGATCTTCATCATCTTCTTCATCTGCTGGTACTGCTTGATGAGCCGGTTGATCTCAGGAACGTTCGTCCCGGACCCCGAAGCGATTCGTTTCTTCCGCGACCCGTTCAGGATCTGGGGATACTGCCGCTCCTCCGGTGTCATCGAGTCGATGATGGCGCTCACTCGGACGAGCGACTTCTCGTCGACGGCGCCCGGGTCCGCGAGCCCGCGGAATGCTCCCCCCTTGGGAAGCAGGTCGAGCAGCCCCGAGAGCGGCCCCATCTTCTTGACCGAGGCGAGCTGGTCGCGCAGGTCCTCGAGCGTGAACTCCCCCGCGCCGGTCTTCTCGGCCAGGCGCCGGGCGGCGGATTCGTCCACCTGCGCCTCGACCTTCTCGATCAGCGTCAGGACGTCTCCGAGCCCCAGGATCCGCGACGCCATCCGGTCGGGGTGAAACGGCTCGAAGTCCTCGGGCTTTTCCCCGACGCCGACGAACTTGATCGGGGCGTGGACGGTCGTCACGACCGAGAGCGCGGCGCCTCCGCGCGCGTCGCCGTCGGTCTTGGTGAAGACGACGCCGGTCAGCGGCAACACCGCCGCGAACCCCGAGGCGGAGCGGACCGCGTCCTGGCCGGTCATGGCGTCGGCGACGAAGAGGGTCTCGCGCGGGGCGATCGCGTCCACGACGGCGCGGATCTCCCTCATCAGGTCCTCGTCGATGTGGAGGCGGCCCGCCGTGTCCACGAGCACCGTGTCGCGTCCGGTCAGCTTCGCTTCCCGGATCCCCTCGCGCGCGACCTCCACGGGGTCCTTCGCCCCCTCCGGCGAGAAGACCGGGACGCCGATCTGCTTTCCGAGGGTCTTCAACTGCGACACCGCCGCGGGTCGGGACAGGTCCGCGCCGACCAGGAGCGGGTAGCGCCCCCGGGACTTCAGGTGCAGAGCGAGCTTGGCGGTCGAGGTCGTCTTCCCGGAGCCCTGGAGGCCGACCATGGCGATCACCGCCGGGCGGCCGGACAGGTCCACGTCCTTCTTTTCGCCCCCGAGAAGCTCGATCAGCTCGTCGCGGACGATCCGGGTGACCTCCTGGGCGGGGGAAAGCTTCTGCATCACCTTCAGCCCCATCGCTTTCTCCCGGACCTTCTCCGTGAACTGCTTGACGACCGGAAGCGCGACGTCCGCCTCCAGCAGCGACAGGCGGATCTCCCGGAAGGCCGACTCGAGGTGGTACTCCGTCAGGTGCCCTTCGCCGCGAAGCTCCTTGAAGACGCCCTGAATCCGATCGCCCAGGCCCTCGAACATGGACTGGCACCCCCGATTCCTGGCGGCCGGGACGGCCGCCGGGAGCGCCAAGAATAGCCGCGACGGCCGCATCCGTCGAGGCTCCCGGAGCGGAGCAGCGACCCAGTTGACACACCCTTTGCATACGATATGATCCGGGCTCGTTTTTCCCCTTACGGGAGTTTTTATGCTTCCCGGGGGGCTGATTAAGAAGGAGAAGAGGGATATGAAGAAGCTCGTGACCCTGGGCCTCACTGCCGTGCTGGGTACGGCGCTCGTCACCGGTTGCCAGAAGAAAGAAACCACCGAGACCACGACGACGACGACGGAGCAGCAGCCGGCGGTCGTGCAGGAGACCGGGACCACGGCAACCGCCACCACCTCGACGACGACCGAGACCAGCACCACCGGCGCGGCGATGGCGACGACCTCGACGGAGACTTCGACGATGGGGGCGCCTTCGACCACCACGACCTCGACGGCGACGACCACGACCGAGACCAAGAAGAAGTAGCGGTTCTTTCACGGCGAAAGAGAAAAAGGCCCCTCGCGGGGCCTTTTTCATTTCCGGCCGGCGAGGCTCAGCGACCGCGGAAGCGCCGGAAGAGTCCCCGCAGACTCCGGCCGGCCTTCGGCTCCGTCAGGCTCGCGATGGTCCGGGCATGCTCGCGGATCCACTTGCCGTCGGAGGGACGGACGCCCAATTCCGCGAGCGCCGCGCCGCTCTCCCGGGCGAGATCCCGAAGCACCTTCTCCAACCCTTCCTCGTTCATCTCGAGAGTCCCGCCGCCGAGAGGAGTGTCGAGACGACGTCGTCCCAGTTGAGCCGCTCAGCCTCGCGCCGGCCCCGCTCCCCCAGGAGCGCCAGGGTCTCGGGCTTCTCCCAGGCGACCCGCAAGGCCGCTCCCATCGCCTCCGGGGTGGGAGGCACGACGAAGCCCGTCTCGCCGTCGCGGACGAACTCGAGCGGTCCCCCCGCGTCGTCCGTCGTCAGGACGGCCTTTCCCGAGAGAAACGCTTCCAGCGGGACATAGCCCAGGTCTTCGTCGGCCGCGGTGACGAGGACGAGCCGGGCCTTCGCGTAGAGATCGATCAACGCCTCCTCGTCCACCCTCGGCCGGAACTCCACCCGGTCCGCGACGCCGCTCTCGCGGGCCAGCCGCATCAACCTCTCCTCCTCCGGTCCACGGCCGACGAGCACGAGCCGCGCGGCGGGAGCGTAGGCCAGCGCCGCGACCGGCAGCTCCGGCCGCTTCCACGCGTCGAGGCGTCCCACGGCCAGGGCGTAGTCCCCCGCCGCGCCGGTCCGATAGCGGCCCACCAGGGGAGGCGGATGGTAGAGGGGCTCGCTCGAGATGCCGTTGTACTTGCGCAGGCGCGCCGCGACGTTGGCCGAGTTGGCGAAGACGCGCCTCGCCTCGGAAAGGCCCACGCGGTCGATCTCGGCGATCGCCTCCCGGGTCCGCCGGTCCTCGGCAGAGGAGGTGAAGTCGCTGTAGCTCGTCCCGAACTGGTCGTAGGCCTGCCGGTACTGATGGATGAGCCAGACGATCTTGTTGTCGTGCCGGGCGGCGTAGCTCGGAAAACGCGTCGCGATGACGGCGTCTACGCTCCGGCCGGCGATCTCCGACAGGTTGAGGCCCCGCCAGGCGAGCGCGCTGCGGACGAGGTCGAACCTCTCGCGCTCGATCAGGGGAATCGTGAGCAGGTCCGCCTCCGCGCCGCGCCTCGACAGCTCCTCCGTCAGGCGCCGGACGTGCCTCTCGGCTCCCCCTTCCGAGAAGGGAGACTGCACGGCGAGGACCAGGACCCGCGGCGATTTCATCCGCGCGGCACGCGCGCGATCAGGGCGTAGTCCTGCGGCCCGAAGAGGAGCCGGTTGAGCTTCGCGTCGTTCTCCGAAGCCTCTTCGAGGCGGTCGCCGGGCGCCATGGGGGCGAGCAGCTCGATGCGCGCCTCGACGAAGCCCGCCGCCTCCGCGAGGAACCGCAGCGCCTCCGGCGGGACCGGCCGCACGTGCGAAGGATCGAGGAAGAAGGCCCGCAACGCCGACAGCGAGTCCGAGTTGATCGTCTCGGCGATCAGTACTCCGCCGGGAGAGATCACCCGGCGGGCCTCGCGGAGAAAAACGAAAGTCGTCTCCGCGGTCCAGTGCTCGACGACCTGGAGCGCCACGACGGCGCCGAGGCTTGCGTCCTTCCGGACCGCCAGGTTCGCGACCGCGTCGCCCTGCTCGACCGAGAGTCCCTCCCGCTGGCACGTCTCCACGGAGATCGGGTTGACTTCCACGCCCGAGGCCGGGATCGACTCCGCGGCCAGAAGCTTCAAGAGCTCACCCCGGCCGCAGCCCGCGTCGAGCACCGGGCCCGGCAACCCTCGAAGGAGCGGCAGGTAGAACCGCTGCTTGCCCTCGATCTGCGCGGGGCTACCCCGGAACCTTTCCTCGAAGAGACTGTAGACGCCGGGAGGGAGCGCCGGCGCGGCCGCCCCAGGTTCTTCCACCGCGCCGCCCGCCGGAGTCCGACGAGCTCCGGAGGACTCGAGCATCGCCAGGCGCGAGTCCTGAATGGCGGAGCGGCGGCGGGCCTCCCCTTCCCGCTCCTCGAGGACGCGCTGGAGCTCCTCCGTCCGGGCCAGGAGCTCGGCGAACCGCTGCCGCGTCAATTCCAGGTCGTCCGCGAGCCGGTCGCGCACCGCGGTGACCCGGTCGGCCAGGCCGGAGACGGCCTCGACCAAGAGCGCGTTGAAGGAAGTCTGGTCGCGCCAGAGGAAACGCAGCGCTCGAAGCGCCAGGTTCTTGCTTCGCGCGAGCCTCGCGGCCTCCGGGATCGCGGGAGTGATGTGACGGGAGGCGCGGTCGAGGGCGTGGCGGAAGGTCTTCTCCTCCGGCGCCGCGGCCGCTCGAGTGGAGGAGGCCGCGGGACTCGCCTGCGCGACCGCGGCGCGGATCTCCCGCGCCAGTTCATCCGTCAGGTCGCGCTCGGGAGCCACGCACGGCGAGAATAAGAGCGCCGGCACACCGGATGCAACAGGAAGTCCTTCCGGTAGACTTGCCGCCGCCGAGGGGTGCCATGAGAACGACGCTCGCTCTCTTCCTGGTCTCGGGGCTGCTGGCCGCTGGGTGCGCTTCGAGCGGGCCGCCCATCTCGCCGGCACAGCTGACGGAAACCGAAGCCGCGATCCGGAGCGCCGAGAACGCGGGCGCCGCGACAGCGGCCCCGGACCTTCTCGACCGGTCGCACAAGGCCCTGGACGCCGCCCGGGCCGCATCCACCCACGGAAACCACGACGAAATGCGCCGCCAGCTCGAGGAAGCCCGCGCCTACGCCCTGGCCGCCGAGGCCCGCTCCAACGCCGAGAAGCTCCGCAGGCAGGCGGCCGAACTGAAGAACCAGGCCGACGAGCTCGAGTCCAAGGCCAAGCAACTGCAGGAGAGGGCCCGGCCATGACGGCCCGGCGCGCGATCTTTCCGTTTCTGCCGGCGTGCGCCCTCCTCTTCGCCGGGTGCTCCGCCGGCCCCCCGCCCCAGGACATCGCCGAAGCCCGGCTGGCCCTCCAGGACGCCAAGAACGCCGCCGCCGACCAGCGAGCGCCCCGCGAGTACGACTCGGCCGTGTCGCACTTCCACGCCGCGCAGGGGGTCTGGAACGATAAGAAGGACCCGGTCCTCGCCGCGCACTGGGCCCGGGTGGCGCAGGCCGAGGCGAAGCAGTCCCAATACCTGGCCGAGGCGTCCGTCGCGCAAGAGCAGGTCACGCGGGAGACCGAGCGGCGCCAGCGGGCGGAGCTCGCCGTGCGCGAGGCCGAGATCGCCATGCTCCAGGCCCGGGCGCGAAGCGAGGCGGAGAGGCGCGCGGCGGAAACCGAAGCCAGGGCCGCCGAGGATCGGCGGCGCCTCGAGGAGGACCTCGCGCGCCGGGAGGCGGAGGCGAAGGAGCGCGAGCGGGTCCGCGCCGAGAGCGAGGCTCGCCTGGCCGCGGAGCGCGCCAAGGCCGACCAGGAAACCGCCGCCAAAACGCAGGCCGAGCGGGACCGCGTCGCCGCGGAGCTCGAGAAGATGAAGGCGGAGCTCGAGGCCACGAAGAAGGCCGCCGACGACGCGAAGCTCGCCGCGCAGGAAGAGCGGCAGAAACTCGAGGAGCAGCGCCGGGCCGAGGAGGCACGGCAGGCAGAGCTCGTCCGCGCCCGGGAGGCGCAGCAGCAGGCCGAGGACGCCCTGAGGACCACGCTGTCCCAGCTCGCGCAGGTCCGCGAGGAGGCGCGGGGACTGATCGTCACGCTGCCGGGGAACATCTACTTCGACGTCAACAAGACCGACGTCAAGCCCGGGATGCGAGAGCGCCTGACGCAGATCGCCCGGGCGCTCGCCACCGTTGCGGACCGCCACGTTCTCGTGGAAGGGCACACGGACTCGACGGGCAAGGACGAGTACAACGTCACTCTCTCCCGCCTGCGGGCCGAGTCGGTTCGCTCGATCCTGATTTCGGGCGGCGTGTCCCCCGACCGGATCGAGAGCCAGGGCTACGGCAAGACGCGCCCGGTCGCCTCGAACGCCACGGAGACCGGCAGGGCTCAGAACCGGCGCGTCGAGATCGTCCTGCAGGGAGGGGCACGATAGGCGTCAGGCGTCAGGCGGGAGGCGTCAGGCGCGCCACTCTCGTCCTTCTGCTGATGACCGCTGCCGGCTGCGCCCCAGCCGCGAAATCTCCTTCGGCGGCGGCAGCCCCACCGTCTTCCGGAGCCACGCTCGTATTTCCGGGCGAGGAGAAATTCCTCGCCAACGTCCGGCAGCTCACGTTCGGCGGTCAGAACGCCGAGGCGTACTGGTCGTCCGACGACCGCAGGATCATCTTCCAGTCCAACGACGAGGGCCGTCTCCCCTGCGACCAGATCTTCACGATGAACGCCGACGGCTCGGGAAAGCGCCTCGTCTCGAACGGAAAAGGGAAGACCACCTGCTCGTACTTCTTCCCGTCGGGCGACCGGATCCTCTACGGCTCGACCTTCCGGGTCGCCGACGTGTGCCCGCCGGCTCCCGACCGCTCCCGGGGCTACGTCTGGGCGCTCGACGACTACGACATCTATACGGCGAAGGCGGACGGCTCGGACATCCGGTCCCTCTTCTCCTCGCCCGTCTACGACGCGGAGGCCACCGTCTCCCGCGACGGGAAGAAGATCGTCTTCACATCCGCGCGCGACGGGGACCTGGAGATCTACTCGATGAACTCCGACGGCACGGGCGTCGTCCGGCTGACCTACACGCCGGGCTACGACGGCGGCCCCTTCTACTCCTACGACGGCAAAGAGATCGTCTACCGCGCCGACCATCCGAAGACGCCGGAAGACCTGGCCGCTTATCGCGAGCACCTCGCCCGCGCCACCTACGCCCCTCGGGGCCTGGAGATTCGCGTCATGAACGCCGACGGCTCCGCCGACCACGCCGTCACCGCCAACGGCGCCGCCAACTTCGCTCCGTACTTCTCCCCCGACGGGAAACGGATCATCTTCTCGTCCAACGTGGGCGACCCGAAAGGGCGCGACTTCGAGCTCTGGCTGATCGGCGCCGACGGCTCCAACCCGACGCGGGTGACCTACTCCCCGGACTTCGACGGCTTCCCGATGTTCAACTCCACAGGAACGAAGCTCGTCTTCGCCTCCAACCGCAACGGCAAACAGCCCCGCGAAACCAACATCTTCGTCGCCGACTGGATCGGGCCGCGTTAGTTAGCCGGGGGCGGGAGGCGGCGGTTCTTCGGCGAAGCCGAGGAGGGCCAGGGCGAGGGCGATGACCAGCGGACCGACGAACATCCCGATCGGCCCGAAGGCGGCGAGGCCGCCCATGACGCCGAAGAAGACGGGAAGAGTGGAGATCTCGGCGCGGCCCGAGATCAGGCGAGGGCGCAGGAAGTTGTCGATCGAGCCGACGAGGACCGCTCCCCAGATCAACATGAAGAGGGCGCGGCCCGGGTGTCCCTGGCCGTAGAGGACCGCGGCCGCCGGCGCCCAGACGAGCGCCGTGCCGCCGACCGGCAGAAGAGCGGCGAGGGCGGTCAGAAAACCGAAGACCACCGGCGACGCCAGCCCCACGATCTGAAACGCGACGCCGACGAGGCCTCCCTGGATGAGCGCCGTGGCGAGCGAGCCGAAGACGACCGCGCGCATCACGGCCGCAAGGCGGTCGACCAGCGCGTTCTTCCGCGTCGACTCGAGAGGGACGAGCGCGATCGTCCGGCGAGCCATCTCGTCGCCGTCGCGGAAGAGGAAGTAGAGGATGAAGAGCATCAGCAGCAGGCCCACGACCGCGCCGACCGCTCCGAGGACGACCTGGCGTCCCGCCGGGAGGACCACCTCCAGCCCGTGGCGAGCGGTGCTGACGAGGAACGTCTGCAGATCCGCCGCCGAGAAGGGAGTGTTGCGGTCCACCCACTCGACGAGACGCCCCAGGGCCGGGATGTTCAGGAGGTCCTGCGGCCTCTCGATCTGGTAGCGGGCCGCGAGATCCGAGAACCGCGACAGCAGGTCCGTCGCCTGGTGGAAGAAAACCAGCATCAGGAGCGCCGACGGCACCACGATGCCGACCGTGACGGCGAGCGTCAGCAGGATCGAGGCGAGTCCTCGCCGGCCGGAGAGGCGCCGGCGCAGGGCCCGGTTGACCGGAAAGAGGAGGAACGCGAGGAGGCTCGCCCAGAGGATCGGACCGAGGAACGGCCTCAGGATGCGCGCGAGCAGATACAGCAGGAGGGCCGCTCCGGCCACCGCGACGACGCGGGTCCAGAAACGGCTTTCCGCCATTTCCCGGATGCTAGCATGCCGCCCGTGAACGCCCCCGACCGCCTCCTCGCGGCCGGCGTCCTTCGGGAAGAGGCGCGCCGCGAGGGTTTCTCCCGGATCGGTTTCGCTCCCGCGGAAAGGCCCGCCCGCTTCGACCGGTTCGAGCGTTGGATCGCCGAAGGGCGCCACGCGGGGATGGAGTACCTGGAAAAGACCCGGGAGGCGCGCTCGTCGCCGGAGAGCCTTCTTCCCGGCGCGCGATCGGTCGTCTGCCTCGCGGCGCCGCATCGCAGCCGGCCCTTCACCGCAGCGGACGGGTCGAAGATCGCCCGCTACGCCGCCGGCGCCGACTACCACGGCACGGTGCGCCGGCGCGCGGAGCGGGTCGTGCGAGCCGCGCGGGAGCGCCTCGGGTCCTTCCGTTACCGCGTCTGCGTAGACTCCACTCCGCTCGCCGAGAGGTCCTTCGCGGCGCGAGCGGGCCTGGGCTGGATCGGGAAGAACGGCTGCCTGATCGATCCGGAAGCGGGCTCGTGGCTCCTCCTCGCCGAGATTCTCGTGGACCTGGACCTGCCTCCCGACGAGCCGGCCGCCGAGCGCTGCGGGAACTGCGTGCGCTGCCTCGAGGCCTGTCCGACGCGGGCCTTCGTCGAGCCCGGGATCCTCGACTCGCGGCGCTGCCTCGCCTACTGGACGATCGAGCACCGCGGCCCCATCCCCTTATGGGTGCTGGAGGAGGTGGGCGACCACGTCTTCGGCTGCGACATCTGCCAGGAGGTCTGCCCCTGGAACTCCGCGATTCCCGAGGAAGACGACGGCCGCCTCGCGCCGACGCGGCGCGAGTGGCTGGAAATGGGGCCCGGACAGTGGCGTCGGGAGTGGGGCGCCACGGCGCTCAACCGCGCGGCCCGGCGCGGAGTCCAGCGAAACGCGGCGGCCTCGGCGGGGAGCGTGCTCGACGCCTCCTGCCTGCCGGCCTTGCGGAGAACGTCGAGGGTCTCGGAGCCGGGCCTCTCCGCCGCCTCGGAATGGTCCCTCCGGCGCCTGTCTCCCGGCGATTTCCCGGCCGGCGCCGGCGAAAGAAAGGATTTCTAGACGATGGACGTGCAGCTCGCTCTCTTCGTCGTTCTCTTTCTCGTCTCGGTCGCCCTCTCGGCGTTCTTCGCCGGCGCGGAGACGGCGCTCGTCTCGCTCGGGCCGATCGACCTGCAGCGGCTGCGCGAGAAGGGGGACCGGCGCGGGGCGATCATCCGGGTCCTGAAGAGCAACCGCAACCGGCTCCTCGCGACGATCCTGATCGGCCAGAACCTCTTCATCAGCTCGGCCTCCTCGCTCGCGACCCTCGTCGCGACCCGGACTCTCGGCGAGAAGTACGGCGTCCCGGCCGCGATCGTCGTCTCGACTCTGGTGCTCTTCGTGTTCGCGGAGATGACCCCCAAGGCGATCGGCGCGGCCTCCCCCGTCGCGATCTCCCGCGCGATCGCCATTCCCCTGAACTGGATGATGAAGCTGCTCGCGCCGATCGCGACCCTCTGCGTCCGGATCACGACGGGGGCCCTGCGGTTTTTCCACGTGCCCGAGAAGACGCCGGCTCTGACCGAGGAGGAGATGAAGAGCGTCATCAACCTCGGGGCGGACGAGGGAGTCATCCACGGCGAGGAGAGAAAGCTCCTCCACAAGGTCCTGGAGTTCGGAGACAAGACCGCCCGCGACATCATGACGCCGCGGACCCGGGTCGTCGCCCTGCCCGAGACGGCGAAGTTCCTGGACGTCGCAATGGTGCTCAAGGAGCACAAGCTCTCGCGCCTCCCCATCTACCGCGGGAGCCTCGACAACATCGTCGGCGTCCTTCACGCCAAGGACCTCTTCGCCCTCTCCGACGAGGACGAGAAGACCTTCCGGATCGACCAGTACATGGACCAGCCGTTCCTGATCCCCGAGTTCAAGCACGCCGAGGATGTGCTGAGAGAGATGCGGCGGCGGCGCACGCACATCGCGGTCGTCGTGGACGAGTTCGGCGGCACGGCTGGGATCGTCACGATCGAGGACGTCATCGAGGAGATGCTCGGCCAGATCCAGGACGAGTTCGACGAGGAGGAGACTCCGGGCTTCGCGGCGGCTGGCGAGCGCGCCTACGTCCTGGAGGGGAGCTTCCGGCTGGACGACCTGGAGGAACAGTTCGGGCTCGACCTCCCGCGGGAGGAGGCCGAGACCATCGCCGGGCACCTGATGCTGCGCTTCGGCCGAATCCCCCGAAGGGGCGAGCGCTGGAAGGGACGCAAGGCGGACTTCATCATCGAGGACGCGACGCCGACGACCATCAAGACGGTCAAAATGATTCTGCCGCCGGAAAAGAAGGAATGATGCAATCGAGCGCGAGATGTCCGAGCGAACGGTCACGCTGATCAAAGGGGACGGCATTGGTCCCGAAGTCTCCGACGCCGTCGTCTCCATCCTCGAGGCGGCCAGGACGCCGGTCGCTTTCGAGGAAGTGGTCGTCGGCCAGGCGGCTTTCGACGCGGAGGGCGACCCGCTTCCGGAGAGGGCCCTCCGGTCGGTGCGCCGAAACGGAGTCGCGCTGAAAGGGCCGGTGACGACGCCCGTCGGGAAAGGCTTCGCCTCGATCAACGTCCGCCTGCGAAAGACGCTCGACCTCTACGCGAACCTGAGGCCGGTCCAGAACCTCCCGAACATCGCCAGCCGTTTCCAGGGGGTGGACGTCGTCGTGGTCCGGGAGAACACCGAGGACCTCTACAGCGGCCTCGAGCACACCGTCGTCCCGGGAGTGGTGGAGTCTCTCAAGATCATCACCGAAGCCGCTTCGACGCGGATCGCCCGGTTCGCGTTCGACTACGCGCGCCGCCACGGACGCAAGCGCGTCACGGCGATCCACAAGGCCAACATCATGAAGCTCTCCGACGGCCTCTTCCTGGAGTGCTTCCGCCGCGTCTCTCAGGAGTACCCCGACATCGCGGCCGACGACCGGATCGTGGACGCGGCCTGCATGCGGCTCGTCATGAACCCGGAGGTCTTCGACGTGATGCTGCTCGAGAACCTCTACGGGGACATCGTGTCGGACCTGGCCGCGGGGCTCGTTGGCGGGCTGGGGCTCGTGCCCGGGGCCAACCTGGGCCCGACCACGGCGATCTTCGAGGCGGTCCACGGGAGCGCGCCGGACATCGCCGGGACCGACCGAGCCAACCCGACCGCGCTCCTTCTCTCGGCGATCCTGATGCTGCGGCACCTGGCGCTCGACGAGCATGCCGACTCCATCGAGCGGGCCGTCACGGAGACCTTCGCGGCGGGGATCCGGACGCCCGACGTGGGCGGCTCCGCCGGAACGAAGGCATTCGCACGAGCAATCGCGGAACGCCTGTAGCCATCCGGGCGGACGAGGATCTGTGGGCCGGCGGGCGATTCGATGCCCGGGCGGTGTTTGGCCGCTCCGCGCCCCTCGAGGTCGAGATCGGCAGCGGGAAGGCGAAGTTCCTGGTCGCCGCCGCGCGGGCCAACCTCGCGCACGACTTCCTGGGGCTCGAGCGGGCCCTGTCCTATTACCGGATCTGCCGCGAGCGCATCGGGCGCTCGGGTCTCTCCAACGCGGCAGTCCTCCGGGCGGACGGCACCCTGTTCCTCGGGTCGCTGGCGCCGGGTTCGGTCCACGCCTTCCACGTCTACTTCCCGGACCCCTGGCCGAAGAAGAAGCAGATCAAGCGGCGCTTCCTCGACGCCGTGGCGCTCGAGTCCCTCTCCTCGAGGCTCGAGCCAGGCGGAGCGCTCCGGATCGCGACCGACCATCCCGGCTACGGCAAGGCGATCCGCTCGCACCTCGAGACCGTGGAGGCCCTCGAGCGGCTCGACTGGGAGGCCCTCCCACCGCCGCCCCCCACCAACTACGAGATCAAATACGCCGCCGAGGGACGCCCGATCTGGAGATTCCTCCTGCGCCGTCGGGACTGAGGCGGAGTCACTCCGGATTCGCGGGGGCCCCGGACACGATCGTGCGGAGGAAGATGCGGAAGTACTGCGCGCCCGAGACGATCGCGACCGCGACGACCACCCAGAGGGCGATCTTGCCGGGAAGGACGAGCCAGGAGAAGCGTTCCGAGAGGATGAGCAGCGAGATCGCCGTGATCTGAGACGCCATCTTCGCCTTGCCCCACGGCGAGGCTGCGATCACGATCCCCTGTCCTGACGCCACCGACCGAAGGCCCGTCACCGCGAACTCCCTCCCCACTACGACAACGACCATCCAGGCCGGCGCGAGGCCGACTTCGACCAGGGAAATGAAGGCCGCCGAGATCAGGAGCTTGTCGGCGATCGGATCGAGCAGCGTCCCGAAGGTCGTGATCTCCCCGCGCCGGCGCGCGAGGTACCCGTCGAAGAAGTCCGTCGCGGTCGCGAGAAGGAAGATGGCGAGGCCGACGATCTCGCGCCCCTCGAACTTCGTCAACAGGACCACGACGAGGAAGGGCACGAGGAAGATCCGGAAGAGCGTGAGACCGTTGGGGAGGTTGATGTTGAGCCGGTAGGACGACGTTTCCGGCGTCCCGGACGGCCGCTCCGGAATCGCGGCGGCCGGCTGGATTCGCTCCTTCTCGCGGCTCATCCTCGACGGCTCACGACGGTCATAATAGCGCCATGAAACTCGCCGGGCCCGGCCCCGCTTGATCGCCGGATTCCCTCTCGGAACCGACGGGTGGCGGGGCGTTCTCGCCGACGGCTGCACCTTCGATTCGGTCGAGCGAGTGGCCGCGGCGGCGGCCTCGGTCTACCCGAGTTTCCCGGGCGGCGGCGACAGCAGCCGGATCGTCATCGGGCACGACACGCGGTTCCTCTCCCCGGAGCTGGCGCGCGCCGCCGCGGAGGTCTTCGCGAAGGCAGGCATCGGCGTCGTCCTGACGGACCGGCCGATTCCCACGCCGGCCGTGTCGTGGAACGTGCGCCGCCTCGGGCTCGCCGGAGGTCTCGCGATCACGGCCAGCCACAACCCGGCGCATTACAACGGGCTCAAGATCAAGTCTCACCTGGGCTCGAGCGCCCCTCCCGAGCTCTACGAATCGGTCGCGCGGGCCATCGACGGGCCGCGGGCCGCTTCGGGCCGCCCGGCCTCGATCGAAAAGACCGACCTCTCCTCTCCCTATCGCGACCACCTTGCGACGCTCGTCTCTCTAAACGCGATCCGCGGCGCGGGCCTTACGATCCTCGCGGACTCGATGCACGGAGCGGCCGGGACCCTGCTCGCGGAGATCCTCGCGGGAGGCCCGACCCGCCCGGTCCCCTTCCGCGAGGGCCGGGACACGCTCTTCGGGGGCGTCCATCCGGAGCCGATCGCCTCGAACCTCCGGGCTTCCGCCTCGGCCGTATCCTCGGGCGGCTGCGACCTCGCGGTGGCGCAGGACGGCGACGCGGACCGTCTCGGAGTGCTCGACCGCCGGGGAGAGTTCGTGTCGCCGCACCGGGTCCTCGCGCTGCTGCTGCTCCACGCGTTCCGCCGGCGGGGACTCTCCGGAGGGATCGCGAAGACCTTCTCGACCTCGCTCCTGATCGACCGCGTCGCCGCGGCGCTCGGAGCGAAACTCTACGAGACTCCGATCGGTTTCAAGTACGTCGCCGAGCTGATGAACCGCGGGGACGCCGTGGCCGGCGGCGAGGAGAGCGGCGGATATGCCTTCGCGCTCCACCTGCCCGAGAGGGACGGGGTCTTCAATGCCCTGCTCCTGGTCGAGAGCCTCGCGCTGGGCGGGCAGGACCTCGACGGGGCGCTCGCGGCGCTCGCCGCGGAGTTCGGCTCCTTCGCCTACGGGCGCCGGGACGTCTACCTTCCCGTCCCCCTCATCCGCGAATACCTCGATCGCGTTCGGACGAACCCGCCTCGCGAGACCGCCGGCCAGGCGGTCACCGGGGTCCGCGACCTGGACGGCGTGAAGTACTCCTTCGGGCGGCGCGGCTGGCTCCTGCATCGCCTGTCCGGCACCGAGCCCATGATCCGGCTCTACTGCGAGCACGAGGACGGCGCGGTCATGGAGAGCGTTTTGAAGGAGGCCGAGGAGCGGTTGAAGACGTTCGCCGGAGCTAGGAGCGCCGCGACTCGGTAAGGACGATTCCGTCCCCTTCGAAGCGGAGCTTCGGGGAGTTGGCGCCGTCCGGCGCCAGGACCTCGTCCAGGAAACGGTCCTCCACGACGGAGGCGGCGAGGTCGCCCGTCCAGGCGACGAGATCGCCGGCGCAAAGGGTCAGGGGAAAGTCCGGGGACACGTCGTGCGCCTCGATCTCCCCGGCCGCCGTGAAGACCGCCGTGCCTCGCCCCTGCGTTTTCAAGATGTCCACGCGCCGCCGGGTCCGGAAGTCGCGGATCGGGTCGAGGCGCAGGCGCATTCCGGGAGAGAGCGCGAGGAGACGGCTGCCTTCCAGGTAGAGCGCTTCGCCGGAGGTGTCGCGCGAGACCGAGCGCCGTCCCGGCTCGGCCAGGAGGAGGTCGCCGCGCCCCTCGCAGAGAAGCAGGTTCTCGACGCTCGTGCCGGCAAACGAGGGGTCCCCGGCGAAGCGCAGCCTTCCCGTGAACCACGAGACGGCTCCCCTTCGAACGTAGACCAGGCCGCGCGAGGCGACGGCGAGCGCGCCGTCCCCGCGCACCCGGAAGAGCGGGCGGTCTTCGGGCTCCAGCTCGGTGGCGCCCACGGCCGGCGCGCCCCGGGCAGCCGTCGCGGGGACCACCGCCAGCGCCGGAGCGGTTCCGCCGGGAAAGAGGGCTTCCTCGATCTCCGCCGCCGCCTTGCGGGCGCCGCTCCTGCGGAAGTGCTCGAGCGCCCGGTTCAGCTCCCCTCGCGACTACGAAAGCAGCCCGAGGTAGAGGTGGCTGCGCGGATGGTCAGGGTCCAGCTCGACGGCGCGCAGGAACTCCCGCTCGGCGTCCGGGAGGTCGCCCGCCTTGAACTGGATCAACCCCAGGTTGGCGTGGAGCACCGCGGAGTCCGGCGACTTTTCCAGGAGCCGCCGCGCCGCCCTCGCCGCCTCGGCGAAGTCCCCGAGCCGGAACTCGACGATCGAGACGAGGTCGAGCAGGTCCCCGTCGTCGGGGCGCTCCAGGCGGGCGAGCTCGATCTCGCGGCGGGCGTCCTCGAAACGGCCGTCCTGGACGCTCTCCCGGGCGCGCCCGAGGTGGAGAAAGAAGATCGCGGAATCGAGGGAGGAGGCTCGGACCTCGCCAGCCACCTCGGGTTCTAGCCGCGCTTGGAGGAGCGCGCCGGGGAGACGTCGGTCGTCAGCAGAGGACGGTTCTTCGAGTCCCGCGTCACGATCACGGGGCGCGTCTTCGACCCGCCCCAGCTCTTCCCCTGGGGCAGTCCGAAGCCGCCCCCGAGCGTGGACTTCCCGCCGTACGCGGCCAGCCCCTTGTGGACGTAGAGCCGCGTCTCGGAGTACGGGGGCACCCCGTTGTACTTCGCCACGGCCGCTTCGCCGGCGTTGTAGGCGGCGAGAGCCCGGGTGGTGTCCCCTCCGTAGAGGCCCAGCAGATACGCCAGGTGGCGCGTGCCCGCCGAGATGTTCTCAACCGGATCGAAGAGGTCCCGAACGCCGTAGCGCTCCGCCGTCTCCGGCATGAGCTGCATCAGGCCCCGCGCTCCTTTGCGGGACACGGCGCGGGGATCGAAGGCCGACTCGATCAGCATGACGGACTTCACCAGTCTCGGGTCGATCGAGCTGGACCTCGCCGCCCGGACGATCGTCTCGTCGTAGAAGGAGGGGGTCGCCACGCGCGCCGCCAGCCAGCCGTCGCTCCTGGCGAGCGCGGCGCGCGAAGACTCGCCGACGCCGTCGTTGTAGATGATCCTCTTTCCGTCCCTGACCGCGATCCGGACGACGGCGGACGCACTCCCGGCCACGCCGAGGAGGATCCCCAGGACGCAGAGAACTCGAAGTCTCATGCGGAACACGTCATGGAAGGCAAGTAAAATTATAAACCGGACAGCCCCGCTCCGAACTGTCCGAATGGCCAGCCTAATTCGGAGCCGACAGCAGCTCGCGCACCGCGGCCTCGGCTTCCTTGAGCGCCGCAGGCAGGAGGTCTTCATTGCGCCCCCCCGCCTGCGCCAGGTCGGCCTTGCCGCCGCCGCTGCCGCCCAGGGCCTTGCCGATCCGGGCCGCGATCCGCGAGGCCGGGACCCGCCCCGTCAGGTCTGGCGTGACCGCCGCCACGACGGACGTTTTCCCCTCGGCCGAGCTGCCGACCACCACGACCCCGCTCGAAAGCCTGGCGCGCAGCGTGTCGGAGAGGTTCCGCAGCTCCGGGATCGACAGGCCCGCGGCGATACGGGTGACGAGGCGAACCCCGTCCACCTCGATGATGCCGCCCGCGGCGCCCGCGTCCCCCGAGGCGAGCTTCATCTTCAGCGACCCGACCTCGCGCTCGAGCGCCTTGACGCGCTCCTCGCGCTCCTGCCACCGCTCGAAGAGCTTCTCGCGCGGGGTCTGCGCCGCTCCCGACAAGGCGTTCAACGCGGCCTCGTCTTCGCGGAGAAGCTCGACCGTCCCGAGCGCGGTCACCGCCTCCAGCCGCCGAACGCCGGCCGCGAGCCCCCGGTCGGAGATGATCTTGAAGCCGCCGATCTCCCCGGTCCGCGGCACGTGGCAGCCCCCGCAGAGCTCCGTCGAGAAGCCCGGGACGTCCACCACCCGGACCGTCTCCCCGTACTTCTCCCCGAAGAACGCGATGGCGCCCCGCCGGCGCGACTCCTCCATAGTCATGTATTCCTTGATCACGGCCGTGTCGCGCAGGACCTCCTCGTTGACCAGCCGCTCGATCTCGGCGATCTGCTCGGGGGTCGTCGGCGCCGTCGCGGCGTAGTCGAAGCGCAGCCGGTCCGGCGCCACGAGCGAGCCCATCTGGCGGGCCGACTCGCCCAGCACCTTTCGGAGCGCGGCGTGGAGCAGGTGCGTCCCGGTGTGGTTGGCCTGGGTCCGCCGACGCGTCCACTCCGGGACCTCCATGTCCACCTTCGTCCCGACCCCGAGCCGGCCCGAGACGACCTTCACGGCGTGAGCGATGACTCCGGGCACCGGCTTCTGGGTGTCGGTCACCTTCGCTTCGCCGCCCGGCCACTTCCAGGTCCCCGTGTCGCCAACCTGGCCGCCGCCCTCGGGATAGAAGACGGTCCGGTCCGTGACGACCTCCCCGGACTGGCCGGCCTCGAGTACCTGCGCCGGCGCTCCGTCGGAGACGATGCCGACCACGGCCGCGCCCGAGAGCCGGACGAAGTCGAGCTCCGGGTATCCGCGAAACTCCGAGTGCTTCGGGGGCAGGTCCAGCTTCTCGTAAACGGAGACGTCGGCGCCCGCGAACTTCGCCGAGGCCCTCGACGCCGACCTCTGCTTCTCCAGGTTCGCCTCGAACCCCTCGCGGTCCACGGAGAGCCCCTCGTCCGACGCGATCTCCTCGATGACGTCGAGCGGGATGCCGTAGGTGTCGTAGAGCCGGAAAACCGCCTCGCCGGAGAGGGTCTTGTCGCCTTTTCGGCGCAGCTCCTCGATCGCCTCGCCGACGCGGTCCGCCCCGACCGACATCGTCTTTCCGAAGCGCTCCTCCTCGCCCTTCAGCATCTGGCCGAAGAGCACGTCCACCTCGATGTCGCCTCCCGAGTCGAGCCGGTACCGGCCGCGCGACTGACGGCGGAAGTACACTCCTTCGAAGAAATCGAGGACGACGGGCGCGAGCTTCCAGAGGATCGGCTCCTCGTATCCGAGGTGGCGCGCGTAGCGCAGGGCGCGGCGGATGATGCGGCGCAGGACGTAGCCCCGCCCCTCGTTGGCGGGCACGACCCCGTCGGCCATCAGCATCGTGACGGCGCGGGCGTGGTCGGCGAGGACGCGGAACGGCGCGTCCTCGACCGCCATGTTGCCGATGTAGGTCCGGCCCGTGATCGAGGAGATCTTCGCCAGCAGCGGGCGGAAGAGGTCGGTGTCGAAGTTGTTGTTGGCCCCTTGCAGGACCGCGGTCAGCCGCTCCAGGCCCATCCCCGTGTCCACGGAGGGGCGCGGCAGCGGCGTCGTCTTCCCGGAGGCGTCGCGGTCGAACTGCATGAAGACGAGGTTCCAGACCTCGACGATCTCGTCGCCCGGGCCGTTGACGAGGTCCGCCGTGTTGCGCGAGAGGTCCTCGCCGCGAAAGTAGTGGATCTCCGAGCAGGGACCGCACGGGCCGGTCTCCCCCATCGCCCAGAAGTTCTCGCTCTCGCCGAAGCGGAGGATCCGCTCTTTCGGGAGCCACTCCTCCCAGAGGGCCGCGGCCTCGTCGTCCTGCGTGAAGACGGTCGCCCAGAGGCGCTCCGGGTCGAGGCCGTAGCCGATCTTCCGGTCGGTCAGCAGTTCCCAGCCGAAGGCGATCGCGTCCTTCTTGAAGTAGTCGCCGAAGGAGAAGTTTCCGAGCATCTCGAAGAACGTGTGGTGGCGGCCGGTGTAGCCGACGTTGTCGAGGTCGTTGTGCTTGCCCCCGGCGCGGACGCACTTCTGCGAGCTCGCGGCGCGGGTGTAGTCGCGCTTCTCGCGGCCGGTGAAGACGTCCTTGAACTGGTTCATGCCGGCGTTGGCGAAGAGCAGGGTCGGGTCCCCGGCCGGAATGAGAGAAGAGGACGGCACACGGCGGTGGCCCCGCTTCTCGAAATAGTCGAGAAACCGCTCCCGGATGTCAGCCGATGTCATCACGATCCTGTAAACCTCCTCCAGACCAGCCTTTCATGATCGCAGAAATGGCCGCGGCCGGGAAACCCCGCCGGGCCAGCGAGTTCCAGATGCGCTGGCGCCGCGCTTGCGGGTCGAGCCCCGCCGTCGCCTGTCGGACCCTGGCAAACAAGCGCGAGAGGGCCCTTTCTTCCGCATCGGCGTCGAGATCCGAGAGCGCCGTCGAAACCGCGTCCCGGGAGAAGCCCCGCGCGGACAGCTCGCGCTCGATCCGGCCGCGGCCGTACCGCCCGCTTCGCGACCGGACGAAGGCGCGCGCCGCCGCGGCGTCGTCCAGCCACCCTTCTCCCTCGAGCCGGCGGGCCGCCTCCCGGGCCGCCGCCGCCGTGAAACCCTTCTCCTCGAGCGACCGGATGAGCTCGTTTCGCCCGCGGGCGCGAATCGTCAGAAGCCGGAGGCCCCGCACGCGCGCGTCCTCCGCGGAGTCGGCCCGTCGGGGTTTTCGGGGACGGCGGGACCTGCCGGTGGTCACCTCGCCCCGGGCGGCTGCCGGGAGAAGTCGTAGGGCGACTCTTCCTCGGAGGTGTAGTCCGAGGGCGCCTCGAGCTCCGCGTCCATCTCCTCCCTCGCGACGTCGGAGGTGGACTGGATGCCCTGGATCTTCAAACGGAACTCGTTGGGGTTGGTGGCGCGCTTCATCGCTTCGTCCAGCGTGATCAGGCCGGACTTGTAGAGCTGGTAGAGCGACTGGTCGAACGTCTGCATTCCGTACTGCGACGTCCCGGCCTTGATCGCCTCCTTGATGTACTTGGTCTTCTCCTTGTTCTCGATGCAGTCGCGGACGTACTCCGTCGTGATCAGCACCTCGACGGCGGGAACTCGGCCCAGCCCGTCAGCCCGCGGCATCAGGCGCAGCGAGATGACCGCTTTCAGGACCGCGCCGAGCTGCAGGCGGATCTGCCGGTGCTGGTGCGGCGGGAAGAGCGTGATGATGCGGTTGACAGTCTCCGTCGCGTCCAGCGTGTGGAGCGTGGACAGGACGAGGTGGCCCGTCTCGGCCGCGGTCAGGGCCGTGCCGATCGTCTCGACGTCGCGCATCTCGCCCACGAGGATGACGTCGGGGTCCTGCCGCAGCGCGCTCCTCAAGGCCGTCGAGAACCCCTTGGTGTCCACGTCGAGCTCGCGCTGGTTGACGATGGACCTCTTGTCGCGGTGGAGGTACTCGATCGGGTCCTCGATCGTCATGATGTGCTCGTTACGGCTGGAGTTGACGAAGTCCACCATCGCGGCGAGCGTCGTCGTCTTGCCCGATCCGGTCGTCCCCGTGCACAGCACCAGGCCCCGCTGCTCCATGCAGATCTTCTCGAGGACCGGCGGCAGCAGCAGCTCCCGGATCGTCAGGATGCGCGTCGGGATGACGCGGAGCACCAGCCCGACGGTGCCGCGCTGCTGGAAGATCGAGCAGCGGAACCGACCGAGGTTGGGCACCTGGTAGGAGGTGTCGATCTCGAAGTCGGTCTTGAACTTCTCCTTCTGACGGGCGGACATGATCGAGAAGGCCATGGCGACCGTGTCTTCCTGGAGCAGCCGGCGCATCTCGCTCAAGGGCTTGAGCACGCCGTCCACGCGAAGGACAGGAAATGCCCCCACCTTCAGGTGGAGGTCGGAGGCCTTGCGGTCCACGGCCATTTTCAGCAGGTCGTTGATATGCATACGCTGGGACTAGGGTACGCCCGGGGAAGTCAATAGTCGAGACTATCGACTGACGGCCGACTCCGTTGGCACGGGCGTCAGCCAGCCGTAGCGGTCCTCGAGATCGCCCCGCAGGAGGCCGAAGAAGTCCTTCTGGAGGCGCTCGGTGACGGGGCCGCGCCGTCCGTTGCCGACCGGGATGCGGTCCACCGATCGGATCGGGGTGACCTCGGCCGCCGTGCCGGTGAAGAAGACCTCGTCGGCGAGATAGAGCATCTCGCGGGCGATCTGCTGCTCGGTGACCGTATAGCCGGCGTCCCGGGCGAGGGTGACGACCGTGTCGCGGGTGATGCCCGGGAGGATCGTTCCGGCGAGGGGCGGCGTGAGGATCCGTCCCCCGTACACCAGGAAGATGTTCTCCCCGCTCCCCTCCGAGATCCGTCCGCCGTTGTCCAGCGCGATCCCCTCCGTGAAGCCGTTGACGACCGCCTCCATCTTGATGAGCGCGGAGTTCAGGTAGTTGCCGGTCGCCTTGGCCATCGCCGGGAACGTGTTGGGCGCCATCCGGTTCCAGGACGAGACGCAGACGTCCACGCCCTGCTCGATTGCCTCGTCGCCCAGGTACTTGCCCCACTTCCAGACCGCGATGAGGACGTCGATCGGGCTCTTGAAGGGATTGACCCCGAGCGCCCCGAGCCCCCGATAGACGACCGGCCGGATGTAGCACTCGTCGAACCCGTTGGCGCGGATCGTGTCGAAGATCGCTTCCTTGAACTCCTCCCGCGTGTAGGGGATCTCCATCCGGTAGACCTTGCAGGAGTCGAAGAGCCGCTTGATGTGCTCATCCAGGCGGAAGGCGGCGGACCCGTTCTTCGTCTTGTAGACGCGGGCGCCCTCGAACATCGCCGAGCCGTAGTGAAAGACGTGGGAGAAGGCGTGGATCTTCGCGTCGGCGAAATCCACGAGCCGCCCGTTCATCCAGACCTTCTTGACGTCTTCGTAGGACATTCGAAACCTCCGCTCGGTGGGATTTCAGCGGGTCGAGACAGTATCTCCCCGGACTTCGCGCGGTGTCAATCGCGGCGGCCGCGCTCGAGCGCGGCCCGGGCGAGGACGAGGGCCGCGACCGCGGCGGTCTCCGCCCGGAGCTTGCCGGCGGGAAGCGCCGCCGGCGTCCAGCCGCGAGAGACGGCCGATTCCATCTCGGGCTCGGTCCAGCCGCCTTCGGGTCCGACGAGAAGCGCGACGCCTCCGTCCGGCAGCTTTGCCGGGAACTTCGCGCCGGACGCGTCCAGGATGAGGCGGTGGGAGAAGGACTCCTCCGCGAGCGCGTCTTCGAAGCCGGCGGGTCCCGAGAGCCGCGGCCAGCGGTCCGCTTCGCACTGCTTGGCGGCTTCGCGGACGATCCGCTCCAGGCGCTCCAGGATCTTCCCGGAAGCGCGGAAGGATTGCGTCCGCGCCGTCTGGACGATCGAGAGGCTCGCCGCGCCGAGCTCGGTGGCCTTCTCGGCGATCCAGGCCAGGCGCTCCGCGCGGAGCCCGGCGACGAAGAGCGCGATCGGCGCACCGGCCGCTTGCGGCTCGAGGACTTCCTCGACGCTCACCTCGCCTCCCCTCGCGTCGAGCCGGGTCAGGACGGCGCGCGCCTGCCGCCCGCTCCCGTCGAGCAGCGTGACGGCGTCTCCCGGGCGCAGGCGGCGAGCGCGGGCATGGGCCGCCTCCTCCGGGGAGAGCCGCGTCTTCTCCCCCCCGGCCGGCAGTAGGGAGACTAGGAGGCGCGCTCGAAACGCAGGCATACCCATTCCCCCTCGACGCGGCGACCCGCGGAATGCCAGGGCGTTTCGCGGAAACGGCCGGCCAGCGCCCCCTCGTCCTCGACCGGGATCCCCGAGAGAAGGAGATGGCCGGCCGGGGCCACGCGCGACTTCATCGGATCGAGGACTTCGAGAAGCTCCGCCGGAAGCATGTTCGCGACGACCAGATCGAAGCCGCCGCCGACGGCTTCGACCGGCCCGGCCACCAGTGCGACCCGCGAGCCGAAGGAATGGCGCTTCCGATTCTCTCCGGCGACGAAAACCGCCTCGTCGTCGGTGTCCAGGCCGACGACACGAGGAGCGCCGAGGGCGGCCGCGGCGAGCGCGAGGACGCCGGATCCCGTTCCCACGTCCAGGACGCCCGCGCGGGCGAGCGGCAGCTCCTCGAGGCTCTCGAGTGCCAGGCGCGTGGATTCGTGCCCTCCCGTTCCGAAGGCGGTCGAGGCGGGAAGGCGCAGGGCGATCCTTCCGGCCGGCGCCTGGGCGACGGAGGGATCTCCGGGATCCAGCCAGAATCGCTTCCCGACGGGAAAGGGGCGCGACGCGGCGCGGAAGAGCGCCAGCGGATCTTCCTCGACGAGGCCGGCGACCACCTCCGAGGATATGCGGGAGGCGGAGAGCGCCTCGCCGGCCCGCCTCGCGTCGGTGGAGTCACGGAAACAGGCGACGAGGTCCGGGCCTTCTTCGACGAATCCGAGCGGCGCGTACAGCGAAACGATCCCGAGGACAGCGTCATCGCCCGCCCGGCGAGGGATCACGAGCCGCGAGTAGGTCCGGGGCAAGCTGTCAGCTCTCAGCTAGCAGCTCTCAGCTTGAATGAGCAATCTCCTTCGGCTGAAAGCCGACAGCTGACGGCTGATAGCTCTCACGAGAAGATCTTTTTGGCCTTCGCGAAGACTCCCTTTTCGGCGACCGGGGCGCCCGTCATCTCGGCGTACTGGCGAAGCAGTTCCTTCTCCTTCTCCGAAGGGGACTCGGGCACGATCACCCCGATCCGCACCACGAAGTCTCCCCGGCCCCGGCGGCCGAGCCGCCCGAAGCCGCGGTTGTGCAGGCGCATCTCTGAGCCCACCTTCGTGCCGCGAGGAATTGCGAACTTCTCCTCGCCTTCGAGCGTCGGCGCGGTGACCTCTCCGCCCAGCACCAGCGTGGGAAACGGAAGGTCGAGGCGGAGAACGATGTCGTCCCCCTCGCGCTCGAAGATCTCGTCCTCCACGACGGTCAGGACGACGTAGAGGTCTCCCGGCGGCCCGCCCGCGGGCCCCGCGTCCCCTTCGCCGGCGATCCGGAGCCTCGACCCGGTCTCGATGCCGGCCGGGATTCGGATGGTGATCTCGCGCGTCCCGCGCTTCCTTCCATCGCCGCGGCACTCGCGACATGGTTTCTCGACCACGCGACCGGCGCCGCCGCAGGTCGCGCAGGGGCGCGTCACCACGAGGAACCCCTGCGAGAACCGCTGGCGGCCGCGCCCGTCGCAGCCCGGGCAGGTCTTCGGCCGGGTGCCCGGCTCGGCGCCCGACCCGGAGCAACGGTCGCAGGAGACGAGCCGCGAGATTTTCAGCGGCGCCTCGACTCCCATCGCCGCGTCCTGGAACGAGACCTCCATCCGGTAGACGACGTCGCTCCCCGACGGCCTCGCGGAGCCTCCGCCGCCGAAGCCGGCGAACCCGAAGAGGTTCTCGAAGAGATCCGAGAACTCGCCGAAGACCGATGGGTCGAAGCCGCTGAAGCCCGACGCGCCGGCGCCCAGTCCGGCATGCCCGAACCGGTCGTACCTGGCCCGCTTCTCCGTATCGGAGAGCACGGCGTAGGCCTCCGAGGCCTCCTTGAACTTCTCCGCCGCCTCGGGATCGTCGGGATTGCGGTCGGGGTGGTGCTTCAGGGCGAGCTTGCGGTACGCCGACTTCAGTTCGCCGTTCTCGGCGCTCCGTTCGACTCCGAGGACCTCGTAGTAATCGCGCTTGGACATGCGAGTGTTCTACTCTCGACGTTCTAGGACTGCCGCGGCGCCGGGGCGTTCTTGGCCGCCGCGGAGCGCTGGAGCATGACGCGGGTCAGGAGCTTGGAGATGCCCTGCATGTCGAAGATCGCTTCCTTCAGGGCGTCGCGGGAGTCCGTCGCGGCGATCTCGCGTGAGCGCTTCAGCGTCTCCTGGATCCGCTCCCTCTCGTCGGCGGCGAAGGCTGTCAGGAACTCGGCGAACACCCGCTCGTTGGAGGCAAGCATCCCTTCCAGCCGGTTCTTGATCTGCGCGGTCTCCCGGCGCGCCCGGTCCGCGTCGGCGAAGGTCGAGGCCTCGTGGATGATCCGGTCGATCTCGGCCTGCGACAGGCCGCCCGCCGGGTTGATCTGGATGCCCTGCGCCTTTCCGGTCGCGAGGTCCCGGGCCGAGACGTTGACGATCCCGTTGGAGTCGATCGCGAAGGACACCTCGATCTGGGGAACGCCCCGCGGCGCGGCGGGAATGCCGACGAGCTCGAACCGGCCGAGCGACTTGTTCTCGCCGGCCACGTCGCGCTCCCCCTGGAGCACGTGGATCTCGACGACCGACTGGTTGTCGGCGACCGTCGTGAAGACTTTGGTGTTCTTGGTCGGGATCGTCGAGTTGCGCTCGATCAGCTTCTCGAAGACGGCCCCGTGCGTCTCGATGCCGAGCGAGAGGGGCGTCACGTCGAGCAGCACGACGTCCTTGATCTCGCCCTTCAACACGCCGCCCTGGATGGCGGCGCCGATCGCGACGACCTCGTCCGGGTTGATCTCGCGGTTGGGCTCGCGCCCGAAGAGCTCCGCGACGATCTGCTGGACCCGCGGAGTGCGGGTCTGCCCGCCGACGACGATGACCTGGTCCACGTCCGCCGGCTTCAGGCCAGCCGCCTTCAGCGCGTCCAGGCAGGGCGCCGCGGTCCGGTCGATCAGGTCGGCCACCAGCGACTCGAACCTCTGCCGCGTGAGCGACCGGTTGATGTGCTTGGGCCCGGAAGAATCCGCCGAGATGAACGGCAGCGTGATCGTCGTTTCCATGGCGGTCGAGAGCTCGCACTTGGCCTTCTCCGCCGCTTCTTTCAACCGCTGGAGGGCCATGCGGTCCTGGCGCAGGTCGATCCCGGTCGAGCGCTCGAAGTCCGAGAGGAGCCAGTCCATGATCTTCTTGTCGAAGTCCTCGCCGCCGAGGTACGTGTCTCCGGCCGTCGCGCGGACCTCGTAGATCCCGTCGCCCAGCTCCAGGATCGAGATGTCGAAGGTGCCGCCGCCCAGGTCATACACGGCGACGATCTCACTCCCCTTCCGGTCGAGTCCGTAGGCGAGCGACGCGGCCGTCGGCTCGTTGAAGATGCGAAGGACCTCGAGCCCCGCGATCCGGCCGGCGTCGCGCGTGGCCTGGCGCTGCGCGTCGTCGAAGTAGGCGGGGACCGTGACGATCGCCTCCGTGATCTCCTCGCCCAGCGCCTCCTCGGAGAACTCCTTGATCTCCCGCAGGATGAAGGCGGAGATCTCCTCCGGGCTGTAGTCCTTGCCGCGCGCCCGGATCTTCATGTCGCCGTTGGGCGCCCGCACGATCTCGTAGGGGAGGACCTCGCGGGCGTGGCGGGTCTCCTCCGCATCGAACTTGCGGCCGACGAGCCTCTTGACGGCGAAGACCGTGTTCATCGGGTTGGTGATCGCCTGGCGCTTGGCGATCTGGCCGACGAGCCGGTCGTTGTCCTCCGTGAAGCCGACGATGGACGGGGTCGTGCGGCTCCCCTCGCGGTTGCAGATGACCTGCGGTGTCGCGCCCTCGACGACCGCGACGCAGCAGTTGGTCGTGCCCAGGTCGATGCCGAGGATGCGCCCCATCAGATCCCTCCGCCCGCGTGGTCGTCCGGCGGCACCGCGACCTTCACGAGCGCCGGCCTCAGGAGCTTGTCGTTCAGGTAGTAGCCGCGCCGCAGCACCTCGACGATCGTGTCCTTGGGAACGTCGTCGGTGGACTCGGTCGCGACCGCCTCGTGGACGTTGGGATCGAAGAGGCCGGAGTTGTCCACCTCGGCGACTCCGTACTTCTTCCAGAGCTCGTCGAACTGGCGGCGGATCATCGCCACGCCCTGACCGAGATCGCCTTCCACGTCCTCCTTCGAGGCGTGAGCCAGGGCGCGGTCGAAGCTGTCGGTGATCGGGAAGAGGTCCACCAGGAAGTTCGCGAGCGCGTGGCGGAAGTACTCGTTCTTCTCCCGCTCCGCCCGCTTTCTCATGTTGTCGAACTCGGCGAGCTTGCGCAGGTGCCGGTCCTTCAGCTCCTCGAGGTTCTGCTGGACCGCCCTTAGCTTCTCCTCGGCGGCGGCGATCGCCGAGCGCTCCTCCTCTTCGAGGACCGCCTCGAGCGTCTGGCCGGAGTCCTCGACCTCGACGGTCCCGTCATCGGGCGCGGCGCGCCCGCGGCGCGGGTCCTTGCCGTCGGTCACCGGGAGATCCCCTCCCGCTCCTTGCGCTCACGGCGCTCGAGCCGCTCCGACAGCGCCCTGCCCAGGAGCTCGACGACCGGGATCACGCGGGGATACTCCCGCCGCGCGGGGCCGATGACGCCGAGCGTTCCCGAGAGCGTCTCTCCGACTCCATAGCTCGTGAGGACCGCGGAGAGCCGGGGATCGGACGCCACGTCCTCCTCGGAGCCGAGCACGACGCAGGTCTGCTTCGAGTCCAGGTACCGGGTCATCAGGTCGAGCAGGCGCGCCTTCTCTTCGAAGGCCCGGAAGACCCTCTTCAAGGAATCCACGTCCGAGAACTCGGGCTTGTCGAGCAGCTGCGCGGTCCCGTCCACGTAGATCTGCTCGTGCGTCTCCTCCGCTCCAAGGGCCTGCTGTCCGAGCGCCAGCGCCCGCGCGAGGACGCGGTCGTAGGCGGCCTTCTCCTCGGCCATGGCCTCCATGAGCCGGCGGCGGGCCTCGTGGAGGCTCCGGCCGCAGAACTCCCGGGTGATCAGGTCGCTCATGGCATCCAGCTCGCGGGCCGTGTAGTTCGTCTCGGTCTCGATGACCCGCGAGATCACCTCGGGGCCGGAAATCTGGATGACGAGGATCTTGCCCGGGGCGACCGGGAGGAACCTCAAGCTGTCCACGACCATGTGGAGGGCGTCGGGCGCCACGACGAAACCGACCTCGCCGGAGAGGCGGGAGAGGAGCCGGGAGGCGGCCTGGAAGAGCCTGGGGACGTCCGCGCCCGCGGAGATCAAGTCCGAGTCCACCTGCTCCCGAACGTCCGTCGCGATCTTGCGCTGCCGCATCAGCTCGTTGATGTAGAGGCGGTAGGCCCGGTCGGTCGGGACCCGCCCCGCCGACGTGTGGGGCTGGATCAGGAACCCGGAGTCGGTCAGGTCCGCCATGATGTTGCGGATCGAGGCGGGCGACAGGCGGAAGCGGTTGGACTTGAAAAGCGTCCTCGACGAGACCGGCCGGCCCGTGTCCACGTGGACCCGGATGATCTCCTTCAGGATGGTGCGGCTTCGAATGTCGAGGGGTCTCATGGCCGCGTCAAGATTAGCACTCGCGTCCAGCAAGTGCTAAGTGATTGAGTCGACAGTCAACAGTCGACAGTCGACAGTCGACAACGGAAAGCGCTGAAAGCGGAAGTTAGACTCTCGGGCGTGAAGCCGAAAAACCTGCCGTCGGTGACACTCGTGGGACATGGTCGCGCGGGCAGAGCCTTCGAGAGGTCCTGGGTCGCGGCGGGGGGCCGGGTCGCGGAAATCGTCGGCCGGACTCTCCAGGGCCATCCTCTCGCGGGTGAGATCCTCATCGTCGCGGTTCCCGATGACGAAATCGCAAATGCCGCGGCCTTCCTCGCGGGCGCCTTCCGGGGGAGGGCCGCCTATCACCTGAGCGGCGCTCTGCCGGCAGGCATCCTCGCTCCACTGGCTGCCTCCGGCGTTTCCCTTGGCTCACTCCATCCCGCGCGTGTTTTCACCGGCGCCCGGTCGGAGAACTGGAAAGGCGCTTTCGTCGCCGTGGAGGGAGAGGGGCCGGCCGTGCTGGAAGGAGAAGGATTCGTCAAGGCGCTCGGCGGGATCCCTCGCCGGATTACCGCCTCCGCCAAGCCCCTCTACCACCTGGCCGCGGCGCTGGCGGCCGGCGGGACCGCCTCGCTCATCGCCCTGGCGACCCGGGCCTGGCAGGAAGCCGGCATCCCCTCGCGGGAGGCCCGGCCCGCCCTGGCGGCGCTCTCCCGGCAGGCGGCTTCGGCGGCCGCGGCTCGGGATTTCGAGGTCATCCTCACCGGGCCCATTGCCCGCCGCGACGTCGGCACGGTCGCCCTCCATGCCCGGGCGCTGGAGTCCCAGGAGGCCCTGAGGAGCCTTTACCGGATCCTCGCCGAGGAGATCCTGGAAAGGACCCCCGGCCGCGGGCGGGAAGGGGAGATTCGGGCCCTCCTGGGCCTGCCTGAGCGCTCCCGACGCTCCAATTCCTGAGATTCCCTGATCCGGTCCGGCCCGGTTTGACGCTCTAACTCTTGAGTGCTGCTGCCTTTAGGAGTTAGAATGTCCCGGCGCAGCCTGCCGGAGACGCTAATCGCATAATGGTTTTTTTCAATTACGCCACCATGCAGATGGCGGCCAAGATCGTCTATTACGGGCCGGGTCTGTGTGGAAAGACAACGAACCTGCATCACATTTACGGCCGGACGGCCCCCGGCTCCCGGGGGGAGATGGTCTCCCTGGAGACCGAGACCGACCGGACCCTGTTCTTCGACCTCCTCCCCCTCGATGTTGGCGTCATTGGGGGCTTCAAGACCAGGGTCCAGCTCTACACTGTCCCCGGCCAGGTCTTCTACAACACCACCCGCAAGCTCGTCCTGAAGGGCGTGGACGGCATTGTCTTCGTCGCCGACTCCCAGAAGGCGATGAAGGACGCCAATGTCGAAAGCATGGTCAACCTGCGGACCAACCTCGCGGAGATTGGGATCAACCTCGACGAACTGCCGCTAGTCTTCCAGTACAACAAGCGGGACCTGCCCAACCTCCTCCTGCTCGACGAGCTCGAGGAGAGCTTGAACCCGGACCGCCACCAGGAGAGCTACGAGGCGTGCGCGGTCCTGGGACAGGGCGTCTTCGAGACCCTCAAGGCGATCTCCAAGATCACGCTGCGCTCCGTCAAGAAGAAGATGCTCGGCGACGAGAGGAGCTCTCGTCCGGCGCCGCTGGCGGGGACGGCGGGTTCGTCGATCTGGCCCGCCGCGCCCGAGGAGGGTTCTTCCTCGCCCTCCGAAGGGACCCAGGAGCAGCGAGTCGAGCCGGCTCCCGATCTGGCCGAGGATTCCGGCGCTCCTCGCGCGACGCCCTGGAGCGGAACGCTGCTGGGGCGTGACAATCCGGCGCCGGCGGCGGGGCCTCCCTCGCGGGAGACGACGGAGATCAACGTCTCTTTCGCCGAGACACCGGCGATGGAGGTCAAGCACGTCCGCGTGCGATCCAACATCGACATCCTCTCGGAGTTGGACAAGCTGCGCCGCAACGCCACGGCCTCGCCGGCGCCGGATCGGGTGGCGCGGCGGGCGGCGGCCGAGATCTCCATCGACGACCTGCTGGCCAACAGCCTGAACCACAAGAAGGAGATCAACCGCGTCTTCGAGGTGAGCGTTCCGCAGGCGGACCTCGCGCGCGGGTACGCGGTGAAGGTTGGCATGGAGATCGAAGACAAGGAAAACCAGAGGATCGGCGAGAGAAAAACGTTTACGATTCCGCTCGCCTCGAAGTCGGACATCGAAAAAATTCTGCTCTCGCTCAAGTTTCACATCTCGTCAAAGTGAGCAAAGCGAAGCGAGCGAAGGATCTACTCCACCAAGCCGCGTTATCCCTCTTCCGATAGGGCCAAGACAGTCACCGTCCTCGCGGACGGACAGGACCCCTTGTAAAAACCCTTTGCAATTCTTCGAAGACCCGGATTAACCTTTCCTCTACACCCTATGCCACCGAGTTCTGGGAATCGTTGCATTCTCATTGCCTTGACCGCAGCCGCGGCGCTGGCGGCGGGATGCTCCGCCTCCGCGAAGGCCGTCAAGGCGAAGGCGGAGGTCGAGAAGCCGGACCCCCCAGCGGTTGCGGCTGCCCGAGCGGAGTTCCTCAAGGGGCGGGAAGCAGCCCTCGCCGGCGACTACCAGTGCGCCGAGGAAGCCTTCGGCCGGGCCGTCGAGTTCGTCCGTCCCGCCCACGGCGAGCCTCCCGGCGATCCTGAGACAGTCTCCTTCTCCTATGAGCTGTACGCCGGGATCCTCCGTTACGAGGCGCTGATCCCGACCCCCGAAGCCGAGCTCCAGGAAGCCCAGGACGCCCAGAAAGTGCCGGAGCTTGCGCCCACGGATGCCGAGGCGACCGCGGACGACGTCGCGAAGGCCCGCCAGGCGGTCGACACCGACAGCCCGACCGTCCGCTCCGACATCCCGATCGTCGTCAACGACGCGGTCCTCCGGGTCCTCGCGGTCTACCAGAACCAGCTCCACGACGTCATCGGCCGGGGCCTCGCCCGCTCGGGCCGCTACGTCCCGATGATCGAGCGGATCTTCGCCGAGGAAGGGCTCCCGAAGGACCTCGCCCAGGTCGCGATGGTCGAGAGCTCCTTCATCCCGCGAGCCCGGTCCCCCAAGGCCGCCTGCGGGATCTGGCAGTTCATCCCCTCGACGGGCCGGGACTACGGCCTGACGCAGAACTCGGTGATCGACGAGAGAAACGATCCGGAGAAGTCCACCCGCGCCGCGGCCCGGTACCTGAAGTTCCTCTACGAGCTCTTCCACGACTGGTACCTCGCCATGGCCGCGTACAACGCCGGCGAGGGCAAGATCCTGCGGGTCATGGCGAAGACGGGCTTCTCGGATTTCTGGCAGATCGCGGCGTCCGGCCAGATCAAGCCGCAGACCCAGAACTACGTCCCGGGAGTCATCGCCTCGACGCTGATCGCCAAGAACCCGTCGCACTACGGGTTCGAGGTCGAGTACGAGAAGCCCTTGAGCTACGACGTGGTCCGGCTCGACCGGCCCGTCAGCGTGCGGCACCTCGCCGCGGCGGAAGACGTTTCGCTCGAGGACCTCCAGATGCTGAATCCGGAGCTTCGCTCCGAGGTCACGCCGGGTGGCCCTGGCGGCTACGACATCAAGGTGCCTTTGGGAGCGCAGGTCTCTGTCCTGACCGCCTTCGCCGCCGCGCCGACGGCAAGGCCGCCGAGCTACCGGAAGTACACCGCTCACCGCGGCGACACGATCGCCTCCGTGGCGCGGAGGTTCCACGTCTCCCCCGCTTCGGTCTCGGCGGCCAACGGACTTCCCCAGAACGCGTCGCTCAAGAAGGGCAAGGTCGTCCTGGTCCCGAAGCCCGAGCCCGTTCGGGTCGCCTCGAACACAGGCAAGCCTTCGAAGAGCTCCGCGGGGACGAAGGCCGTGAAGGCCAGGAGCAAGACCACGGAAGCCGCCCCGGTTCAGGCCGCCGCGAAGCAATACAAGGTCCGCGGCGGCGACACGCTGTACGCGATCGCGGTCAAGCACGGCACGACGGTCGCCCAGCTCCTCGCCTTCAACAGCCTGATCGCCCCGGCCGTCATCAAGCCAGGCGACACTCTGAAGATCCCCGCCAAGACGACACACTGACCGCTTCCGCGGTCGTGCTACCCTAGGTCGTCCTCATTCCCTGCGGGCGTCTCCTCGCACCGAGGAGGCTTCATGCTCGCGACTGTTCACGCCGCTACTCTCTCCGGGATCGACGCTCGCGTCGTCGAGGTGGAGCTCGACCACTCCGGAGGCGTTCCCAAGTTCGACATCGTGGGTTTGCCGGACACGAGCGTCCGTGAGGCCCGTGAGCGTGTCAAATCGGCGCTTCGCAACGGCGGGTTCCCGATGCCCGACGGCGCCGTCATGGTCAACCTCGCCCCGGCGGACATCAAGAAGGTCGGCGCGTACCTGGATCTCCCGGTCGCCGTCGGGATGCTCCAGATCTGCGGCCTCGGATCGAAGTCGCCCGCGCGGAGACTCTTCGTCGGCGAGCTCGGCCTGACGGGCGAGGTCCGGCCCGTGCGCGGAGCGCTCTGCCTGGCGCTCGCGGCGCGGGACGCCGGATTCGACGAGATCGTGCTGCCCTCGGTCAACGCGGCCGAAGCGGCAGCCGTCGAGGAAATCGCCGTCATCCCGGTGCCGACCCTGCCGGACGCCGTGGGCCATATCCGGGGCGACCGGCCGATTCCGCCCTTTTCGCCCCGGCAGGCACGGTCCGCCTCGTCCCGCGGCGTGGACTTCGCCGACATCCGAGGCCAGACGGTCGCCCGACGAGCGCTGGAGATCGCCGCAGCGGGCGGCCACCACGCGCTCCTGACCGGCCCCCCCGGCTCCGGCAAGACGATGCTCGCCCGCCGCCTGCCCACGATCCTGCCGCCGCTCGCCCGCCAGGAGGCGATCGAGGTGACGAAGGTCCACTCCGTCGCCGGCTCCCTCCACGCCCACGGCGGCCTGATCGAGTTCCCGCCCTTTCGCTCTCCCCACCACGGAACGTCCGCCCCGGGACTCGTCGGCGGCGGTCCGCGTCCGGGCCCCGGCGAAGTCTCCCTGGCGCACAAGGGCGTTCTTTTCCTGGATGAGCTCCCCGAGTTCCGCCGCGACGTCCTCGAAGCGATCCGCCAGCCGCTCGAGGAGAAGAGGGTCCACCTCGTCCGCGTCGGCGGCGCCTTCACGTTCCCCTGCGACTTCCTTCTCGTCGCCGCGATGAACCCCTGCCCCTGCGGCTTTCTGGGCGACCTGAGGCGCGTCTGCACCTGCGGCTACGCCGAAAGGACCCGCTACACGAGAAAGCTCTCGGGACCGCTGCTCGACCGGATCGACCTCCACGTCTCCGTTCCCGCGGTCTCCTGGGCGGAGATCCAGAAGGCGGCCCCGGAGGAACCTTCCGAGACGATCCGGCGTCGCGTCCTCGCGGCGCGGGAGCGGGCGGCGGCCCGTTTCCCCTCGCGCCCCGGCTTCCGCAACGCCGACCTCGCGCCGGCGGACTTCGAGCGCTTCTACTGCCTCGAGCCGCCCGTCCAGCGCGTCGCCGCCGCCGCGGTCGAGCGTCTCGGCCTCTCCGTCCGAGCGCTCCATCGCGCCCTGCGCGTCGCTCGGACCATCGCCGACCTGGAGGGGGCCGAGAAGGTTGTCCCGGCGCACCTCTCCGAGGCGTTCTCCTTCCGACCTCGCCTTCCTTCCGAGGGGCTGGCGGGCTGCACAGTCATGCGCTCGCCGGCGTAGCCTGAAGGCGGCGCCAGGAGAGTCCGAGCGCCGGTATCGGCATTGTCGATTCCATGGTTTCCTGCTCCTTCGTTTCAGTGCGTCTGGATTCCGAACTGCTTTGCATACTCGGCGGTCAATCGCTGCCAGCCGCCGACTTTCATGACCGCGGGGCCTGCCATGCGTCCAATCGGCTTGCCCGCGAGGAGACGCTCGAGAACGTCGAA
>Ga0126379_10000075_pt1 | contig 47597 bp, 69 predicted proteins | sample PanSoiMetPlot_24_FD_92640 | JGI IMG/M metagenome (GOLD analysis project Ga0126379, IMG submission 92640) | Tropical forest soil microbial communities from Panama - MetaG Plot_24 | ecosystem: Environmental > Terrestrial > Soil > Tropical forest > Bulk soil | place: Panama | collected 2016-02-17
CGGCCGTGATACATCCTCGGGAAATCTGATTCGCCCCCGCGTGTGTACGGTGACGGTTGTGTCCTACGGGTTGTTGAGAGGGGTGGTGCTTGTGCCAGCTGCTGAGACTTGGCCTGGGTTAGAGAGCGGAGAGGCCGATCTGGTGCTTGTCATGGCTGCCGTCGGCCTCTCCGCTGCCCTGAGGTTCCGGGCCGTCTGCTGGACGGTTCGGAGCGGCTGAGGCTACTTGATCGTGCCGATCTGCGCGATCAGCTCACCGGTCGAGTTGAAGACGCCGACCATGATGTGCGTGTCGGGCTTGATGATTTCGCGGGCGGCGAACCAGTTGGAGGCGATGATGATCGCCTGGTCTTGGTCGTAGGCTGCGGCGACCAGCTCGCTTTTGGTGTCTGCGTCGGTCATCGTCCAGACTTTGCAGAGCAGGTTCGGGTTGAGGTTGACCGGGTCGGCTGGTAGCTGCTCGCTCAAACCGGTGTGACGCTGATGATCGTGTCGCCGGGGATGATCCGCTCGTGCATCGCACGGGCGTCGTCTTCGTCGGCGGCGAGGTACTGGCTTGCGCCTGCCTGCTGCGTCTTGACGGCGAACCAGCTGCGCTCGTCGACAGGCTCCGCCGCAGGGTCGCTCTTCGACGAGGACCGCTTCGGTGTGTCAGCCACGGGTTCCTCCTAGGTGAACTTGATTGTGAGAATCAGAGCACAAACGAAGATCCCGATCAGCATCGCGGTGTCAATGGTCACAGGCGGCATCAGACCTCCTTCCGCGCCGCGCCGCTTGTTCCCGTGCTGAGAGCGCGAAAAACTTGGCGGCGACGACGTAGTAGTGCTGGAGAACTTCGCTTTTCGCCTTACAGGCTTTCACGAGCATCTCGACAGCCTTCTGTTCAGTTGCTGGTGCATGGAACATGGGGTTTTCTCTCACCTCCAGTAGCAGACAGCTAACGCCTATCCGAGCCGGAGAGCCAGCTCAAAGGCGCTCCCCCCCAACCCCCCCTCAAACTGGGAGGACGGAGGAAGCAATCCTCTGAGCCGGTGGCATCCGATCCGTGTCGCCTGGCTCGTCGGCGGGCCGATTCCCCTGACGGCCGCTACGAAAGCGAGGATGCATAACATCCGATCAACCGGGTAATATGCACCCCAGCTTTCGTAGCCTCCAACTGCGGAGCTAACCACGGCCCACCCTGAGGCGTCAAGGTGGGCCGTTTCCTTTTTACGCAAATAGCACTGTTGTTGGGGGAGACGCTGTCCCCTGATGGTCGCAGGCAGCTCAGTCCTCGACACCACCGCCTTCGCGAATCGACGACCCGCCCTCTCTGGCGGGGTGACCCCTGCCGGGCCACGACGTAAACTCTGCCTGTGGACATCGGACACCTCGCCCGCGTCTTCGGCGCCAACGTCGAAGGCGCGTTCACTCATCCGGGCGACTCTGTTCTTTCCCCGCAGGACTGGCTGAACGCGCTCTACCACCCCTGGGGCAGCATCCAGCAAGCCTCCAACAGCCCCTACGCGATGATGATCCCCGGCGGCAAGCTCGCCGGTGAAACAACGACGCTCGGCCGGGTCGTCGGCGAAACATCGACGCTCGGGCCGAGAACGGTCGCCACGAACCCGGCTACCGGATGGGCGGCCGCCCAGAAAGTCCTCGCCGCGAACAGAAGCCTGCCCGCGACCGCCGAAGGCTGGGCGAGAGCGCACATGGCCGCCCGCGCCGCCGCCCGAGCGGGACAGACGCCCTACTCGCGGGCGATCCCCGGCTCGGGGCCGCTCTGGTCGTCGTCCGGACTCGGGCTGACGCCACCGAACCCGGCGAACGCGCCGATGTTCAGGCCCTCCACCTGGGGCCGCATCTGGGGCCGCTAAATGGACGGCCCGCTCGGCGCGGTCGTCCACGCGATCACAAGGGCCGCCACCCGGCCCGGCGACGACATCACCAACCCGACCGACTGGGCGCACGCGCTCGCACGCATCTACCAGCACCCATTGGGCGCCCTCAGCCACGGCCTCACCAGCCCGTACGGCCTCGCGCTCGGAGTCGGCGTCCCAGGCAAGTTCCGCGGCGAACCGACCTTCGGCCAGCAGAACTTCCTCGACACGATCGAAGCCGCCAGCCGCAACAAGATCACGAAGCTCGGAAACGTCTACAACCCCACCGACCCCAGCGTTGCGGCGCTCCAACAGCGCATCGGCCAACCGGCTCCGTACCCTCGCGATGCGACCGACCCGATGCCCGGCGGAGTCAAAATGGCCGGGAACCCGCTCCAGTATCTGTTCGAAGGCCGTGCCAGAGCATCTGAAATCGCCGACCTTCCCGGAGGAACACACAGCGGCATCGGCAGCAACGTCGTGCTCGGCCGCGGCCAGGAAGCGTTCGCGATGAAACGGCAAGTGATCGACCAGCTGATGGACCTCGCCGACCACCCCGCCCTCAACCCGCAGTTCCGCGGTGCGGGTGGCGCCAACAACTTCTTCGGCCAGATCGCCGCCCAAGTCACCCACAACGACTTCTCTGGCGCCGCCAGGGCGCTCCGCGACGCGTTCCGCTCAGGTCAGTGGCAAGGCAAGAACGACGTCACCGAAGGAATGGTCGACGCGATCGGGAAGCTCAACCACATGCAGGAGATGCTGCCGTTCGAGGGCACCGGCGGCGTCGGCCGCAGCCTCTTCGGGATCACCGGCGCCCAAGGCGGCGCCAAATACATCACTCCAGACCTTCACGCCCTGATCCAGAACATCTTCGGCCCGAACTGGAAAGGCACCGGCCCGCCGCGTGGCTGACGCGCCCCGCGAGATGCTCGCCGACGCGCTCCGTGGCGTCCTCACCCAGGAACAGCTGAAAGTCCTGATCGACGAGGTCTTGGCGATCCAGAAGTCCACCTCAGCCGATTTCAGCTGCAAGTTCTGCGGCCGCCACCAGATGCAACGCACCAAAGTCAACGACGCCAAAGCCGTCGCGCTCGCGTTGCCTGACCTGCTCAACCAGGCGTTCGGCCGTGTCGGCGAGAGCACCGCCTCAACCGACCCGGTAGTTTTCAAACGGCTGACCGTCACCGACTCAGACGAAGAGGTCGAGGGTGCCCTACGGGCTATCGAAGAAGATCGGCGGCGACAACGCGACGAACGACGCGAAGATGGAGCAGTGCATCCAGAAGGTAATGGCGCAGGGCCACTCGAAGCTGCGAGCGATCCTGATCTGCAAAGCGTCGATCCAAGGAACAACTAAGCGTGCCTAGCCCCTCAACCAGCCCGCTCGACGTCACCTCGACCGGCTCCGCGCAGCTGCGCGACCTCGGCGCCGTCCAGCAGGCCGGACAAGGACCCGCCGGTCCGCAAGGCCCGACCGGCGCGACCGGCGCGACCGGCCCCGCCGGGCCGCAAGGGATCCAGGGCGTCGCCGGACCAACAGGCTCGCAGGGACCGACCGGCCCGACCGGCCCGCAAGGGATCCAAGGCACCGCAGGCACCGGCGTTCAATACATGGGCATGGTCAGCAGTTCAAGCGCGTTGCCGCCGACCGGCAACGTCCAGGGCGCCGAATACGTCACCCAGGACCTGCTCCACTGCTGGATCTGGAACGGGACCGCCTGGTACGACAACGGCCCCGTCAACTTCGGCATCGGCCCGCAAGGCCCCGCAGGCCCGCAAGGCGCCACCGGCGCGACCGGCGCCCAGGGTCCGGCCGGGGTTGGGATGCCGACCGGCTCAGGCTGCGAATGGTTCGGGTCCTCAGCCCCCAGCGGCTACCTGCTCTGCGACGGCTCCGCCGTCAACCGCACCACCTACTCAGCCCTCTACGCGATCGTCGGCAACGCCTACGGCGCCGGAGACGGATCCACCACCTTCAACCTCCCCGACACCCGCGGACGGCTGATCATCGGCGTCGGCACCCACGCCGACGTCAGCGCGCTCGGCTCGAACGACGGCTCCGCCTTGGCGAACCGGCGCGCCAAGCACTACCACACCAACGGCGTCACCGCGTCACCCTCAGGTTTGACGCTGCCCGACCACAACCACTACCACTCGATCTCGCTGCCGAACCACCAGCACTACTCAACCGCCAGCAGCGTCGTTGTTGGCGTCAGCCCGAGCTACTCCGGTGGCGGCGGTGGCGGCCAGGGCAACATCAACAGCAGCGTCGACCTGTCCGGGCAAGGCACCAGCAGCCCGCTCAGCTACCCCGCCTGCAGCGGCGGCGTCGGCTCGATCACCAGCGCCCCCGCGATCAACGGCTCCGTCACCGTCGGCGGCACGATCGGAGCCAGCGGCGGCACGATCGACACACCCGCCTACGTCACCGCGAACCGGATCATCAAAACATGAGCCAGCCGTTCGACGAGCAGGTCTACGCCGTCCTCAAAGGCCAGAGCCGCGACTACTTCATCTTCCCGAACGCCGCCGCGTTCGCAGCCGAAGGACTCGACCCGGAGCAGGTCGCAGAAGAGCTGAACCGGCTCTTGGAAGCCGGAGAGGTCGAACGGGAACTGGTCACGATCGTGACCGGCTACGACGACACCGGCGAAGAGATCACCGACCAGGTCGGCGGCGGCTACCGGCTGCTCGCAGTCCCGAACCCGCCCGAGTGATGTGGCCGAAACGATCGTCAGCGTCTTCGACGCCCTGCCGCCGCAAAGGGCGTTCCTCCTAAGCCAGGCGAAGATCCGCGGCTACGGCGGCGCGATGGGCGGCGGCAAAAGCCGCACCGGCTGCGAACAGGTCTTCGACTACGCGCTCGACCACCCCGGCCTGATGGCGCTCTGCTGCCGCCAAGCCCACACCAGCATCGTCGAGACGACCAGGAAAACGATGCTGAACCAGGTCGTGCCGCACCAGCTGATCACCCGCAGCAGAGCGTCAGCCGGGGAGGACTACATCCAGCTCTGGAACGGCTCGACGATCCACTTCGTCGGCCTCGACGACCCGATCCGCTGGTACAGCTCAGAGATCGGCGTCGCCTTCTTCGACGAGTGCCAGGAGATCGAAGAGGACACCGTCCTCCGGATCATCACCCGCCTGCGCCAGCGTTGCCGCGACTGCGAACGGCAGAACAACCGCGACTGCGCCCACATGCCGAACAAGGCGCTCCTGACCTTCAACCCGTCCAACCCCGGCCACTGGCTGCAGAAGTGGTTCATGCTCGACGGCGCCGAAAAGACCGAGTTCGGGTTCCGCAAAGACGAACTCTGGATGGAAGGCGCGATCGAATCGCTCGGCGACTGCGAGTTCGTGTTCGCCCGCGCCGCCGACAACCCGTTCCTGCCATCCGACTACTTGAAGCACACCCTCGGCGGCATGAAGGAGTGGATGCGCAGGCGCTACCTCGAAGGGTTGTGGGAGTTCATCTCCGGCAACGCGTTCTTCGACGCCGACTCACTCCGCTACTACATCGAACGGGCCGCCGACGTGAAGCCCGTCTTCCAGGCGTGCCACACCGTCGGCGACATCGAAGCCGACGTCGCCTACCGCACCGGCCGCACAAAGACGAAGCCGAAGCGGGAGCAGCAGATCACGATCGAAGGCGACTCAGGCCCGTTGATCGTCTTCAAGAAACCAGTCCGCCGCAGCTTCGACGAGCAGACGAAGAAGGTCGTTGAGGCTCATCGTTACGTGCTCTCCATTGACGCCAGCTCGGGTCGCGGCACCGACTTTTCGGCCATCCAGGTCCTTGATGTCGAAACGTTCGAGCAGGTCGCCGAGTGGCAGGGGAAACTGGAAACCGGCCTGGTAGCTCAGGAGGCGTACCGCCTCGGCCGCATCTACAACGACGCCTACATCGTCCCGGAGGTCACCGGCGGCTGGGGACTCGCGGTCGAGCAAGTCTTGAAGCGATACCACTACAAGCGGCTGTACCTGAAACGCACCTTCGACCGCCTCAGCCAGAAGTTCACCGACAGGACCGGCTTCGACACGACGATCCGGATGCGCTACTGGATCCTGGAGGTGCTGGAGACGGCCGTCCGGGAGCGGGAGCTGGGCCTCTACAGCCTGCGCACGCTAGGGGAGATGGGCACTTTCGTTTATTCTGAGCGCGAAAAGCCGGAGGCCCAGCCAGGCCACAACGACGACCTGGTGATGGCGCTCGCGATCGGCGTCAAAGTCGTGTCCGACCTGCCCCGTACGCTCAGGAAGGTGAAGGAGAAGGAATACGTGCCGCAGTTCGAGGTGACCGGCTATTAGCAGCCAGGACTACAACTTCGGCGGCAACGACACCCCCTCCGGCGGCGACCAGCTCCAGGCGCTGCAGGCCGTGATCACCGACCTGCACCAGCTGATCACGATCCTGACCGACCCGAAAGCCTCGCAGGTCGCGACCCAGTGCCTGCAGCAGCTGATGGGGATCCAGACGCAGCTGATGGGCGCCCAGCAGAACACGGCCCAGCAGGCGATCGGACAACGACTGTCCGGTAGCGCCTATGGCTAAGCACTTCATCCAGGGCGCGATCAAGCATCCCGGGGCGTTCAAGGCGCAGGCGCAACGCGCAGGCCAGTCGACGCGCCAGTTCGCGCTCGCCCACCAGCACGACAGCGGCACCACCGGCCAACGCGCCCGCTTGGCGCTCACCCTGATGAAGCTGGGCGGCGGCAAGAAGAAGAAGAAGCGTGGCGGTTGACGAATCGCAGGCGCGGCAGTCGGACGCACTCGTCGTCCAGACGCTGCTCCGCCTGATCGACGCCGGAGAGAAAGAACTCAAGACCCGCAAGCGCCGCTACGACCACTCCTACGACGTCTGGCGGGCGACCGAGAAGCGCCCCGACAGCCTGGAGCCGTGGCAGTCGAAGCTGAGAGTCCCGTACGGCCTCCAGTCGATCGACACCGCGCTCGTCAACATCGTCAGCGGCTTCCCGCGCTGCATGGTCAAGCCCAGGCACCCCGACCTGGAAGCGAACGCGAAAGCGATGCAGGTCGCGATGGACTACTTCGTCCGCGAAGACCACATGGTCGACCGGCAGCCCGTGTTCGCGCAGCAAGGCTTGGTCTACGGCGTCACCGCCGCGAAGGTGCATTGGCTCTACCAGACCAACAACCGCGGCGCCGCGATGGACGTCGTCGTCCGCGACGGCCCCACCTTCGAGCCGTGGAACATCTACGACATCTGGTGGGACGCGAACGCCCGCGACGTCGACAACGCCCGCTACATCGTCCTCAGGAGCTGGCTGACCGAAGACCAGCTCCGAAAGCAGCAGTGCAACGCGCCCGGCGAGCACACCGACGACCAGTGCGACGGCATCTACCACAACGTCGCCGAGGCGATCAAGGTCGGCCCGACCCAGATGCGCTCCACGACCCGCCAAAACCAGGTCGTCAACAGCGGCGAGCAGGGCCGCAACAAAGACCTGTACGAGCTGCTCGAAATCTGGACCGACGAAACCGTCTCGGTCGTCTGCTCACGGCAGGTGCTGCTCCGCAACGACCCGAACCCGTACTGGCACGGACGCAAGCCGATCGTGATCGCGCAGCAGCGGATCGACATGTTCGAGCTGCAAGGGATCCCGGAGACAGAACTGATCGACCACCTCCAGTCCGGCATGTGGACGCTGCAGAACATGGTGATCGACAACCTGCACCTGACCACGATGCGCGGAGTGACCTACCGGGAGGGCGGCGTCACCGACCCGAACAAGTTGCAGCTCCGCCCCCGGTTCAAATGGGCCGTCGTCGACCACGACGACATCAAGCCGTTCGAGGTGCCGCCGCTCTCAAGCGACGTGTACCAGGAGCGGACACGGATGCTGAGCGACATGCAGCTCGTGACCGGCATCAACCCGTACGTGTCGGGGGCGGACCTGCAGACCGTCGACCAGAACACCGCGACCGGTGTCACCGCCCTCCAGGAGGTCGCCTCGCGCCTCTTGCGGTTCAAGGCGAGCCAGTTCCAGTACAAGGGCTACCAGCACACGTTCGAGATGTGGGGCGACATGATCCAGCAGTTCCTCGACCGGACGATCTGGGCGAAGATCACCGGCCCCGACGGACAGGAGACGTGGCACGAGGTCAACCCGCAGGACCTCGCCGGACACTTCGACTACGCTCTCGAAGGATCAGAAGAGTCCCTTTCTCGCCAGCAGGAGCGGGGCGAAGCACTGGCTTTGCTGAACGCGTTCGCCCCGCTCGCCCAGCTCGGCTTCGTCAACTTCAAGCCGATCCTCGAACGCGTCGCGCTCGCCTACGACTTCCCGAACCCCGAGAGCCTGTTCCTGCCGCCGCAGGTGCAGCCAGCCGCCGCGCCGACGCAGGAGCAGATCGACCAACAGCAGGCCGCCCAGGCTCCACAGAACGGCGCAGGAGGCGCTGGCGGCCCCATGCCTGACCTCTTCGGTGTCCGCGGCTCCCAGATCGGCGAGAACGTCTACCAGGGCCGCCACGTCCAGGCCGGAGGTGTCGAGGTCGACCCGGCCCTGCTGGCCGCCCTCAGCCGGATCAGCCCGTTCATGGTCGGCAGCTAGTGGACGACAACGAGTTCCGCGACCTGCAGGAACGCTCCGCCCTGATCGCGGAGATGGCCGCCCACCCCGGCTGGACGATGCTCGTCGACCGCGCCCACGCGACGCTCGCCGCGAAGCAGCAGCGGATCCTGAACGGCCAGCTCGGCGACTACACCGAGTACCAGAAGCAGTGCGCCTACGTTGACGGCGCCCTCGACGTCCTGCACCTGCCGAACCGGGTCGCGAAAGAGCTGGAGGAAGAGATGGCGTTCCGCGACGAAATCAGGAAGGCGGAGGAGGAAGAGGAAGCTGCTTAGCGTCGATGCCCCCTACCAGGAGCTGCTGCAGCACTGGTCGGAGTTCGAGCAGGCGCTCGACCTGTACCGGAAATGGAGGCCGCAACGGGTGCTGGAGGTCGGCAGCTACCACGGTGGCAGCCTCTACCACTGGCTCCAGAACGCCCAGGACGGCGCCGTTGTCGTGTCGGTCGACCTGCCGCCGCCCGGCACAAGGCAGCCGTTCACCGACTGGGTCCCGCACGGCGTCCACTTCGTCAAGATCACCGGCGACTCGGCCAGCGAACCGGTCGTCAGCCAGGCGATCGAGTACGCCCCCTTCGACTGGGTCTTCATCGACGGCGGCCACTACTACCGCGAGGTCGTCGCCGACTGGCAGAACTACGGCCTCTCAATGTGCGACAACGGCATCGTCCTCTTCCACGACATCCTGAAAGGGCACGGCCACCCCGAGATCGAGGTCTACCGGCTCTGGGCCGAGATCAAGCGGCAGGGCCGCTACCGCACCCAGGAGTTCATCGAGGACCCGGACGCGGACTGGGGAGGGATCGGATGCGTCTTCATGTCCTGACCGCCGTCACCCGGCCCCAGAACATCCCCGCGATCTGGGAGTCGATCAACAGCGACTGGCAGGGAGACTGGCAGGTTCACTGGCACGTCTACCAGGAACGCCTGGAGGCGGTCGGCGGCCAGCGGGTCAAGAACCAGATGCTGAACACCTGCGTCGGCGGCTGGGTCTACATCCTTGATGACGACACGTTGATGCACCCCGACCTGCTGAAACGGACCAGCGACGTCCTCTACGAGAACCCGAAGGCGGACGCGATCCTGTTCGGCCGGATCGAGGGCGGCAACACATTCATGCCTGAGCTGCGGGTCGGGCTGATCGACGTCGGCCAGGCGATGCTCCGCCGCAGCCTGATCGGCAAGCACCGGATCCCGCACCAGTACGACGGCGACGGGCAGCTGCTGACCGAGGTCGTCCCGCAGGCCCGCCAGGCCATCTACCTGAACGAGCCGCTCTCGTTCTACAATCGCCTCAGATAGGAGGACTTCTTATGCCACGTTCAGTCGATGTACGCGTGAGTGCGCCGCAGAGCGAAGGCTTCAACCAGGCCACGCTCGCCCGCACCAGCCACGTCCCGTCGCTCGCCGACGGCTGCGCCCCGAACGCTGTCAGCGATCCGGGCGGCGTCGCCGCAGGCTCACCCGGAGCGGTACTCGGCACCGGCCAGAACCCGGATCGCTACACGCCGGTACTCGAAGCAGTCTGATGGCCGACAACCCACGCGACCAGCTCGGCGTCGACCTGCCCGACCCGTCAGAGCCGCAAGCCGTCCCGCCCGAGCTAACGCCGGAGCCGGAACCGGAACGGCCCGACTACCTGCTCGACAAGTTCAAGACGGCGGAAGACCAGGCCCGCGGCTACGCCGAGGCCGAGCGGCGGATGAACGAGGCGGTCGAGGGGCAGCGCCGCCTGGAGCAGCAGGTCGCCGCCCTGACCGAGGCGGTCGAGGGGTTCAGGGTTCATCCCGACGACGGCCGCACACAGCAGGGCGACGACCAGATCCGTGCCCGCCTCAACCAGAGCTTCGACGAGGACCCGATCGGCACGATCGCCTACCTCGCCCAGCAGTACGCGTCCTCAGCGATCGACGAGCGGTTCGCGGCGATGCAGCAGCAGCAGAACCCGGCGATGCAGATGCAGCAGGAGCGCGACAACCAGCTCCTCGCGATGATGGTCGACCAGCGGCTCGGCGAGACGATCGACGACTGGGACGAGTACCGCGACCGGGTCGGCCAGGAGATCGTCAACGACCAGACCCTGATCCCGCAAGAGGTCCTGTACAACCCGGAGGCAACCGTGAACGCAATCCGTCGCGTCTACCAGATGGTGAAGGCGAACGACATCATCGAGCAGAACCAGAACGGCACTTTCGTGACGACGCAGATGAAGCGGCAGGCGCAGACGATGAGCGGCTCCGGTGTTCGCAACCCGGACGCGGACCCGACCGACGAGAAGATGGACGCGCTCCGCAACGCCGTCGTCGGTTCCAGCTACAGTGCCTGGCGCGGCGGCGCCTGATTGGCCGCGATCAGCGCCTTCCGCCTGACCGCATCACCAAGGCCCGCATCGCCGCAGTTGCGGGCCTTGCTACACCAGCGGTAATCTTCCGGCCAGGATTCCGCCGGACTAGGAACAATCGGTGGTAAGGGACCCGCGGCCGGACAATCCCTGAGCCGACTCCTTCACCGACAGGAGCAATCCACTACCTGTCAAATCCGCGCCTTGTGAAGGAGGCTCATGGCTCCCCCAACCCTTTTGACGGGCGACCTGGCGACCGACATCATCAACCAGGCCCAGCGCGTCATCGACATGGACGACAAGATCGCGGACCTGGAGCCGTCAGCCAGCCCGCTCGTCGTCCTCCTGAAGAAACTCCGTCGTGTGCAGGCGATTTCGCCGCAGGTGCAGTGGCTGGAGAACCAGCTGATGCCCCGCTACGACACCCTCTCCGCCGCCGCAGCGTCCGGTGCGACAGCGATCCCGACCACCCACGCCAGCTACTTCCGCGTCGGTGACGTGCTCCGCGACACGACGACCGGTGAGGCGATGGAAGTCACCGCTGTCAGCGCGTCGGGGGTCGGCGTCAACCGTGCGATCGGCTCGGTGTCGGCGCAGGCAATCGCCAGCTCCGACGAGCTGTTCATCGTCTCGAACGTGAACGCGGAAGGCGCGTCGCTACGCACGATCAAGACGGTGCAGCTGCAGAACCTCTCGAACTTCTGCGAGATCGTCCGCACGCCGCTCGGCATCACCGGCACCGAGGCCGCCTCGAAGCTGTACGGCGGACCCGACCGCAACCGGCTGCAGGCGCACGCCGCGATCGAGCACATGCGCGACTGGGAGCACATCAGCTTCTTCGGCGCCCGCAAGGAGGACATCACGACCGCGACCGGCGCCCCGAAGCGGTTCGCCGGGGGCCTGATCGAGTACATCCAGACGAACGTCACACCGGCGGTCGGCACCTTGACCGAGACGGCGTTCCAGACGTTCCTGCGGACCGGCTTCCGCTACGGCTCCGACCGCAAGGTCCTGTTCGCCAGCCCCTTGGTGATCACCGCGATCGAAGGCTTCGCCCGCAACACGCTGCGGACGAACGTGCCCGACAAGGCGTCCACGTTCGGGGTCGCGATGAGCACTTACGTGTCCGGCCAGGGGACCGTCGACATCGTGATGGAGAAGGCGTGGCTCGACAGCCGCACCTACAACGGCTACGCGTTCCTCGTCGACCTCGACGCGTCCGAGTGGCACTACCTCAGAGACACGAAGCTGCTGGAGAACCGCCAGGCCAACGACGCCGACAAGCTGGAGGACGAGTACCTGACCGAGGCTTGCCCGGTGTTCAAGAACGAGCAGAAGCACGCGCTGCTCAAGGGCGTCACAGGCTAGGACTATCCTGCCGGGGGGCCGTGGTGTTGCGGCCCCCAGCCCGATAGGAGGAACATGACATCAGTAGAGAGCCAGGACGCGGTCACACTGGCCGCGCCGGTCGGCTGGACCGGCACCTACAACAACGTCAACGGGGTCCTGAAAGAGTTCGTGCCGTCGGCGCTCGGCCTCAACCCGATCCCCGACAACATCCTGGAGCAGTTCAACGCTGTCGCTAGGGCAACGGCAGACCTGATCGCAACGAAGGTCTGCGGGCACGGCCCAGGAACGAAGTTCAACATCGTCCTCTCCGGCAGCGGCGACTCCGGCCACAAGGGCAGCAACACCCTCTCGATCAGCATCACCCAGCTATGACGATCCAGGACCTCGACACGCTGATGCTGGAGTCGAAGTACGGCGAAATGACCTACATGGTCAAAGGCCCGCTCGTGACGAACTGGAAGGACGGCTTCCCGAAGCAGGAGCCGAAGCTGTTCGTGTTCCAGTTCGACCGTTTCATGTGCGACATCGGCGACGAGATCCGCCGGATGGAGCTAACAGACGAGGACAAGGAGTACGTGCTCCGAAAGATCGAGCGCGACCTCGCCGACATCGACATGCGCGCCGACATGTGGATCCACCAGCCGCCGAAGGTGAACCCGCCCTGGCCGAACTACGAGGAGACGCACGCGAACGCGATCCCCGGGATCGCCAAGTCGATCGGTCTTGTCGACGAGGCGCTCACCTACGAGAGCCGCCGCGAAGGCGGCCCCAGAGAGTCGGTCGTGAAGAAGCTGCAGGAGGGCCAGAGCGAGGCGGTCGAAGCTGACGACTTCGCCGCCGTCTAGAGCAACCTGGGTCATCGTCCACGGCAGCTCGGACATCTACTGGCGCTGCCAGCTGCCCGCCAGGATGGTCGGCGCGAAGCTGATCATCGTCCCGCTCGACAACAGAGACGACTTCACGAAGCCGAACCTGGAGCCGGGCGAGTTTCGGTTCAGATGGTCCGAAACCCTTGACGGCACCGACTACCCCGACGTCGAAGGCACCGTCGTCTTCCCCAGGCCCGACCTGATCCGGGCGATCCACGGAGCCTCGATGCAGGCGAACGGCCACCGTGTTGTTGCCGAGGTCGACGACAACTTCCTCTCGAACCCGAACCACAACATCTTCATGGCGCAAGCGAACTTCGGCCCTTTGCAGCGCCGCGACCACATGCACGCGTTCGCGTCGATGAACGCGATCGTGTTCTCCACGCACTGGCTCAGGGACCATTACCGGCAGGCGTTTCTGCGAGAGTTGAAGTATGTGCCGGAACTGCACGTTGCCCGGAACCACGTGGACGACGGAGATGCTCGTTGGCAGCCCCAGGAGCGGGCTTGGGGAAAGCTCCGTGTCGGGATCATGGGCAGTCACCAGCACGTCACCGACTGGAAGCTCGCCGCCCGCGCTCTACATCTGGCGGTCGAGCTGGGCTGCGAGGTCGTTTTCATGGGCCTCGACCCCGGCGAGGTCAACCCGGAATGGGCACGGATCCTGGGCCAATACACTCACCTGCCCTGGGCTGCAGCAGAGCTTTACCACTCGCAACACATACCCTTCGACATCGGTCTGGCCCCGCTGGTGACGACGAACCACACGCTCGGCAAGAGCGACGTCAAAGCCCTCGAATACGCCATGTCGGGCGTCGCCGCGGTGCTGCAGAACAACACGGTCTACAACCGCGAATGGGTCCACGGCGAAACGGCCCTGCTGGCCGGAGGCGTCGATGAATGGGAGCACTGTGTCCGCACCCTGATCAGGGACGCGAAGGCCCGCAGCGGCCTGGTGGAGCGGGCACGGGACTACGTCCGCGCTGAACGTACGATTCAGGGCAACATCGCCGAGTGGGAGGTCGCCCTCAGTGGCTAGTCCGGTCACGATGCCCAGTTTCGTCAGCCATCTCGCGAACCTGATGGGCCGCTACCGCGCCTACGAGCACCGGCAGAGCCTGATGATCCCGAACGAGTACATGCTCTCGAACCGGGGCGTCTACCCGCAGGCCGCCTACGACTTCTCGAACCAGGGCACCGACCTGTCGCAGGCCCCCGACCCGGTCAGGGAGGCGCTGTTCTCGATCCTGAAAGCGGGAGGCGGGTTCTTCCGTGGCTGAACCGTTCCGGCCGATCTACAAGCTCTGGAACGCCGAAGAGGGCCACTGGCAGTGGGGCCTTTTGCGGCCCGACTACGAACGGATCCAGAACGGCTACGGCTGCGGCAAGTGCCTGGAGCCGTTCGACTACTGGGTGCCGCGCTGCTACGTCTGCGGCGAGCTGAACACTCCCGCTCCGGACACACCCGTCCCGTCGCAGTGGGTCAAACAGGGGGAGTAGATGGCCTACCCAGGCACCTTCTCCGACATCCAGGACGCCGTCATCGCGAAGCTCCGGCTCGACCCGGACCTCGACACCGACAAGGTCAAGGACTGGATCAACCAGGCGTACATGGAAGCGTGCATGGAGACGCAGTTCTACGTCACCGACGCGATCCCGACCTCGCCGCTTCCCGCCAACACCGGCTCGACCGGCGTCCCCGCGTCGATCCTCGCGATCGACTACGTCACCTCGACCCAGACAGACGGCTCCAACCGCGGCCCGATGGACCTGGTCGGGATCGACGTGATCCTGGAGAAACGCGCCTGGGGCGGCGGCGCCACCCCCAGCCAGGGCGCACCGCAGATGTACGCGTACCGGTCCGGGCCGCAGCCGCTGATCGAGTTCTGGCCGCCCGCCGCCGGAGGCGAGGTGCTGACCTTCTACGGCGCCCGGCTGCCGCCGACGCTCGTCGCTGACGGCGACGTCTGGCTGATCCCGGAGCCGTACGGGTCGAACCTGCTGGAGTTCGGCGCCGACGCGCAGGCCGCCGAGTTCAAGCAGAACTTCATCATGATGAGCACCTACCAGCAGGAGAGCGCGGGCTGGCTGCAGCGGTTCCGCGGCTTCCAGAACAACCGGGCCGGGAACCAGCCGCAGCAGTTCCGGATCGTTCACGCCTACCAGCCGGTGCCCGCGTCGAACTCGGTCGACACGCCCGCTAACTGGTAATGGCCGGTCAAGGGAGAGGCCCAGGCCCCGGCAACGCATGGATGTTCCGGCACGGGATCCCGGTGCCGGTCATGGAAGCCGACTTCTCCGCCGGGATGGTCAGGGACGTGCCCCGCACCTCGATCCCCGACGGCGGCGTCTACCGGATGCAGGACTTCCTCTGCGACCAGCCCGGCAAGGTCTACAAACGCGGCGGCGCCGCCTTCGCGAGTCCGGCCGTGAACGAGCAGATGATCAACATCTGCGCGATGGCGGAGTTCCCGAACGACCCGCGCCTGGTGATGATCAGCTCGAACGCGGGCAACCAGTATTTCGCCTACGACGTGACCAAGAACACCGCCTGGCCCGGCGGCGGCCTGACCGTGAAGGCGTTCCCGTACGAGAACCCGCAGTTCTGGGTGCATGGCGGCACGACCGGCAGCCTGTTCCTGACACACGGCCAGGGCGGCGTCACGCCGCAGCGGATCTACCTGTCCGGCGCGACCCTGGTCGTGCAGGACCTGCCGGGCGCTCCGGCCGCGAAGTGCAGCTGCGTCCACCTGAACCGGCTCGTCTTGGCGAACACGAACGAGAACCCGAACCGGATCTGGTTCAGCGAGATCAACGACCCGCTCAACTGGTCGCAGGTGAACGGCTTCTACGACACCGAGAACGAGGTGATCGGGATGGCGTCGGTCGGGGGGCAGCTGCTCGTGTTCCACCGCGGCTCGATCCAGCGGATCATGGGCGAGGTGCCGCCCGGCTACGGCAGCGAAGACTTCGGGGTGCCGTCGAACATGCAGCTGCAGCCGGTCGCCCGCAACGTCGGCTGTTTCGACGCCCGCACGATCGTGCAGGCCCGCGGCAACGCCTTCTTCGCGAACGAGTACGGCATCTACTACACAAACGGCGGCGCCCCGACCTGCATCACGACCCGTGACGATGCCGCCGGGATCGGGCAGCTCTGGCGCGGCTTCACCTACGACCTCGCCCCCGCCGTCGGCGCGGTGCTGGCGCAGGGCGTCTACGCCGACACCTGGCTGTTCTCAAGCTGCCGCCACCCGGCCGGAATGAACTTCCAGACGATCTGCCATCTCCCCTCGCAGGCGTTCGTGACCACATCGCTGAACATCGCCTGCGTCAACTACGCGAGCCGGGTCGCGCCGCACGCAGGCATCTACGGCTGCGACGGCAACTACTCGGAGCCGGTCCGGCTGCTCGACCTCTCGACCCTGTTCACGCCCTACCCCGGCCCGGCCCTGGATGCTGACGGGGCGGCGGTGCTGCCGGTGATGGAGACACGGATGGTCGGCCAGGACGGCGGCTTGAAGGCGTACTACGACGCCTACCTGACCTACGACATCCGTCCCAGCAGCGGCAACACCCCGCGGCTGCAGGTCGAGGTCGGCACCAACATCGAAGGGTCGAACTTCAAGACGGTGCCCGAGTCGCCGATGAAGCCGACGAGTACGGAGGCTGCCCGCCGCCGCTTCTCGACGTCGGTTGATGCAAACTCAATCCAGTACCGGCTGACGCAGCTCGACCCGTCCGCGCTGACCGAGATTTACATGATCGAGTCCTCCTACCACAGCTACTACACAGGCGATGGCCGGTTCCCGTAAGCCACCGCCGAAGATCGACAGCGTCGGCGCCTTCACCGACCACGGCCTCGTCGAGCTGAAAGGATGGCTGGAGCCGTGGTTCCGCGGCCAGGCGACCGGTGGCGGCGGCGGCCAAGGCCCCCAAGGCCCCGTTGGTCCTACCGGTCCTGCTGGGCCTGCCGGGCAGATCACCCTGTTCGTCTACACGCAGGGAACCGCTGCTGCGACCTGGAACGTCGCGCACAACCTCGGCCACTTCCCCGCCGTCACCGTCGTCGACACCGGCAACAACACGATCATGCCCGACTGCCACTTCGTCGACCAGAACAACCTCACCCTGACCTTCGGCTCCGCTACGTCCGGCAAGGCGTACTGCCTGTGATCCATGCCGACGCTCGGTAACAACCTCGACTTCTCGAAATACGAGGCCCGGCAGATCCGGATCCACCAGCTCGGCGCGGCGCCGTCCAGCCCGGTGACGGGGCAGATGTACTACAACACCGCCGACAACACGCTCTACTGGTGGGACGGCACCCAGTGGCAGTCGGCGAAGGGCGGCGCCACCTCGACCCCGCCCGCGACCACGTCGAGCCTGGGCACGATCCAGCTCGCCGGTGACCTCGCCGGAACCGCCACGTCGCCGCAGATCGCGGCCGGGGCGATCGTCGATGCTGACGTCAACTCGGCGAACAAGGACGGTGCTGTCGCTGTTCCGTCGCTGCGCACGCTCGGCTCCGGAGCGCAGCAGGCGATGCCAGGCAACCGCACCCTCGACCAGGTCCTGGCGCCGGTCGCGTCGGTCAGCCTCAACAGCCAGAAGATCGTCAGCCTCGCCGACCCGACGAACCCGCAGGACGGCGCCACCAAGAACTACGTCGACCTGCTCCAGCAAGGCTTGGACAGCCACCCGTCGGTGAAAGCTGCGACGACCGCCAACATCACCCTCTCCGGCACCCAGACGATCGACGGGATCGCCCTCGTCGCGAACGACCGCTGCCTCGTCAAGAACCAGACGACCCCGGCCAACAACGGCATCTACAGCGTCCAGTCCGGTGCCTGGACCCGGGTCACAGACCAGGACACCTGGGCCGAAGTCGTGTCCGCGTACGTCTGGGTCGAGCAGGGCACCGTCAACGCCGACAGCGGCTGGAACTGCACCAGTGACCAGGGCGGCACCCTGAACACGACCGCGATCACCTGGGTCAAGTTCACGCAGGCCGCCGCCGTCCAGGTCAACTACTACTCGAACAACGCAACCCACGGCGCCGGGACGACGATCACGATCACGCAGGCAACCCACCAGCTCAGGGCCGCCCGCGGGATCCTGGTGCAGGTGCAGGACAACACATCGGGCAACGTCGAGATCCCCGACATCACCGTTGCCGCGAACGGCGACGTGACCGTCACCTACGGCGCCGCGCTGACAGCGAACACGAAGCTCGTTACGCTGATCGGCTGATGCCCGACTTCCCGGGGACGCTCAAACCACCACGGCTCCCGTCAGCACCATCGTCCCCGGTCGTCGGGCAGCTCTACTACGACACGACCCAGAACACGCTCTACTACTGGAACGGCACCAGCTGGATCGCCGCTTCCGGCAGCACGGACTACCACCGCTACAAGGGCGACTGGGCCGCGGGCAGCTACATCGACGGTGACATCGTCGTCTACCAAGGCTACGAGTACCTCTGCGTTAGGCCCACCTCTGCGACCCCGGCCGGATGGGCTGTCGGCCCCGGCTTCGGCGCGAGCGGGATCCCGACCGGCGGCGGCTGCGACTGGTACGCCGCCACGGCACCGACGGGGTATCTGCTCTGCGACGGCAGCGCCGTATCACGCACCACCTACTCAGCTCTGTTTTCCGTGATCGGCACGACCTGGGGCGCCGGTGACGGGTCCTCGACGTTCAACCTGCCCGACACCAGAGGCAGGATCATCGTCGGCCTCGGCAGCCACAGCGACGTTGCCGCGCTCGGCCAGAGCGACGGTGCAGCCTTGGCGAACCGGAGGGTGAAGCACAGCCACACGAACGGCCTCACCTGGTCGGGTAGCTTCGCTGGAACGAACGCGAACACCGGCACCGAGAGCGCAGACCACACCCACTCCGGCTCGACCGGCGGCATCTCCGCGAACCACTACCACGGCGTCACCGCCTCGTACGTGTCCGGCTCCGACTACCAGTGGTCGGACTACAACGGCGTCAACCACTTCCAGAACAACGTCGGCAACACCGGCTACGTGTCGAGTGACCACTCCCATAGCTTCACGACCGGCGGCCGCTCAGCAGCCCACAGCCACAACTTCACCCCGGCCGGGACGGTCAGCGGCACCGTCGCAGGCACGATCGGCGCGACCGGCGGGACGACCGACACGCCTGCTTACGTGGTCGTCAACCAGATCATCAAGACGTAGGGGACAGGATGCACATCAGCATCATGATCACGATGAGCAAGGACGAGGAAAGCCTCGTCAAGCCAGCGAAGGAGCTGATGCCGGACCTGCTCAGCTTCCTCAACGCCCCCGCCGACTCGACCTGCAACGTGCATGTGTCGATCACCGACGAGGCGTCGAGCGCGATGGACCAGACCGAACCCGCACCAGTGTGAGCAACGGCCAGCCGCAGCCCCGGATCATCGTTCCGCTCGCGTCGCCGGACCCGGCAACGACGGACTGGGTGCCGCTCGGGCCGCCAGGCCCCGGCATCCCCCCGGCCGGGTCGACGAACCAGGCATTGGTCAAGAACAGCGGCACCGACTACGACGTCAAGTGGGGCGCCGCCGGTGCCGACCTGATCTACGACGGCGACTACGCCTCCGGGCCGACCTACAAGGACGGCGAGATTGTCGTCTACCAGGGGATCGCCTACATCTGCACGATGCCCACCACAAGCCCACCGTCGGCATGGCCCGGCGGCGGTGCTGTCGCGCAGCCACCGGCGACCGTCACCAGCTACGGGATCACGCTCCCCACCGGCCCCTACGACGGGCAGGAAGCGGTGCTGGTCGACAGCATCACCGGGTCGAACTGGCAGTGGCGGTTCCGCTACAACGCAGGCCGCACCTCCGACACGAACAAGTGGGAGTTCGTCGGCGGCGCACCTGCTGTGTACGGCCCGTCCGGGTCGCTCAGCACCAACTCAACAACAGCGGCGGCGGTCCCAAGCGGACCAGCGTTCACAGCGCCAAGAAACGGCAGCTACCAGATTCTGGTCACCATCGAGTTCGGCAACGCCGGTGTCGCGTCAGGCGGCTACACCGCCTACGGCAGGCTGATGTCGTCAGTGAGCGGCCAGGTCGGCGACTACGGAATGGCTATTTCAACAGCGGCCTGGTCGTCGGCCTGTAAGACCATGCTGCTCGGGAAAACGATGACGGCCGGGGAAACCCTGACCTGGCAGGGTCTTCTCAACAACACGGTGCAAACAACGATCGGGCCGATCGGGATGACCGTGACGCCGTGGCGGGTCGCATGACCGACGTCGCCACCCCGCAGGCCGCCCCCGTCACACCGCCCACGTCGAACCCGTGGGTGCCGATGTGGAACCTCGGCCCGACCGCCTACGACCTCCGCTACAACGGCGACTACGCCGCCGGGTCGTACACGGACGGCGACATCGTTGTTTACAACGGCGTTACCTACCTCTGCGTCAGACCCACATCAGCGGCGCCGACACCGTGGACCACGTTGGGCGCGTCACCGTCACCGAGCGTGGCCGTCTACCGCGCAACGGCATACAGTATCCCGCACGCGGCCTGGACTGCTGTCCCGTTCGATACTGTTCGCTACGACAACAGCTCCCAGTGGGTGTCGGGTAGCCCAACGCGGCTGACCTGCAAAGTTGCTGGCACCTATGACGCGGCAGCCTATGTCCAGATGGGCGCCGCAGCTAATGGTTCTTACCGGGTAATCGCGCTAGCGGTGAACGGTCTGTATGTGGCGGAATCGTCGCTGGCAGGAGCAACGATCACAGGCGCTGCCTCACCCCGCTTGACTGCTTCCTCTCCGGTCCAGTTGAACGTCGGCGATTACGTGGAGGTTCATGCGTATCAGGATTCAGGTGCGGCGCTGGCGCTTGCCGGAGGCGCTAACGAGCCGTCCCAACTCTCGATGGCTTTGCTCGGCGGGCAGCCTGGTCCGCCCGGACCCGCCACCCCTGTCACCTACAGCACCTCGCTGCCTGCCAGCCCGGTGGATGGACAGGAGGCGATTCTCGTCGACTCGGTGACGAACCCGAGCTACCAGTGGCGCTTCCGCTGGAACGCCGGATCAACGAGTGCCTACAAGTGGGAGTTCGTCGGTGGAACCCAGGCATGGCTCCACAACGAGACAGGCACGTACATCACCCCGGCGAACACCTGGGTCAACCCGATAGGTGCGTCATTCCAGTTCGTGGTTCCAAGGTCAGGTGAGTATCAAGTTGATTTTTCTGGCCGTTACCACACGACCGGTGCTGCTGCCGACATTGTCAGCACAGGTTTTGGTGTTCAAGCGGCTACCAGTCCTAGCTCGGGTGCATGGACAACTACGCAGGTAGCTGGCACCAACTACCAGTTGTGTGCTGCTAAGGAATCTAGACTCGTTGCGGCAGCGGGTCAGTACATACAGCCCCTTCTCAACTCGGGGGTCACGACTACCTCGATTGATTACCCCCGCTTCTTCGTTCAGCCGGTGAGGGTGTCGTGACCAGCATCGTCCCGCAGGCCGCCCCTGCCCCGGCGGGTGTTGACTGGGTTCCGATCTGGGGCTACAGCCAGTCCGGGGTTGTCCCGACGACGCAGCCGAGCGTCAGGGTCTATCGCAACGCAACCCAGTCGATCCCGAACACCGCGATGACAGCAGTCCAGTGGACTACTGTCCGTTACGACAACGGTCCGTCGCCGCACTGGGTTTCGGGTAGCCCGACACGACTGACCTGCCAGGTCGCAGGGACGTATCTCGTCTGGGGAGAGGTGCAGTGGGCTGGTGTCGCAGGAGGCACGATCAGAGGTGCGTGGCCGTACCTGAACGGGTCGATCTACATCGGTGCTGGCGGCCCACAAGGATCGACCCAGATCGCATCGGGGAACCCGATTGCGAACTCGCCATCACTGGTCTATCTGAACGTCGGTGACTACGTCGAGTTGCTCTGTTACCAGGACAGCGGCAGCGCTGTCAATGTCAACGCGAGCGACGGCGGAACCTCGCGCCACTCTTGCGAGTTCGGCATGGCCCTGCTCGGCGGGATGCAAGGCCCGCCCGGCCTGCAAACCCCCGTCAGCTACGGCACCCAGCTGCCCGCCTCGCCCGTCGATGGGCAGGAGGCGATCCTCGTTGACAGCGTGACGAACCCGTCCTACCAGTGGCGGTTCAGATACAACGCCGCCTCTACCGGCACCTACAAGTGGGAGTTCGTAGGAGGCACAACCGCCCACGTCGAAGCGTCCGCTGCCGTGGTCGTGCCCAACTCAGGCTGGAACGTTGTCGCGGCGCCGACGTTCACGCTTCCCCGCGCAGGCACCTATCTCTTCACCGGCTGGGTCGACTGGACGAACGTGACTGCTGCGGTCGGGATGTGGCTCGCCCCGGCGATCGGGGCCGGAACGGTCGGCGGCGGCGCGATGACCTATCTCCCGGCTGGACAGAACATGGGCGGTATCCCCTCGACCGGTCAGACAACACAGCCTGCCGGGGCGGTTGCGAACCTGATGGTCTGGGCGGGTGTGGCGAACACGATCACGCTGCAGCGGCGGATGCTGCAGATCCAGCCGTGGAGGGTGTCGTAACCGACTCAGCGTAGAATCCGGCTGTGGCGATCGTCTCGACGCCGAAGATCAAGCCGCCGACCGCAGGCACCACCAGCAGCGTCAACAGCCCCTACTACTACGGCGGTGGTGGGATCGCGTCCGCGAGCGTGACGCAGCAGCCGTCGAAGCCGATCGCAAGCCCGTTCAAGCTGACCCCGGCCGCGGCCGGGATGAGCCAGTTGCCCGGCTTCACCCAGACCGGCCTCGGCACGGGCGGCTCCAGCCCGTACACGGACCCGAACCGGTCGGCCGCGAACCCGTACAACTTCCCGGGCGGCCAGACCGAGACTGACCAGCTCTACAAGGACTACCCGGGCCTGATCGGCGCACCGACGATCGACCCGCAGACGGCGATCAAGAACTACCTGCAAAACGACGCGATCCGGGTCGGCCAGATCCAGGCGTTGAACGCCGGGCTGTCGTCGAACTGGGCAACCTCGGTGCTGTCTCCGGCGCAGCAGTACGAGCTGCAGTACGGCGGCGCCCCCAGGGACGCGTCCGGGAACCTGATGACCGCTGGCATGTTCGGCGAGGGGCCGACCGGGTTCGTGACGAACCTCGGCGACGCCGCCCCGAGCCTGGGCCAGTCGCTCGGCTCCGCCCTGCTTGATCCGACCCTTGTTGCCAATGCGCAGGGGAACAAGTTCAGCGCCCTCGCGCAGATCGCGGACCAGCTCCGCAACAAGAACGCCGCCAGCCTCGCCCGCTACGGCGCCTACGGCAACACCGGCGCCATCGCCCAGTCGCAGGCGAACAACCAGCTGCAGGCGAACCAGGCGCAGCAGGACGCCGCGAACACGTTCCTCGGCAACCTCAACACCCTGTACGGGAACTTCCTCGGCAACCTGCAGACGGCGGGTGGGCAGTGGGGCCAGTACAACCAGGACGCGTTCACCAGGATGATGAACCTGATCCAGAACAGCGACTTCGACCCGTTCGGCTCCAAGGCCGCAGCGGCAGCAGCAGCCGCCGCCCGGGCGGCGCAGCAGCCGCAGTACAGCCCGCAGCCGGGCGACACCGACGCTGGCTGGGGCGGCTACGCCGACAACCCCGACATCGGCCTCGGGCTGACGCAGCCGATCCCGGACGCGCCGACCTACTACGCGCCGTACCAGGGGCAGGGCGCGGGCGGGTTCACCGGCTCGACAACAGCACCGGCGGTGGTGATGCCGAAGAAGTCAACGTCGCTTAGGAGCAGCCCGTACTACTACGGCGGCGGTGAGTGGTAGATGGCTGTCCCGCTCGGCCCGGCCGCGCCAGGTAGAAGCAGCCCCGCGGTCACCCGGCCGGGCTGGTGGAAGGGGCTGCGGCAGCCGGGCGACTCGATGGCGAGCGTGCCACCGGCCGCCTACTACCACGGCGGCGCCGGGTACGACAACTGGTACGTCAACCAAGGCTCCGACCCGAACGTGCGGGCCGACACGAGCGGCGACACGCCGCCGGTCAGGATCGGCTCGACGGGTCCGAGCCTCAGCAACTGGCTTGCCCTGAACACGCAGGGAGTCAACCTCGGTGTCGGCAACGGGATGCAGATCGGGCTGAGAGGCCCGTACGCGCCGCCGCCGCCGAACTACGGCGACCCGAACCATCTCCCCGGCGGCATGGGCTACCAGCCCGGAACCGGCAGGGCACCACCGGCCGACCCGACCGTCACCCGGCAGACGCAAGGGAACGTCGGGCTGCCGGTGGGGCTGATCGACCCGACCACGCTGCCGCAGTTCGACCCGAAGGCGCTGGCGGCGTTGACGAAGCAGGTCGCGTCGGTGATGAACATCAACACGAAGGGGCTGTCGAAGGCCGCCGCGAAACAGGCCAGGGCTGAGGTCGCCCAGAACGTCAAGGAGCTGGTTCGGCAGCAGCAGATGGTAGAGGCGCAGGCGAACCGGCTCGCGCAGGACTACCTGATGGGCGGCAAAGCCTCAGCGCAGCTCGCGCAGGCGCTACCCGGGATCCTGCAGTCGAACTACGACACCGCCGCCCGGACACTGTCGGGACTGGCGGGAGGCTACGCCGGTGACATCCAGAACATCGCGCAGACGCAGGCGAACCAGATCGCAGCGAACCCGGCGACGGGCGGCGGCGCCCCGATCACCTCGTCCGGTGTCAACGTCGCCGGGATGGTGCCGGGCGGGCCGCCGCTGCTGTCCGAGTCGATGCGGAACGCGCTCGTCGGCAACACCGCCGCCTACGTCGGCACACCCGGCACAGCACCGGGGCAGGGAACAGGGCTGCTCGGCGGCGAGTTCGGGCTGATCGGGCAGGCGGCGACGCTGCCGGGGATCCTGCAGGGGCAGGCGAACCAGAGCGCCCTCTTGGCCCAGGGCGCCGGGACAGCGGCGGCGGCGAAGCTGCTGCCGGACATCAAGGCGCAGCAGGCGAAGATCGGGCCGCTGACGCAGAGCTACTACAACACGCTTCTGAGCGGCGCCCAGAAGAACGCGCAGGCGACGGCGACGAACCTGATCAACCTCGCGAAGATGTACAACATCACGCCGTACCAGGCCGCGCAGCTGCAGATCGGCGCTGGCCGGGCGAACGCCGCCACGCTGAAAGCGGCCGGGGCCACGAACAAGCCGGAGCGGCCGGTCATGGTCGGCAACGAGAAGCAGGGAACGTTCGCGTGGTACCCGTCGACCGGTGAGCGCATACAGGTGCTGCCTCCGGCGCCGACGACCGCGAAGGGACTCTCGAACGCGGACGTTCGTCAGCTCGGCAACAAGATCCAAAACGACGGGCTGGCCGGACAAATCTTCCAGAAGAATCCGGCGCTGCCCGGCGGCGGCCAGTGGATCGACGACCCGAACAACCCGAAGATCACGCTGCAGCAAGAGATCGACATGGTCATGTCGCGCACCAACTGGACCCGGCCGCAAGCGACCGCGTTCGTCGTCACGAACAGCGAGCAGTACATGAACGACTTCAAGGGCGGCCAGATCCTGCAGGGTGCGTTGCACAACCTGAACCCGAACGACCCTCAGTACACCGGCAACTGGAAGCCGTAGGCCGTGGCGACGCCGATCACGATCAACGGCGTCCCGGTCACCACGACGGCGCACCGGAGCTTCCTCGGCAACGTCGAACACATCGGCGGCCAGTTCGTCAACGACCTGATCGACGCGTTCACCGGCTCTGCCGGGGCGATGATCCACGGCAGCGAGTACGCGTTCACGCACAACCCGATCGACACGCTGTCGCAGCTGCCACGGATCGGCGAGGCGATGGGGCAGCAGATGTGGACGGACGTCCAGCATCCGCTGCGGCACCCAGGCAACACGTTCCTGGACGCCTTGACGTTCCTGCCGATCCCCGGCGCCATCGCAGGCCGCGCCGCGCTGCTCGCAGGAACAGCCGCCCGCGGCGGCAGGCTCGCCGCCGACCTCGCCGAAGCGACCCGGCCCGCGCTCGCGGCCGGTGACCTCGCCGGTGCCCGCGAGATCGCCCGCTCGATGGGCCGCGGCGACGAGTTCAGCCGGGCGATCAGCCCGTCCGGGGAAGCCGTCCCGTACGCGAAACAGATCGGCCTCGACATCACCCGCGGCGCCCCGCGGCAGGAGCGGCTGCTCCGCACCCCGGAAGGCGACGTCGTCCACGGCTGGATCTACAGCCGCGACCCGACGATCAAGGCGGCGCAGAAGCTCGTCGACCGGGCCTACGACCACTGGACCGCGAACGGCCGCGCCGCGCCACCGCCGGTCTGGCGGGCGCTGCCGCCGTTCTGGCGCAGCCAGTCCAGCCGTGTCAGCCGCGCCGCGACCGCCGCCAACATTCAGCGCACCACCAGCCTCGGATCCGAGGCGCAGAGCCTCTGGAAGCAGTTCAAGAACGTCCCCGACGGGATGCACCTCGCCGCCCGGATGGTGCTGGAGGGCGTGACGCCGGAAGAGTTCGCCAAGTACCACACCGACGTGCTCGCCGGGCGGCACCCTGACGTGAAGGTGACACCGAGGATCGAGAAGGAGACGCAGCGCAGGCTTGGCCTGCTGCCGGAGGCGCAGCAGTACCTCCAGAACGTCACCCATGACATCGTCGGCGATGACGGCGTCACCCGCAGCTACCAGGTGCCCGAGATCGCGCCGCAGTTCCACGGCACCACGATCGACAAGTACGTCGACCAGATCCGGACGATGTCGAACGAACGCTCAACGGCGTTCGTCGGTGCCGACGTGCTGAGTCCGGCGTCGGAGATCGCCCGCACGATCGCGCCGAAGCACGAGATGATGTACAAGGAGCTGCCGCTCTACGAGGAGTCGCTGCAGCACAACATCAAGAAGCTGGCAGGTGTGCAGCGGCTGCACCCGAACGACCCAGCGGTCTGGCAGAGGATGCAAGACACGATCAAGCGGGCACAGGAGAACCCGCTGATGCCGCAGGACGTCGCGGAGAAGCTGATCCAGAAGGCGAACCTGGCGCGTGTCCACTACGACCTGCCGCCCCTGGCGAAGATCCGCAACCTCGGCACCGTCGGCTTCCGGAGCGCCTACCGCGGCCACGGCAAGCCTGGTGCGCCCGGCACGATCACGCACCCGTACAAGGCCGAGATCCTCCGCGGCGGCGGCGGCGACATCAACACCGCCCGGGTGATGGCGCAGACCTACACGGAGGCGCAACGCTACATCGCGCTGCACCAGAACTGGCAGCGGATCCTCGGGTCGCTGCAGGAGACCCCGGATCTGATCCCGGAGCGGTACCGGACGCTCGTCCGCAAGCCCGGGCTGCCGAACGTGATGACCCGCACCCAGGCCGACCGGTTCATGCAGCGAGCCGGGGAGACAGAGGACCTGTCGAAGAGCGAGGCGGAAGCCCTCGGGATGAACTACGAGGAGACGAGGCAGGGGCTGTTCCCGAAACGGATCTGGGACCGGGCCGCGCAGGAGTTCCGGGACGTGATCGGGATGGCGAAGAACAACGAGACGGCGCCGCACGGCTACGGCTGGGCCGACAGCCGCCTGCTCGGCGGCCTCGACAAGCAGAACCCGCTGATCGGGCTGCTCTCAGCCAGCCCCGTCGCTCGCGGCATCGTCCGCTCGATCGACGCGATCAACACGATCAACAAGACCGCGATGCTGTACCTCAAGCCCGCCTACATCCTGCCGAACGCGTTGGGTAACGTCGCTCTGAACCTGGTGCAGCAGGGGTTCATGATGCCGTACAACCTCGGCAAGAGCCTCTTTGTCTGGAACCGGCTACCGCAGGAAGCCAGGCAGCGGCTCCTGTCAGGGATGGGGGAGGGCGGCGCCCAGGTGATCGGTGACGTGTCCGGCACCGCCTTCAACCGGATCCAGCAAGGGTCGCGTTGGCTCAGCCGCAAGTACGGCAAGGTCGTCGATGAGCCGTTCCGGGTCAGTAGCTTCCTGCATGAGGCTGCCGTCGCCGGGTTCACGTCGAAGGACGACATCCTGCATCTGCTCAAGGACCCGAAGCTGCGCGATCAGTTCAACGACATCGCGCAGCGGGCGAACGACGCGATCATCAACTACGAGTTCCTGTCGCCGAACGAGCAGGCGATCATGCGTCGCCTGATCTTCTTCTACCCGTGGATCAAGGGCGCGACCCGCTACGCCGCCCAGGTCTACAAGGAGCACCCGATCGCGACCGGGCTGCAGGCGCAGGGCGGGCGGCTGGAGAACAAGCGCACCGAGGAAATGCTGGGCGCTCTCCCGGCCGATCTGCGCGGCATCTTCGCCCTCCACGGCATGAACCCGAAGACCGGAGTTGCGCAGACGCAGAACCCGAACGCGTTCTCGATCCTGGAAACACCGGCGCACGTCGCGGAAGAGTTCCTGAACATCGTCGAGAGGAACCCGAACGCCGCCCTTAACTTCGCGAGCGAGATGTCGCCTTCTGATAGGGCGATGCTCGACATCATCACCGGCGGCATCACCGGCCAGAACCAGAGCGGCAAGGTCCTGAAAACGCAGTCGCCGCTGCGGACAGCGTGGAACGACCTGACCGGCACCGATGCGATCAGGACGCTCGTCAGGCATCTCCGTAACCAGGCGAAGCCGACCGCGATCTACCCGAACCAGAACTGGATCCGCGACCTGCTCCAGTTCGGCGTCTGGGGCAACCTCGGCCCGCGGGCAACTAACGTTCCGATGGCGAACTACATCGCCTGGCTGGAGAAGCACCCGCATGGCTGACAGCGCGACACTGCAGCTGCTCCGCAACTTCGCCGCCACCCACCAGACCGCGGGCCTCTCCGGGTTCCCGGCGATCGACGTGTTCGGCAACCCGGGCACGCCGGTGCTCGCCCCCGTCGGCGGCAACATCGTCGATGTCCACATGATCCCGTGGAACCAGCAGCAGCGCGTCGGCGGCGAAACCGCCTACCTGCAGGGAGCGAACGACCGCACCTACTTCCTCACCCACCTCGGCGGCAACGTCCCGACGGGGCCGGTGACCGCCGGGCAGCAGATCGGCACCGTCGGCCAGGTCCCGGGCGGCTGGTGGCAGCCGCACATCCACGAAGGGATGTACCAGGGCATCTACAACCCCGGCGGCAGCCCCGCTCCCACAGGAGACACCCGCCAGCTCGCGAGCGCCTACACGGCTGCCGGTTGGGCGCCGAGTGCGCTGCTCGCCTACCAGATGGCGATCCAGCAGGGCGCCACCCCGGCGCAGGCGAAAGACTTCGCGTCGGTCCAGTACGGCGAGTCCGGCTTCGACCCGACGAACTGGTACGGCAAGAGCCAGGGGAAGCCGTACGTGGAAGGGAAGACCGCCGCCGGTCTGTACCAGCTGCTGTCGCAGGGCTACATCGACAAGGCGAAGGCGCTCGGCGGTGTCTTCAACCCGCGAGCGAACATCGGCGCGATCCTGCCCGACTACCTCAGCTACTACCGCTCCCACCCAGGTGCGATCGTTCCTGGTGCGGCCGGTGCCGCCGTCGAGAAGAGCGGCGAGAACGCCGCCTACTACGCGCAGGGCTACCAGCACCTGCCGGGGATGCCAACCGGAGGCGGAGGCGGTGACAACTGGGGCAACGCCGTCGGCGGCACCGGTGGCGGGGTGACGCTGCTGCCGTACTACGCCCCGGCGGTGAAGACAGCGAGCCGGGCCGCGTTCGTGAACGCGCTCCAGCAGGTCGCACGAGCGGGCAGGCTCGGTCCGCCGCAGCCGGTACCGTCGAAGCTCGCACCGATCACGACCGCGGCCCCGAGCATCGCGTCCGCGAACCTGACACCGCCCGGCGACTACAGCTTCCAGAACCTGATCAAGAACACGAGCTACTGATGGGATGGAACGACAACCCGCCGAAGGGCGGACCGATGGTGAAAGTGAAAGGGTTCCCCGGCCCCTTGTACCCGCCCGACAGCAGCAAGGGGCCGTCACCCGACAGCGACTTCGTGGTTGCGTTGAAGCGGACAGCGGCCAGGATTGGGGCCTGGCCGTGGGACCCGGAAGGCTGGGACGACAGCTACTCGAACCGGTTCGCGCACGGAGACGGCTGGGGCGACCAGGACCACGCCGGGATCGCCGGGCTGCAGCACTGGTCGGGAACGATCGACCCGACCGGCAACGTCGGCGAGCAGACGTTCAACTTCATGCGCTCCGTCAAGGTGCCGCAGGGCCGCACCCACGCCGGGGAGATGGCGATGGACAGTGTTGCCGTCAACCTGATCAACAGCGCCTACGACGACAGCCACCCGCCACCGCCGCCACAGAAGACCAAGCGTGAGCGCGCCCTCGACCTTGCGGTCACCCAGATCGGCGTCAAGGAGTCACCGGCCGAGTCGAACAAGTGCAAGTACACGAGCTGGTACGGGATGGTCGGCCCCTGGTGCGCGATGTTCTGCACCTGGTGCTACGACTCCCCCGGCGGCCCCGGCTCCGACACGTTCACGCAGGGGATCGACTACAGCTACGTTCCCTACATCGTCAGCGACGCGAGGAACGGACGCAACGGCCTCAGCGTGACCGGCAGCCCGAAGGCGGGCGACCTTGTCTGCTACGACTGGCAGTGGAACGGCGAGTACGACCACGTCGGCTTCTTCGAGGAGTGGACGTCGGGTGTCGCCTTCAACGCGGTCGAGGGGAACACGTCGACCTCGAATGACTCGAACGGCGGCGAGGTGATGCGCCGGTCACGGAACGCCAACAGCCAAGCGACGACGTTCGTGCGGGTTGCGGAGCCTTGATCCGCACCTGGTGGCGGCGGCTGGTGCGCTTCTTTCGGGGGGAGGAAGCCTCGCCGCCGCCGTCTACTTCGTCAAAGCCGAACGGAAACGGGCAGGAGAAGAGTGCGACAAGCGACTCGAAGCCTTCCGGGAAGGACTGAGGATCGTCCGTGAGAAACCCCGTGACGTTACTTATCGCAGCCCTGACGTTGGCGGGTAGCGGCGGCTTCCTCGCGGCGACAGCGATCGGCGGGTCGACGCAGGCGACAAGGACAGTCACGATCAACGTGGCGACAGGACCGGCCGGACCGCCGGGACCAACCGGTCCCCCTGGGCCGCCCGGCCCGGCCGGGTCCACCGCTTGCCCCGCCGGGTTCTCCCCCGGTGACGTGGTGATCAACCATCCGGGCGGGCAGACGACGCTCTACACCTGCCTGAAAGACTAGGGGCATAAAAAAAGGCCCCCTCTTTCGAGGGGGCCTCATCGCTAGCGTTCCGTCTAGGTTCTCAGCCTCAGAGAACGAGGCCCCCTAGAGCAGGTCGAAGATCTGAGACGTCGGCTGGATCTCGATCGTCTCGTCGCTCGACATGCCGAGGACCCGAACCATCTTCTCCAGGTCCGTCTCCCTGCGACCCTTCTTGAGCTTCGCGGGCTTGTAGGCGTCGTCCTTGAACATCTCCGCGAGCCGCTCTTCCACCTGCCGCCACGAGCCGCCGAAGGTGCGGCCGATGTACTCGACGACCTCCTCGTCGTGGTCGGTCAGGAACTGCGCGACGCCGTGCCTGGCCTCGCGCTCCTTCGCCTCGACGACCTGCCGCTCCTTCTCTTCCTCGTCGAGCTGCTCCTGCAGCCGAGCCACGACCTGCTCGCGGTTCGCGTTGATCGGCTGCGGCAACTGCACACCATCATGCTGTAACGCCACTTGAACCTCCTTGATCGTTTCGTACCAGGGATGGACTTCGTACGCTTCGACCCCTTCGTACTCCGGGTTCGACGAACACCAGACGATGTTCGCCCTGTCGTATTCGCCCAGCTGGGACTCGATGTCCTCCAGGTCGAACCCCTCGATGACATCGAGATGGGCGTCGTGGCTGAGCAGATACGACTTCGCGCCGAGGATCGCCCAACTCCTACCCATGAACGCCTTGGCGAGATTCCACTCGCCGAAGCCGAGAGCCATACTGGGCAGCCTCGCCTCTGTCCTGGTCGGGTCCGGGAACCGGTTCCCGTTTCTAACCACTAGGTACAGCTTGTTCAACGGCAACCTCCTTCTTCTCGTCTTTCGGTTTGCGGGGGTAGCCGGTCAGGCACAGCGCCGTCTCGGCCAGGGTGTTGCAGCACTTGCACCTGACCACCCAGTCGGCACCGTCGATCGTCCCCCAGTTGTCACTGCCGGGGCAGCAGTAGTTCGCGTGTCCGGACAGCTGCGTTTCACCGTCGAAGAAGTGGCCGCAGCCGGGGCAGCGGATCAGCATCCCCTGCGGCAGCGGCGGCGGCTTCGGCGGCTCCGGCTTCTTCACGACATGGGTCGACTGGTAGCCGCCCCAGCCGGTGTAGCTGGCGCCGTACAGCGCCGGTTTGTCGTTGTCTCCTTTCTCCCGCTGGAACTTCGTCCAGTATTTCGGGTGGTCGCAGATCGCGTGTTCCGCGATCTTCTTCGGGACGATGTACATGCGCAGCATGTAGTTGCCCGGCGTGCCGTCACCCGGGACAACGTACGCCTGCCGCTCGTCCGACTTCTCGACCCGAAGCCCCTGCTTGGCCTCCTTCGACAGCTCGTCGTACCACTTGCCCATGTTCCAGATCGCGACCGGCGGGATCACCATGTACTGCTCGATCCCGTTCGAGATGTCGATCGTCGCGACACCGTTCGGCTTCTTGCCTCCGAACTGCGCCGCCCCCGGACGGATCCCGGTTTTCGTGTCGGCGATGAAGTCCAACGGGGTCTTGTCTTTGTAGGTGGACCCGAACTGCCACCCTTCCAGCATCTCCTTCTCGAACTGCTCGTTCTCAGAAGGGCTGTCCGTCGTCGTCGTGGTCGACTCCGACTTCGGCTGGCTCTTCTGTGTTTTGGTTCGACCCATTCCCTAGCACCTCCTTCGCTGCGATCGAGAGGTCGTCGGTGCCGGGCACCTGGTGGTTGCGGAGCAACGCGCAGATCGCCTGCACCGTGTCTTCTGCCCTCGACGAGGGCAGGTTCGGCTGGGTCGGCAGACACTGCGCCAGCTCGTACAGCAGCTTCATCTTCGTCTGCCAGTCGTCCGGCGCCGAGGACGGCACCGGTGTGTCTTCGATGTGGTACTTCTGGTTGTTGTCGTTGATCGCGATGTGACGCACCTGCACACGGATCTTCTGCGTCAGCTCCAGCGGACCCTTCACCTTCCGTGCCCGGACCAGCTCGTCGAGCTGGGCGCAGAGACTCTCGACCTCGTCGATCCGGATCTGGTTCAGTTGGTGGTAGCTGAGCAGCTTCGACTTCTTGCTGGCTGTCAGCTTGCTCGACTTCCCGATCGGGACGCCGTTCTCCAAGGCCGCGTGCAGGATCGTGCGTAGCTGCTGCGCGGCGTACCACTGGTCGTACTTCGCCGTGACAGGCCCCACCTTCGTGGCCATCTTCACCCCCTTCTCCTTCGGCTTTGGCCCCCACCAGACGTTCGACGTGGCCGCGTTTGTCGTCGACGTGGCCGCGTTTGTCGTGATGTAGACGTTCGACAGGTACTTGTTCGGGTCGACCACTAGAGCCGGTCGTTGTAGTAGCCGAACTTCCCTTCGTCGAAGTCGACGATCGTCTTGCGCATCTGCCGCGGCGGGACCACCTGCGCCCCGTTCGCCCGCGTGCCCCACATCTCCGCGCACACAGACGCCAAGCGATCCGACGAGAACGAGATGCTGTCGCCGACGACGCCGGTGACGCCGCAGTCCATCAGCCCCCGGTAGAACAGGCAGGCGGCCGGGTCGCCCTGATGGGCGGACGGCAGCTCGCTCAGCCTGTTGAACCCGAGCCGGTCACGGACCACGTTGACCTGCGCGAGCACGTCAGCGATCTGCAACTGGTAGTCGCTCATGGTTCTCCTTCCTTCTGATGTCGGGGCGGCAGGTTGCGCCGAGCAGTCCGACATGCTCGCCTGCCGCCCCGCTCCCGGCTCTATCCGGGAGAGCGTGAGCTTGCGCTCTGTCCACGCCAGCCCAGGCGGGGTCGATGTCACGCGTCCTTCCCGAGAGTTGTGACATCGAGGCTGCCCCGCCCGGAACGTGGGCTGGCGTGGACACAACGCAAGCTCCTGGGGGGCCGCCGCAACACGGCCCCCCAGGTTCCCTGTGTCAGCACAGGAACTTGAAGCTGCGGTCATGTAGGTGCGACGGGCGACTATCTGGATGAGAGATAACCCGACGCGTCCGGCCCGCAGCCAAACTCAGCAGTTCGGCCAGGCATCGTACGTGACCGCTAACGCGGCCTTGTCCTGAACCCATTCAGGCGCCCAGGCTGGGTCATGTCCCTTCCACGCCCACGGCGCGAAAGCGTCCCATGTCGCCTGGTCGAACTGCCACTTGCCCCGGTACCAGCCGCGGTAGCCGATCGCGTGGATGTCACCACGCGACTCACACCAGGCGTTCGCGTACCGGATCGACTGCAACCCTCTGTATCCCGCCGTAGCGGGGGCGGCCAGCAGCAGGGCCGCCAGCACAGGTAGTGACCATCTCACTAATCACCTCCAGGTCGTCGGTGCCGCGCCGTCAGATCGACGCGGTCCTTCGGTCTGGTCGCTTCTGCTAACCACCTCCTCCGAGTCGATGGCGGAAGCGCACGCGACGGTTCCCACGTGCGGTGTTCTCGCCTAGCGTGACCACTTCTAGGTGGTCGGGATTAACGCAAGCCCGCCGGATGCAGGCGTAGTGATCGAGCGTCATGCCCGGCGGGATCGGGCCGACGAGTAGTTCCCAGGCGAAGCGGTGAGCGGAGTAGTAGCGTCCCCGCAGCTTGAAGCGGCCGTAGCCATTCCGCCTCGCTCGCGTCCAGAGCCAGCAGTCGCCATCGACGACGACGTGGCCCCAGAACCGCTCTACGGTTTCATCCCAGTTCGCATCTCTTCTGCGTTCCGCTGGCTCTCACCTCCTTTCGGCAGGACGTTGACGTGACCGCCGATGCCGCCCGCTGTCTGCTTCGCGGACGGCAACGTGATGGGTGTCGTCGGCAGCGGCCCCGGCTGGTTACGCCGTCGCAGTGCCTTGTGTGACAGCTTCACCGCTCTGAGCGCCAGCAGCACAGCGCAGAGAGAGAAGCCAAGCGACAACCACTGCAACATGCCCTCCTTCTTTGTCGTGCTGACACATGGTTCATTCGTCATTCTCTGCCAGCGTCCCCTGGGTCGCCAGCTTCTTGCCCGCCGCTGTCCGCTGCCAGCCGACCGCAGTTTTCTGCATCGCGTCGACCTTGACGACATAACCCTCGTCCCAGAGGTAACGCAGACGAGTGCTGATCAACGCCGACGGCAGCGTCGGGTCGAGCGCCTTCTTGATGTGGACGACCTTCACGATGTCGGGCAGGTAGCGGCCCCTCATCGCCCCCTCGTCCGGCAGCATCCGGAGGATGTCGAGGTCGAGCGCGTTCGGCTGCCAGTTCTCGGTCTTGAACAGGCCGGACGGGCCACGCTCAGCGTGGGTGCGGTGCTCGCCCTTCTCGATCCGAGGCATCAGTGCAGCCTCTTCACGTCGAGCCGTTCACGTCGGTCGACCTGGCCGAGCGCCCGGTTGTGGACCTTGACCGCCTCGCGGGCGACCATCATCGGCAGCGAGACGCCGCCCTTGGTTGTCCGCGGCTGGCCGATCGCCGAGTCGCGGGCTGATGCGAGCAGCCCCGCGGGTCCGATCTCTTGCAGGCCGAGGATCAGCCGCTCCATGTTGACCTCGTTGTCTGGGTACGCCTGCCAGAAACGGCCGAAGCCCTGGATCACCCAGGCGTTGAACGATCCCTTGCGGCCCCGGAACGCCTCCCTGAGCAGCGCCAGGGTGGGTTGCAGGCAGTTGTCGCGGATCTCGCCGCCGGGCATCTGGTAAGCCCGCTCGACCGCCCGGATCGCACCGATGACGGTGTCGTCGTTCGACACCGGGCCGAGGCTGAACCCTTCCATCTCGACGATCTGGGTGATCGTCCCCGCCTCCTCGTCCCCGGCCATCCTGCGTGCCCGGAACGAGTAGTACGGGTTCATGCTCTTGCGGTCCTTGTTCTTTCGGTAGAAGAACCCGGCCTCGTCCTGCAGGCTCATGCCGGTGTAGACCGCCGCCCAGCAGGCCGACTTGCCGACCTGCCGCATCATGTGGAACCGCTGCTGTCCGTCGAGGATCGCGTAGATCTTCCCCTTCGACCGTTCCGCGATGTCGATCGTCCCGACGAGCGTCTCGTCGAAGTTCGCCGCCCCGTGGGCGATGAACTCGTGATGCGGCGGACGCTGGTAGTCGTCGAGGATGAGGACATCGAGCGGTACCAGGTAGACGTCGAACGGCCACTCGGCGTGCGCCCGCTTCGCCTCCAGGTCTGGCAGGACGGCGACCGCAGGCTTGACGCCTTGGGTTGCGTTCATTTGTTCCTCCTTCGATTGTCAGGCCGCGCCTCAGCGGCCCCTTGTACGGGACCCGTTTGTTCAAACGGGACCTCTCCGTCCCTCCGCGTTTTTCACTGCAAGAAGGACATCTCCTACTATCTATATCCTATCAATGGGTGGTACTGCTGTCAAGCTAGATCGGCGCCCCAACCCTGACCGCATAGACGTCATGGTTGGCCGTCACGACAACATCGACGGACGGATCAGCCTCGATCCGGACCTTCAAATAGGCGACCGAGAACCCCTTTTCGTCCAGTTCGTCGAGCGTCTCTTCCAGCGTCGTGCCAACCTCGACCAGCTGCTCGATCTTCATCGCTTCCTCCTTTGCGCCGAGGCGCAGGCTGGTTTCGCGCACCATTCCGGCCGGTCGTGCTTCGACTGGCCGACGGTCGGGCCGCCGCAGTTGCGGCAGACACCGGCGTACTCGGTGCGCTGGCGGTGTTTGATCTTCGCGATCGTTTCGGTGCGGTGAGCCGCGTACCACTGCCGCTGGTAGGCGAGCTTCCGCTCATAGTCTCTGAACGGCATCATCCCTCCTTCGACGTCTTGTCCAACGCTTCCGTTAGAATGTCGAGTGCTTGCTTCGAGTCGCAGGCGGCCAAGGCGAGGATCGCCTCCGCCACCGCGACCGTCAGCACCTGCTCGTTGCGCAGCCGTCGCTCACGCCTGCGGCTGTAGTCACGCATGTAGGCGAGCTGCCGCTCGCGATCGGCGTACGGCATCACTCCCCTTCCGGCTCCCAGCCGCGCATGTAGGCGTCCGAGAACTCCTGCTCGCTGATGAAGCCGACCTCGTCGAGGTCGACGGTGCCAAGCTCGCCGCCCGGGCAGGCGGTCGAGAACCACTCGCCGAACACCCTGCCCTCGCGGCGCTCGTCGTCGTCCTCCTGCATCTGACGGCCCCAGATGTGGAGATGGTCGAACGTCGGTGTGATGATCACGACGTCGTCGGCCGGGTGCTGCACGAACGGCACGTCCGAGGTGTCCCAGATGTAGAACAGGTACTTGCCGGTCGGGTGCGCCCACCGGTTCGGTTCCGGCATCGGCAGGCTAGTCGCCATAGCGGAACTCCCGGCGCCACGACTCCCGCGTCCACTCCGGCAGCTTCTCCCACGGTGTGCTTTTGCCGCCGATGATGTGCTTCTTGACCGCGTCGTTGTACATCGTTCGCACCTGCGGCTCGTCGTCTCCCTCCGGTTCCGGGGGAAGCAGCCAGTCCGGTTTGAACTCGTTCATCCGTGTCTCCTTCTATGGTTTGTGAATGACCCCGCTTGAGGCTGAGGCGCTGCTGGTTCGCTACCAGGCAGCCGTCACCCAGATCGAACGAACCGACGAGCAGGGCCGCTGGGCGCTGCTCGACGAGGTCGTCTACCCGGGTGACGGGGTGATGCTCGCATCGCTCCAGGTCGCGGAACAACGCGGCATCTCGAAGCTGGCGTTGGCGATGGTCGCGTCCGCGACGCAGCAGCTAAAGGACGACCGCCACCTGCTCGCCGCAACTGAGGCAGTGCCAGTCGCGGCCTAGGAAGACGGCCGAGGCGGGATCGCCTTTGCAGTAGATCCTCACCTCCTTACCATAGTAAGTATAACACATAGGGGGGGTAAAAGTCACGTTTTTGCAGGGACATCGTCCGCCCGGGCAGTCGCTGCATGGCCGAACAGGTGCCAGGGCGCCGGGCACTGCGGCAGGTGCCAGCACGCCTCGACGCCGTTCTCTTTGTGCTCCTGGAAACCTTGCTTCACCAACACGCGTTGACCGCAGGTCGCACACCACCTAATCGTCCTCTTCGAGGATGACTTGGTTGTCACGGAACGCGAGCGTCAACCCGGCGACGATCACGACGGTCGCGCAGATGATCAGCGTGAACACGACCCACTGCCACGTCACAGCGGCTTGCCGTCGGGGCCGTAGATCAACGGCTTCGGCTTCGGCTCCGGCGTGAAGTTGTACGGCGCCATCGACGAGGCGGCGTAGAAGTGAACCGCGTCATTCGGGTCGATCTGCAGCACGGCGCCGGGCGCGATGCGAAAATCTTCCGGGGGCCGGGAACGTCCCGCATCCGGAGCGGCTTGCTCGGCCCCCTCATCCTCGAACCACTCCGGGAACAGTTCCCGCTCCAGCCGGTTGATGTCGTCGTAGTCGGGCCTCGGACTCATGCCGCCTGCTTAAAGCGACGATTCCAACGGGCACGGCGAAGCTCGCACGACAGCTGCCGCAGGCAGACCCAGTCGTTCTCGTAACGCACAAACCAGCGTGTGCCCTTGCGGCCGCAGATGAAGCACTGGCGCGGGAACGACTTAGGCCGCGGCACGCTCGCGCCTCCGTGCCCGCGCCTCCCGGTGCGCCTCCCGGCACTCCAGGCAGCGGCAGCCTTTGCAGTAGCGGCTGTCGGTGCCGTGCTGGTTCGGCGTCACCGTCGCTGCGTAGAAGCAGACGCGGCACGTCTCCGCCTGGCGGGCCTTCTCGCGGCCACAGGCGCAGCGGTCGTAGTTGTAGCGCCGGTCGCGCATGTAGGAGGTCATCGCGGCCCTGCAGGCGTCGCAGCGGCAGCCGAGGTTGTTGTAGCCGTTCGGGGTTCCGTGCCTTTTGTCGCCTGGTTCAAGCATCGCCGAGTAGCTCCCTTGAGTGTTGAACGAACAGTCCCAGCACGGTAGCCAACACGAAGAACCGGACGTTGCGTTCGGGGCCGTAGCCCAACCCTGCCCGGTCCATCTCCAGCCTCGCCTCTTCCAAGAGCGTGTCGAGCGTTTCCGCGCCGTTCTCGCGTTTGTCGGCCGGAACGGTGATCGTCCAGCTGCGGCGCAGCCGCGGCTTCTCCTTTTTGTCGGTTCTGTCGGGTCGCTTGTGAGGCAGCGGCTGCCTGCAGGTCGGGCACTCGTTCTCCAGCAGCGGCTCCGTTTTTTCCCCGGCCATTTCGAACGCCGGGTTGAAGACGACGTCGAGTGCCGCCTCAGCGCCGATCTGGCCGACCACGTCCAGGACGTTCTCCATCTCGACCTCGATGTGCGGCGGCTGGAACGCCAACGGCAAGAACTCGTGGCCGTCCTGCTCCCAGTAGAACGCCCCGCCGAACCAGGCGATCCTGGCTTCGTTCTCGGTGATCAGCCGGTGATGCTCCCGGCACAAGGTGACGATGTTGCCGACCGCCGACCCGTCGGGGAGGATCAGCCAGTTGCGGTTCCCGACCTCGCTGCGGCGCCAGATGTGGTGCCGGTCGACGTTCTGGTTGAAGCAGCCGCCCTTCGAGCAGATCCGGGGCAGCTGGTAGTCGGGGCCGTCGAAGCCATGCACGTTCCGGTCCTCAATCGGCAGCTTCGTCATCTCTGAGCCACCCCTTCCCTTCGTAAGAAGACGACGACCAGGAACGTGCTCACGGCCCGATCCAGTCTGCGAACTGGAACCAGAAGCTGAGGCGGCGGCGCAGGATCGGCGCGCAGCGCGTCACCCGGCCACCCTCAACGACGAACCCGGCACAGAAGCGGTGGTTACAGACGCGGTAGAGGCCGTCAGGGGCCATCCGTGCCCTCCCAGGCGAGCGTCACGGTTCGACTCCGTAACCGCAGCGTTTGCAGAACGTCAGCCGCGCACCCGGCATCGGAGGTCGCGGCCGGTGTCCGAACAGGCGACAAATCAGCCGCCGCCATGAGAACGGCTCACGCAATGTAACCGGCCTTATCGTGCGTCATGGGCCATCAGTCCCTTGCCAAGCGAAGCACTTGGGGACGAACGAGCAGTATTTGCACAGCCAATCGTGATGGATGCCGCTGGGAGGCCACGGCTCGTCGGCCCCCCAGCGTGCGTAGTAGTCGTTCAGCGTCGCGACGGCCCGGTTCAGGATCAGCACCGTCTGGTCCGGGTCCGCGACCGGCGACAGCAGGCCAGGCTCAGACGCCGACGTGTAGATCTTCGGCGTCGCCTGCCTCGTCACTATCTGGTGCTCCACCGGTTTCCTCAGGCTCAGCTGATACATCCTCGCCTGGAGCCTCCACCTCGGTTTCGGTGTCGTCACCTTCGCCGGTGTCGTCTTCGTCTCCAGGATCCGTGACCTCGTCTCGCAGTCCACGACTCCAGTCACGGGCACTGGAATGCCGCTGACGCGTTCCTCGAACCAGGTTTCGGTTGCCAGCGGCTGAATAGCCGGTGCTTCCGAGTCCAGATACGAGGTCAGCATCAGGCTCGACGCCTGGAACAGCTGCTGCGGTGGTTCCTTCCATTCCGGTTCACCCTCCCGTTCGATCGTGTCATCCCAGGCGCCCATCAGCCGTTCCAGGGCGGCCCGCTCCGGTAGATCATTCCCGTTCGCGAGCTTCCAGCGCCAGTTGTCCGCGATTGCGCCGTGGAAGGCTGAGCCGACGAGCTTCTGGATGTTCAGCCGCTCCGGCTCGTGCTTCAAGTAGCGGAGCCGGTACTGCTCCGGACAGGTGATCGCGACGGAGAGCTGGGTGGCGGAGAGGTGGTCGGTCGGGAGGTGGAAGCCGGACAGCCTCATGGCTGCGGCCTCCAACTCTCGATCAGGAGCCGAGACGACGCCTCCCAGAAACGGATCATCTGCCTGATCGCCTCGCTGCGGCTGACCTTGTAGACCTCCATGTACGCCTCGACCGTCGCTGCCTCATCGACGCTGAGATTGACGACGATGCCGTTCCTCTTGTTCCTCAGCTGCGGCTTCGGCCTCATACTCGCCGCCAGACCCGGTTGTTGTTGCCGTGCCGGACGACCCGCTCGCTTTTCGCGTAGCGGCCGGTCCAGAGCACAAGACCCCGCCTCGACCAGGCCGAGAACAGCGCCCCGACGACGTTGTTGCGGTTCGGGCCGATGTCGGGCAGCCCGATCGCCGCGACCAGATCGTCGGCGGTGAAGTCACGGAAGCGGCTGACGGTCGTCAGCCAGTCGGCGGCTTTCAGCTTCCACGCCTGCACCCTGAGCGCCCGCATCGCCTTGCTCATGCCTTCCTGGCCCTGCCGGTCGCCCTCGTCGGGGTCGAACATCAACTGGGTCATTAGAAAGGAATGTCCGAGTCCTCGGGTGGCGGTAGCTGCGAGCCGGGGTCGCCTGTGTACTGGTTGTCCGGCTCGTCGCGGTACTGCCGGTAGGCGGCGGCGTTTTGGTGGTTTTCACGGGGAATCGGGTCGGGTGTCACCGGCCGGTTCTGGAACGGCTTCACGCCTGACTGGTAGAAGCGCAGAAGCTCTTCGACGTTGAACCAAAACTCCTGCTGGGTCTTGCTGATCTGGGCGGCGACCTTGGTCGCGGTCTGCCGGTGGATCGACAGGTTCTTGCGCTCTTCCGCCGCCGTCGGCTCGCTGAGGGCCTCCTGCGCCGTCTGCGGCTGCGCCTGCTGTGCCTGCACGGCCGGGTTCGGCTGCTGCATCGTCGTCTGCCCGGCCGAACTGACGAAGTCGAGGTAGTGGTTCAGGTAGCCGTTCCGTTCCTCGTCGCGGGTGATCGCGTCGACCTGCGTGTTCTCCATCATCTGGGCGATGTTGAAGACGTCCTTGCGGGCGACGAACGGCCCCTGCCCGTCGATCCAGACCTCATAGAGTGGGAAGGAGCCGGAGCCATCTCTCCGCTCGATCATGCGAGGGGCGGCCTTCGTGATGGTGCCGCGAATGTTTGGCATGATCGGCAGGATACGACAAGCCTCGGACGTTGCAAGCCTAGGAGGTGCAGGAACAAGTTGACAGTTCTGCGCTCTAAGCGAAAGAATCGGAGCAGGAAGGAGAAGGCGTTCGCGCTGGCGCGCAAGCAGAAGCTCGCGAGCGGGGGCAGGGACGAGTGCCCGACGCCTTGGAAAGAGCCGTACGTCTCCCGCAAGGTGGCGCGTACACGGCTGCAGTCAAGCCCGCGCCAGCACGGCGAGCGGCTGAGCGTCTACCGCTGCTTGTGCGGACGCTTCCACGTCGGCAAGCTGCTGACAGAAAGCAGGGAGCATGACCGGCTGATCGCCGACCGGAAGATGGCACAAAAAAAGGGGCCGTCCGAAGACGGCCCCTAGCTCATGCCGGTGTTTCGCTGTTCACCGACCCCTATCGGTCAGTCTGCTCTTGTCTGCCTCCTTTCGCGCCGCCTGACTCGTCGTGCCTCGCGGCGTTCGGCCTCGCTGATCAGGAGTTCCAGTGCTGACTTCTCTTCCAGGTCGAAGTAGACCGGGCCGATCCCCTGCCTCGCCTCTGCTCGCCGCTCAAGGAAGCGGAGGCGGCGCCTCAGTATCCGTAGCGCCTGCGGCACTGTCTTCGGCTTCATCCGCCTGCTCACCTCCCCCGAACGCGAGTAGGGCTGCGTGGATCGCTTCGATGTACTCGCTCAGCTGCTCGCGAGTAGCTCCCTGCTCGTAGGCCCGCAGTGCGGACTCACACAAGGTGATCGCACGCAGGATCGTGCTCATACCTTCTACCTGACGGTCGATGTCGTTCCCCCCTTCGGGTCGTTCTGCTCCCAGCACAGTGCAGGGCCAGGCCCCGCCCTGTGCCCAGTAATGGCCGCAGTAGGACATTGTCACTTTCGGGGAGGTAGTAGGTCAAGCGGCGGCATCTTCCCTCGGTCGCGATAGAGCCGTTCCTCTTCCAGGATCGACTCGGTCACGTCCGGCGGCGCCTGCTGCCCGCAGTGCTTGCAGACAACCGGCGTTTTCAGGAAGTCGCCGCCGTACTCGCTGTAGTCGCGCCACTTGTGATCGCACTCGTCCGGCTCCCTGGGCGGCCATGTCTCGTACGGGTTGTCGATCAGCGGCCTCAGGTCGATGCCGGTGATCTGCCAGGCAGCGGTGAGGATCTCCCAGCAGGAGTCCTCGCCGATGATCGAGAAGTCGGACGCCCTCGCGGGGTCGACGATCAGCAGCCCTTCGCTGTTCTCGACCAGCGGTGCCCCGTCAGCCTCGCAGTCATCGGCGACAGCACCGACGGCGCCGCCGCTTTTGCCGTCCCAGCTGAACGTGACCGAGACGTGAACGGTCGCCTCGTTACTGACGCCGTTCAGCGCCTGCCGTAGCTCACCAACGGTCATGGTGCGCTCCTTTCTCTCCGAGGGGCGGCTCCCCGAGGCCGCCCCTCTCTGTTGTCGTTGTAGCTGTTGCCGCCGCGCCTAGCGCGACGCAGCCTTGGTGGTCTTGCGGGCAGGCTTCCGCTTCGTCAGCGCCACGGAAGCCTTCATCTGGTCGAGGATGTCCACGACCGGGTTGTTGTCTGCGTCACGCAGCTGCGAGTGCGGCAAAAGCACCTGCTGCTCGATCTGCTGCTGGCGCCACTGCCGTGCTTCGGTCGTGATTTCGGCCGGGTCGATCACCGACGTGAACGTCTCGATGTAGCGGGCGGCGGTCCGCTTCTCGGTCGCCTTCGGGATCACGAGGCCGTCCGGGGCCATGCCGAACGTGCCCGGGTCGATCATGTCCTCGTCGTGGTGGAGGTAGTGCATGACGAGGCCCTGGATCCAGGGCTGAACGACGACAGGGTGTTCCTTGCCGTGCCACAAGGCGGCATGGCCGAAGCCCACCACCTCCGCTTCCATCAGCGATGTCAGAAGCAGCGAATACTGCTTTTCGTACCCCTCCTTCGGCTTGAGCCAGTAGCTCTTCTTGACGCGGAGCGGCGACAGGTCGTCGGTGACGAACTTGTAGACCTCGATCTGGTCCGATGACCGCGTCGGCTTCGGGGCTTCCGTTTCGTCAAACGTGACCGGAACGAAAACGCCCTTCGACTGCTCGACCCCGGGCACCATCTCGTCCGGGGTGAGGTTGACGACACCACACTTCATGCAGACCGGGATCCGGTTGACGGGTGTGTTGCAGTCCTTGTGCAGGTTGACGGTCTTCCCGTTCTGGGTCGTCTGGCCCTTGACGGCGCCGTAGACGTCGACCGGGATGACGACCATGCCGGGCGCGACGATCTTCGCGCCACGGATGGCCCTCGGTGCAGTGCTCATGATTCTCCTCTCCGCAGCAGAGACAAAAAGGGGGTGGTGGCCGAAGCCACCACCCTGCTCTACCGCTCTATTCGGTTGTACTGCCGGGCTTCTCGCCGAAGACGACTTCGGGTGCGACAACCCGGATGTCCCAGCAGGGGCAGGGCGGCGTTCCTGAGCAGACGCGGCCCTTCCCGCAGACGGACGTGCTGACACGGTCACGCCGCCGCTCGCGCTCCCCGGGGAGGTCGAGCGGGACGTGCTTTCGTTGCGACCGCAGGATCAGCTGCGGCAGGTTGAGCGGCTCCGGTTCCGGCACGTCGGCCGGTTCCGTGAACCGGAACTGGAACCAGGGAGCGGCCATCAGCCCTCGCCTCCGTGAACGCGATTGCCTGCGCCGTCCGGGTGTCTCAGTTCTGCTCGTTCCTTGAGCCGAACCTCGTACGGAACGAACTTGGGGTGTTCGATCCCCGGCAGCTTCTCGTAGACGAGCCAGTGGCCGCTGAGCCAGAACGCCTGCCGCTCGTCCTCGATCACTCTGACCTTGGACGCCTCCGGATGAGCGCAGTCCAGCTCGACTGCGATCCAGTAGATCCCTTCGATCAACATCAGGACCGGACCCGGTCTGGGTCCGGGGTGAAGTCGAGCGTGACCGCGAACTTGCCGCGGTCGGGGATCGCGAAGCGGTAGGTGCCGTTCGCTTCCTCGGCCAGCTTCGAGTGCTGGTTCGCGACGACGAGCAGCGCCGATTCGACGGGGTTGAAGCCGCCGTAGGGTGAGAGTTCGATTTCGTCTACGACCACCTCGTAGGTGATCGGGAAACGAACGACCTCGCTGTCGCCGAACGGGATTTCTTCCTCCGCGATCGGCGTGACCTTCTTACTGTGCTGAGCCATGTCGGCTCCTTTCCGCCTGCCTGCTCAGGAAGGCAGGCTTTGACGGGAACGGCATCCGTTTGATCAAACGGAGCCTCTGGCGGAGGCAGGGACGACTCTCCTAACCTCCAACTACATTATATCCTTTGAAAGGAATAAAAGTCAAGAGTTCCTGCGCATAGCACACGCGGGTACTTCGACTCCGAGAAGTGTGTGATCAGCCTGCAAAAGAGCACAAAAAAAAGGGCCTCCCGAAGGAGGCCCCTGGTGTGGCGCCGACTAGAACGGCAGCTGGCCGGTGAGCCAGTAGCGGACGACGCAGTAGAGCACCTGCGCCGACGCGGCTAGCTCGCGGCAGCCGTGCCAGATCACTTGTGCCGGACGAGCCGTTGCGGCTCGTCTGCCCGCGGTGTCGCCCAGACGATGTCGGCGACGACGGACGGGTTGTGGACGACCCGCATCGAGCGGTGGTCGCAGCACGGGCAGAGATCCCCGTCGGCTAGGCAGCGCGACTCGTCGCCCTTGCGTAGCTCGTGGATCACTGTGGCGCCGCAGCCTGCACACTCGCAGCGCGACGCCTCCCAGTTCAGCTGTGGAGTCACAGCGTCCTCTCTTTCCGCTAGCCCGTCGGCTAGCTATGTCTCGGATTCCGAGACAGGCAACACTTGTTGCCTGCTCAAACAACGTATCCCGGCACGGACACTGTTGTCAAGTCAGACACCTAAGGGGTTGCGTTTGACCAAACGCGAGGCAGTCCCTACGCGCCCGCGTCGCGGTCTTTTAGAAAGACGGGCGTGCCCGGGCGAATGCTTGCGCAGTCACGTTTGATCAAACGGGTCGGCCGCGGGCACAAAAAAACCCCCCGCGGCGTCTGCCGCGGGGGGCTGGCTTGACTCACCTGGTGGACTCTCAGACGTTGTTTGTGTTGTTTGTGACTAGCTGGTCTGCGGCGCCTCGGCGTCTGCCTCGGCGTCGGCCGCGGCGTCCGCGGCGGCTTGCTTCTGGGACGTCATCTCCGCCCGCAGGACGGAGAGGATGTCGGCCGGTTCGGTCGACTCCTTCCGCTCGACGTAGCGGTACTGCTCGACGGACTCCTTGGACGTCTTGTCCTGCATCGCCGCGGCCGTGAAGACGCCGAGGTGACCGAGGGAGTCGACGGCCGGGATGACCCGTTGGATCCGGTTCGGAACGTCCGACGTGCTCGGCGCCTCACCGGGCACGCCCAAGAGCGAGTCGGAGAGGTGCGAGAGTCCGCGCCATAGCTGCTCAGCGAGGATGTCGGGATGACCCGCGGCAGTCGCGATTAGCTCGCTCATGACGCGGGAGATGTCCGCGGCCGGGTTGCTCGGACCGGACGCCGTCGGGCGATTCGCCCGGCGTGCCTCCGCCTCCGCCTCCCGCTCCGCCTTGTCCGTCGCAGTCTCATACGCGGGCGGGACGTTCTGCCCGGCGTGCTTGTACGAGGTGCGCAGGAACGTTGCCACGTCCGCAGGAACGTTGTCCTTGCTCAGCTTGCGAGGCGCACCGTTCACGCCCGCCAGCTGCTCTTCCCAGACTGCGAAGTCCGCGTCTGAGATGTCACCTGCGGCGTGCCCGCGAGCCACGATCGCAACGTCCTTGCGACCCTCCGTTGCCAAGACGTTCTGGCGGACGGAGGCAAGCGCGGAGTCAACGTCGTCCTCGGAGATTTTCGAGTCCGGCGTCGCGGCGAGGATCGCGGCGTGAACCTTGCGCACGATCAGCCGATTGAAGCTGCGCTTGTAGGCGTTGCCCTTGCCGTGCTCGTCGGGCTTGCCCAGGTAGGTGAAGCACATCCGAACCTGCATGATCAGCGGCACAAGCGCGAGCCGGATGGCGCGTGCCTCATCGCTGACCCGGGTGAGGCTTTCGAGTCCCGCGGCGATCCTGGGAACGAGTCCCATGACCGTCTTGGGATCCTCAAGCGCGGAGTCCTTGTCCTTGCTCGCTGCCACCAGGGCGTCGAGCGTGAACGGGTCGGAGTCCGCCCCGGGGTTGTCCTGCCCGCCCGCGTCTGCGGCGTCCGCGTCTGCGGCGTCTGCGGCGGCTTGCGCCTCCGCCTCCGCCACCTCGGCGTCCGCAGGAACGGGCGTGGCCTCCGCGGGCTTGCGTGCCCGGGAGGTACTGCGGTTGGAACTACGTGCTGGCATGGCCAGCCTCCTTTCGGAGAGTCCCACCAGGTGAGTTTTCAAGCGTTGCCAAGTGCCCGGCCACGTCCGGGTCAAGAGTCCGCCCGACCCGCGCTGACCGCGGAGGGCTGCATCACCAGCTAAGCACAAGGGTAGGACCCGTGTCAAGCCTAAGGTCTAGCCCGACCCTAGACCATAGGTTGGACTGACCGGCGATGGCTGGCCAGCGACCCGTTTGAACAAACGTGAGTCCTCAACTATTGACCACTCAAGCTCTTGAGTCGGACAGAGAGACGCGTCGAAGAGGACGCGCCCGCACACGCACGGGCGGCCCACCCCCCCCACGAGCCTGCGGCGCAAGTTGCCGAC